>QWCI01001131.1_pt1 | contig 10711 bp, 13 predicted proteins | sample 1972541 | NCBI WGS metagenome assembly QWCI01 (sample SAMN09866712, study PRJNA288562) | Human oral metagenome isolate term3_saliva, whole genome shotgun sequencing... | isolation source: mouth | host: Homo sapiens | place: USA: California | reverse complement strand
GCTAACTCAACTGGATGTAAAGTAGATATTATATCACCGAAAAAGACAAAACCAAGTCAATATAATCACATAACTGGTGAATTCAACAAAAAAGAATTAAAAACACGTATTTATAATTTGACAGACGAAATTACTGATGTACAAAGAGATTTATACTCTGCATTTTTAATAGCTCATATTGAAAATGATAAATATTTAACTGAACAATTAGAAGAAAACTTTGATAACTTTTATAAAAATATGAAAGAACAATTACATACATTAAGACAGAAGCCAAGTAGATTAAGTTGGTATGTAGAATAAAATAATTTGTCAGGAAAAAGACATAAAAATCCGTGGGGTTGACGCTCCTGCGTTATTGCATAAGACAATCTAAATAAGGTTGATAAGCTTTGCCACTTTCGGAAAAAGCTACTTGTGAAAACCTCCAATACTCAGACACACACCGAGATTGGGTTTTTATCCAAAGCAGGTCATTATCTTCTGATAGTCGATTTCAACTCTTAGTAGTTGGAAACGAGAACTGAGTGCGTTTGATTTGTCAAACGGGAAATCCAGATTTTCAAATCTGGAGGGACGTCACACAACAAAACTTATTGCTTTCATTGATTGATAATGAATTTATAGACGAAGGCTCTAAGAAAGATTTCGTAGTTGTCTTAACTAACTCAAGAGGTAAAGTTAACCCTAAAAACTTTTATATAGTTTTCTTAGTTAGCATTGATGAAAAAAATCAAATTAGATACAATGAAGTTAAAAGAAGTACTTAATGTACTTCTTTTTGTTTTTGTAGATATTTTAAAATAAAAAGGAGAAAATCTATAAAATGTTTGAAAGGATAATTTTATTACTTACAGGATTTTTCTTTATTGGAATGCTTTTCTTTGTTCTCAGAAAAGTTAACAAAAACAATCAAAATAAAAATAAGTCTTTATATAATGTGGTTGGTTTTGGATTTCTTTCTTTCCTATTGTTGTTTTTAGTTTTCCAAAAAGATTTAATAAAAAACAGTAAAGAAAATGTTCAAGATAAGCCAAAACAAGAACAAAAAGAAAACAAAACAGAGAAAACTGTAGATAACAAAGAAGAAAACAAAAAACAAGAAATCAATAAAGATGAAGTTGAAGATAGGGGAATAGGTGATTCCTTTAGAAAACAAGATGAAAAAGATATGATAGAGTTAGCCAAGAAAATAAAAGAAAATCCTTATGGATTAGGTAAAGATTTCAAAATTGTAATCAAAAATGAAAAAATGATGCCAACTACATTTTCTTTTACAATAGAATATGCTGGATTAACTTCTGAAGAATTCTATATGAGTAAAGCATTAAGACCAGATTACTTTGAAGTTAACTCTAAGCGAGAGATAAAAGAATTTGAAATGTTGAAGAATTATGGAGCTAATAACGAGACTTTCAATAAAGAAATCTTAGATCACTTAATGATGACAGAGAAAACAAATCAACTAAAGAAAGCTATCAAAGATGAAAATGTTGATTTGAATAACTATTTAAGTCGCAGAGCTTTTGAATCTATAGATATTAGATTTATTCCAAACGCAGAAATTAAAAACGATCCTCTTGGTAGAAACTTGTTATCTTTAATTAATAATCGAGATTATATCGCTGTTGTTTTTCCAGAAAAAAGTGAAAAATGGCTAACTTTAGAGCAAGATAAATCAAGAACTGATTTATTTGAATCTATTGTTAACAAAAGGGGACAACAATTGCTTATCAGAGATTTAATGTCCAATAGTTTTATAAAGTCAAGAAAACAAACAGAATATTTGATTTCTGTTTCAGATATTGAAGAGAAACTGTACCCATCAAGTTTTTATATCGTCTATAGTGTAATCTTAAAACCAGACGGTGAAATCATGTACAAAGAGGAAAGAAGAAGCGTTAGCTAAAACGCTACTTCTTTTTTTGTTGATATTTTAAATAAAAAAGAAAGGATTGATACATAATGCCAAAGAAATATCACATAGCAAAAGATGGAACTTCAAAGATTTGTACAGCTAAAGGTGAATGTAAATTAGGTGGCCCACATTTTGATAACAAAGCAGACGCAGATAAAGAAGCAGACAGACAAAACGAAATAAAAGCACAAATAGAAGAATTAAGAGCAGAACAAAGTAATCCAGAAAGCACACTAAAACCTTTTCAGATTAGAAGAAGAATAATGAACTTGGAAAGAGAATTAGCAGATCCTGGATTAAGAGAAAGAGAAGAACAAGCAGAAAAACTAAGACAACAAGCAATGGAGGAAAAAGCTAACAAAGAAAAAGCTGATATAAATAAGTTTAATAATCTTGAAAAAATAGAATTATCAGACAATTTCAAGTTTGTTTATACAACAAACAAATATGATATTAACAAAGTTCATGGAAAAGCAGTTAGAGGAGAAGTTTCAGAAGAAGACAAAGACCACAGAGGAGGAAATGGAGGATTAGCTATCTATGGAGTCGGAACTTACAGTACACTTGATAAGAAGTATGCATCTAAGTTTGGAAATGTTCGAGTAGTAGAAAGAGAAGAACTCCCAGAGAAACCTTTAGAGTTAACTTCAGAGAATAACTTCAACTTAGTTTTACAAGACATTTCTGATAAATATGGGATATCAACTGGTACACTAAAAGAAATGAATCCTAATGTAATTGTTAAGAAAATGGGTTATGATGGGTTAGTTATGGGAAAAGGCACAAACAGAATGATTGTCAAGTTTTATTAGAAAGGAAATTGAAATAAAATGTTGATTTTTTATTATTTATTCGGCCTTTATTTTGTTTTTATTATCCCTTTAATTTTTATGTTTTATCTTTTATTTAATAAAGATAAAATTACAAAGAAAGAAAAAATAGCAATATTCTTTTTGATTTTGTTATCTATTTTTATGACATTTGCTTTAATATTAACAGCAATTATCTATCTACCTTATAATAAGTTTTATTTATATTCTTTAGTTCTTGTCAGTATTGAAAATATTGTTGTCCCAATTATTATATTTGTTCTATTTTTATTTAAAAGCAAACAGAGTACACAATAAGTGTACTCTGTTTTTATTGATATTATAAAGAAAAAAATAGAAAGGAGATTTCTAAATGACGTTTTTGATGGCAATAGGATATTTATTTATTATGTTTCCTATATTAAGTTTGGCAATAATATTGTTTTTGTTAATTGCTATTGCTCTTACAATTGTTTTTTCAGTTTTAGGTTATTCTAATTATCTAAAAGAACAAGAAAAAAATATTCTTTTAATTAAAAATATTTATATTATCTCAATGTTGTTAGGTAGTTTTTATTTTGTTTCAATGTTTTTTAAAAATGTTGAAATAGATTTGTTTATTTTAATGTTCTTTTTTACTTTGTATCTTTTTCAATTAGCTTTGCTTTCCTTTTTAATAGCTATATTATCTTACATAGTAAAAACAGATAAATATTTAAGTTGTTTGTTTTTAGTGATTTCAACAATGTTAGCTGCCTTTATCTATCCACCAATTATTTTTGCTTTTGTTTTTATTGATTTTGTAATTAGGAAACTGATGTCAAAAAGTGATTCAGAAAAGCTAAAGAAAATATTTTTTTATTAAAACAAAGATATTAAAAGAAAAAATAGAAAGGAATTATAAAATATGTTATTCTCATTTTTACTTCTTTTTCTTATGGTTTCTTCTGTTATCCTTGTTCCTGGGTTTTTTGCTTTTTATTTTTTAATTAAAAAAATGAGAGAATATGGGATAACAGAGAACATTTTAGCATACATAGGTTCGATAGTTTTTGTAGCATTCTTCTATTTCAAAGATAATGAAAAATTAAAAATCCTTGGTTTTTATGAATATATATTTGTTGTCCTTGTTTGTTCATTCTTGTTAGCTTTAATAGTTTACATAATGAGAACAAAAAGTTTATATACGGATATAATTTATCTTCCTATAGTAGCTATTTTAATAGTAATCTGGAAATATCTATTAGATGAAAGTACACTTTATTATTTATTATTAGTTTTCGTTTTAATAGATTATCTACTAAGAACTCTATTGTTAAAACAATATAAAATTATTGCTTTAATAGGTTCATTTGTTGTTTACTTTGTCCTCTCTGTAAGCAATTCTGATTTTTTAAGTTCATCAAATGTTATCAACAACACTAAAGAACAAGGAAGCTTAGGAAGTGAACTAAGAGATGGCTCAGAAGACTTAGGAAATGATTTGACTTTATCTGTAAAAGAAAAAATAAGTTTTCCAAGAGAGTTCAAATTCACAATGAAGTATAACAATTTTGAAACTTCAACTTTTAGAACTTTAATGTACAAAGTTAAGCCACACGGAGAAGAAGAACGTGATGAATTAGAAGTTAGTGGAACTGGCGTTCAAGAGAAAGTAGATATAAGAAAAGGTTTCAACAAAGATAATGAAAGTTTTGTTAGTGCTATCAAGTTTTTAGTCGGTAGAGATATTGCGAACAAGCTTCATGATGAAATGAACGCAAATTATAATAACTTCTATGATTTATCAAGATTTAGATACTTTGTCTACTACGATATGCCGGGAGCTGAAGAAAAAAATGGCTTTTTAAAAACAGAAAAAATAAAACTAAAAGAAAACCAAGATGGAATTGTTTTTCTTTTAAACTTTAATAGCAATAAAAAAACAAAAGAAGAAATTGAAAAAGATTTCTTAGTTGACTTTCCTGAAAAAGAACAAATTAAAACAATAAAAAATTTAATGAAAACAAAAGTTATTAAAGATGTTAACAAAAAAGAATACTTGATTGCTTTTTTAGATTATTCTTATAATGAAAAAGATGAACAAATAAGAAATGTTAAGTTTGTTTATAACGTTTCAATTAAAGATAACGGAGAAGTTAACGTTGAAAAGAGTACGCAATAAAAGTGTACTCTTTTTTGTTGATATTTAAAGAAAACAGAAAGGAAACTTGCTTATATGGAGTGGATTGAAGCTATATTTTTATATGTAATTATTTATTCAGGATTCATAGTTATCCCAGCTACCTTGTTTTATTATATAATTAAGAAAAAAGAAAAATCAAATAGTTTAAAAGGAGATTTCATTAAAAAGTACACTTACAGGATAGCTATAGTTCTTTCTTGCTTATTTTTCTTTCTTGATTTAATTACAAGAACAGATGAATCTTTCTTGTTTATGTTGAACAAAGGAAGCTATCTTATCTACTTGCCTTTAGCAGAAATCTTGTTGAGAAACCTTTTAGTTGGCTTTTTAGTTGCTGTAGTTCTTTATTCAAAATTAAAAGGTCCTTATAGAAACATTTCTTGTTTAGCGATTGCTACGATAATTGTTTCTTTGACTATCTTACCTGATTTATTGATTATTATTTTTGTTTTAATCTATGATCATGTTGAAAGAAAAAATAAAGAATTAAATCTTAAAAAGAATGCTTAGTTTTCTAAGTATTCTTTTTTTGCCTAAAAAACAGTTTTTTAAAAATATTTTCGTTTGCTCAGAATCGATTTCAAATTTTCGATGTTGATATATCAACGTTTGTAGCTTGTGAAAAAGCTGTGAAAAACTCAAAAAATGCTTCTCACGTATAGTAGTCGAGATTCAACGAAAAAATCGCTCAGAATCGATTTATTCGACTTTTTTACATTGTTAAAAAATGTGTTGACAAATAAAAATAATAATGATATAATATAATAAAGAGAAAGAGAGAGCAGAGAAAATGGTAAAAATACATAACAACTTAACAATAGAAAACTTAATAAAAACAGAATGGTTTAATCAATTTAATAAAAAGCAACAAGAAGAAATTATTCTTGGTTTAGAAAATAATATAAATGTATTAATTTATGCTAAACCAGAATTTGATGAACATCAGATGAGAGAAATTAAATATGGTTTACAATCTAACGTAGATGTTTCAATTTATGCTAAACCAGATTTTAATTGTTTTCAAATGGAACAAATAAGATTAGGATTAGTAGCTAATCTGGATGTTTCTCAGTATGCTAAAAAAGAATTCAATGGATATCAAATGGAGCAAATTAGATTAGGTTTAAAATCTAATGTAGATGTTTCAATATATGCTAAACAAGAATTCAATTCAAAAGAAATGAAAGAAATTAGATTAGGATTAGAAAATAATTTAGATGTTTCTATTTTTTCTAACAAAGATTTTTCAAGAAAACAAATGAGACAAATCAGATTAGGATTAAAAGAAAACTTAGATGTTTCTAAATATGCTAAAACAGAAATATTTTGGAAAAAAATGAAAAAAATCAGAAAAGAATTATTAAAAGAAAGTACACTTTAATAGTGTACTCTTTTTTGTTATCAAAAAATATGTTTTTTAAAAATATTTTCGTTTTCTCAAAATCGATTTCAAATTTTCGATGTTGATATATCAACGTTTGTAGCTTGTGAAAAAGTTGTAAAAAACTCAAAAAATGCTTCTCACGTATAGTAAGCAAAAAATCGCTCAGAATCGATTTATTTGATTTTTTTACATTATTAAAATAAGTGTTGACAAAGAAAAATAATAATGATATAATATAAATATAAAGAGGAAGAGAGAATAAAATAAATGAACAAAATGTACAATAACTTAACAATGAAAAACATAACAAAAACAGATTGGTTTAATCAATTTGATAAAGCTCAACAAGAAGAAATTAGATTAGGTTTAGAAGATAATTTAAATGTTTTAATATATGCTAATCCAGAATTTGATGACTGGCAAATGAAACAAATTAGATTAGGTTTAGCAGATAATTTAGATGTTTCTTCGTACGCTAAAAAAGAACTTGATTGGGACGAAATGAAAAAAATAAGAAAAGAATTATTAAAAGAAAGTACACTTTAGTAGTGTACTCTTTTTGTTATCAAAAAATAGGTTTTTTAAAAACATTTTCGTTCGCTCAGAATCGATTTCAATTTTTCGATGTTGATATATCAACGTTTATAGCTTGTGAAAAAGCTGTGAAAAACTCAAAAAATGCTTCTCACGTATAGTAGTCGAGACATAAGCAAAAAATCTCTCAGAATCGATTTATTTGATTTTTTTACATTATTAAAAAATATTTTAAAAATGTGTTGACAAAGAAAGAAAACAATGATATAATATAAATATAAAAAGAAAGAGAGAATAAAAAAATGAACAGCTATGAATTATTAAAAGAAGAAGTTAACTTAGAAGAAATCAAAGAAGTTTATTATGACGATAAATATAAGTTAGATTTAGAAACAACATTAGAATTGATGAAGAAAACTGATATGTTTGATTTTTCATATAACATAGTTTTTTATGGAAAGGATTTCAAAGTTATCAAAATAGATACCGAAGAAGAAAAGTATTTTTTAACAATCTCATTTAAAAAACCAAGTAAAAGAAAAGTTTTTGTTCCATTTACTTTAAATGAATATAAGATGAGATATTCTAAAGAACACGGAGAACCAATTCCTTTCAAAATAGAAAAAATGATAAAAGAAGACGAAGAATATGAAAGAAAACAAAAAGAAAGCAGAGAAGAATACAAAAGAAAACAATATGAAGAAACTAAAAAAAAAATAGAAATGATAAAAGAAGTACTATCTAAAAGCGAAACAATTACATCAGATTTTATGTTTAATATTTTTGAAGGTGGCTTGTTTGGAAACAATGCTTACTTAACAATACCTTATTTTCCAGAAAAATCAAATTCTTGTTATATTTCAGAAGAAAGCTTTGTTAACAAAGATTTTAGAAAGATAGTAGATTATGTTGGATATGCTTCTTTAGAAAATGGAAAACTTGTGCTTACTGCTAAGAAAACATTATATTTATTTGAAAATGAAGAAGATACTGAATTAGAAAAAGAATATAAAGCAGTTATGAGAGAATTGTTTGAAAACAAAAAAGTTATTCCAGTAATCGGAATTGGATATGACAGAATACCTGTAGATGATGAAAGAAAAGCAAAAGATATTTTAAATGATTATTTAAATGATATTAAAAAATATTACGAAAAAAAGAGTACACTTTAATAGTGTACTCTATTAATTAACAAAAAAGGAAACAAAAAGATGAAAAACAAAGAATTGATTAACAGAGTTATCGAAGGAGATACCTTAGAAGAAATGAAAAAAATAGAAGATAAATCTATTGACTTAATTTTGGTAGATTTACCTTATGGAACTACTAAAAACAAATGGGATATTATAATTCCTTTTGAAGACCTATGAAAAGAATATAAGAGAATTGTCAAAGATAATGGGGCAATGCTATTTACTGCGACTGGAATATTTTCTTCACTTTTAATGTTGTCAAACGTAAAAGATTTCAAATATAAATTAATATGGGTTAAATCTAAATCCACAAACTTTTTAAATGTTAAAAAGCAACCTTTAAGAAAGTTCGAAGAAATCTTAGTGTTTTACAAAAAACAGCCAACATACAATCCTCAGAAAACAATAGATGTTCCTTATAACAAGGGCCCAAGGAAAAGTCAACTGACAGGTAGTTATGCTAACTTTTCTTCTGTAGTAAATAAAAGTGAAGGAGAAAGAAACCCTACTGATGTTCTGTATTTCAAAACAGCAGAAACTGAAGGAGAAGTTTTTCATCCTACTCAAAAACCAGTTGAATTGGGAAGTTATCTAATTAAAACTTTTACAAACAAAGGTGATGTTGTCTTGGATAACACATCAGGAAGCGGTAGCTTTTTAGTTGCAGCTATAAAAGAAGGTAGAAACTTTATAGGTATTGAAAAAAATGAACATACAGAATTATTTAAAGGTGAAAAAGTTGATTATATAAAAAAATCAGAAGAAAGAATTAGGTTAGCTTACGATTCGTTAGCAGAAGAAGATAAAAATCATATTGTAAAAGAAGGTTTATTTAAAGAAAATATTTTAAATTAAAAAAGAGCACACTTTAATAGTGTACTCTTTTTGTTTTCTAATAACTATTTCTTTTAAATAACAAGATAAAAGCAACAATTAGAATTGTTTGAGAAATCAAGAAAGCAACTGTTCCGCTTACAAAGTTAATAAAAAAAGATAAAACAAACATTAATAAAGTAAAATATTGAAACTGAACAAAATTACTAATGTCTCTGTTCCCTTTGTTTTTTAAAACAGAATTAAAATAAATAACTAATGTGATAATGAAAATAAAAACAGCTAACATTGTTCCCATTCCTTTAGTTCCATTTCCATTAATATTATCGTTTGAAGTTATCAACATTATAGAATACAAGCTAACAATATAAATAAAAAAAGAAGAAACTAATATAGTTGTTTTTTTGTTTTTGTTCTCTATTTGCTTTCTATTGTTGTTAAGTTTATTCTGTTCTATTTGTTGTTTCTTATATTCAACAAAGTTAAGTTCTTTTGATCTTTCTTCTAATTCTTTTTGCTGATAATAATATAGTAAATCTTTTTTCTTTCGATTCCGTACATAATCAAAAATAGCGATTATAATAAATAACTCGAACATAATTTTAAGTTTTTCTCCCCTCAATTAAGAATATTATAAATCCAAATATTGGAATTAAATTCGTTAACAAGTAAGCAACAAATATGTTAATATAAATAGCAACAATAAGAGATCCTATATAAAAAATCAGAGAATAAAATTCGAAGTAAGCATATTTACTGTTTTTCATTGAGCAAGATATAGCTATTAACATAATAGGTACGAAAATAAAAGCAATAACAGTTGCTAAAAATCCACCCCAGCTCTCGTGATAAGAGTGTACTTTGTCATCTTGAACTAAGTTTACAGAATAGAAGCTAACAAAGTAGATTAAAGCACAATAGATAAATGTAGTTGTTTTAAATGTTTCTTGTTTTTTCTTGTCCATTTTTTAAAAAACCTTTCTTTGTTTTAAAAAAATATCAAAAAAAAATAAAACTTTTTTTAAAAAAGTGTTGACAAGTAAAAATAATAATGCTATAATATAAATATAAAGAAAACGAAAGAGAGAACAAAGAAAATGAAAAATGTAATTAAATTATTAAGTGGATTAATGGTAGGAACTTTATTATTAACAGGATGTTCAACATCAAACAATAATAACAAAAAAGAAGCATATTACCCAAAAACAATTCAAAAAGAAGAAATCACTAATAGTCAAGAATACAAAGATTTAAAAGAAAAAATCCATAACTTCAAAGAAAACGAAGAAGTTAAAGGAACAACAGAAAAAGTAAAAAGTGGTTTTAATAAATTAAAAGATAAAGTAAAAGGAAACTCAGTTGTAAGCAATGATGTTGTGGTAGCATCATTACAAAACAATCCTTATAACAGAGAAGACTTCCCTCATTGGTCTAAAGGAACTTTACTAAAAAACACAAGAGAAGAAATCTTAAAAAGAGATGGAAATGGTGTATCAACAACTAATGGTAAAGTTAAATCAGGCGTATGGAATGACCCATATAGTGGATTTCAATTCAAAAATGTAAAAGAATTAGACATCGACCACATTTTCCCATTAAAAAGAGCTAACAATAGCGGAGCATACAATTGGACAACAGAGAAAAAAGAACAGTTTGCTAACGATCCAGAAAACTTGTTAGCAGTAAGTGGAAAAGAAAACAGAGCAAAAGGGGCTAAAGGTCCAAGTGAATGGTTGCCTTCTAACTCTGCTTACCACAAAGAATACTGTGAAAAATATTTACATATTGCTCAAAAATATGGATTAACTATCACTCAAGCAGATATGGATGTGATTAATAGCATTTTAAATAAAT
>QWCI01011067.1_pt1 | contig 10714 bp, 8 predicted proteins | sample 1972541 | NCBI WGS metagenome assembly QWCI01 (sample SAMN09866712, study PRJNA288562) | Human oral metagenome isolate term3_saliva, whole genome shotgun sequencing... | isolation source: mouth | host: Homo sapiens | place: USA: California | reverse complement strand
ATTGATTCAGTTACCCAAACTGGATCTCCTGAGAACAATGCATCATATTCAGGTGTTCTTAAGAATCTAATTATTCTTAATTTCATAACGAAGTGATCCATTATTTCTTGAGCTTCTTTTTCAGTCAAAGTTCCTTCCTGCAAATCTCTTTCCAAGAAAATATCTAGGAATGTAGAAGTTCTACCAATACTCATCGCAGCTCCATTTTGATCTTTAGTTGCTGCCAAGTATGCAAAATATAGCCATTGTACTGCTTCTTTACCATTAGTAGCTGGTCCTGAAATATCAAATCCATAAGCTGCTGCCATTCTCTTTAATGCTTTTAATGCTTTAACTTGTTCAAAAACTTCTTCTCTAAGTCTAATTACATCTTCAGTCATTTCAGCTGGATCTAAATTTTTGTATTGTTCTTCTCTGTCAGCTATCAATCTGTCAACTCCGTAAAGAGCAACTCTTCTGTAATCTCCGATAATTCTTCCACGACCATAAGCATCTGGAAGTCCTGTAATAATTCCTGTATGTCTTGCTTTTCTTATTTGTTCAGTATAAGCTGAGAAAACTCCGTCATTGTGAGTTTTTCTGTATTTAGTAAAAATTTCTTCAGTTTCTGGATCTAATTTATAACCAAAAGCTTCCAAGCTGTTTTTTACCATTCTTAATCCACCATTTGGGAAGATTGCTCTTTTTAGTGGAGCATCAGTTTGAAGTCCTACAATTTTTTCCAAATCTTTATCAATATATCCAGCTCCATAAGCATCTATTTGAGAAGGTATTTTAGTTTCAGCGTCATAAATACCTTTTTCTCTTTCTACTTTAAATTTTTCAGAAAGCTCTTTCCACAATTTAGAACTCTACACCTATTATACCCCAAAAATTTCATAAAAGCAAATATATTTTTAAAATTTTTAAAAAAATTTTTTTACAAAAAAAGCCGTTCAAATGCCGTGAATAGTGAAAAAAATAACTTACAGAGTTTAAGCACACAAATGATTATTTCATAACAAAATTTACTTATGGATTATCTTTCTATCTTTTTTAAATTCCAAATACTGAAACATCATTTTACGTAAATATATCATCTGTTTCAAAATATTTGTTCTGCTTTGTAAAGTTCCCTTTTCTTTTCCTAGTACAAAATTAAAAATTGGAATATCTGAAAAATTTCTTATTGTATTTAAAAATTTTGAATTGGAAATTATAAGCACTTGTTCGTAACCAGTATTATTTTTTGTGATAACTTTCTTAAAATTATTTAAATGTTCCACCTTAACCACTTCCAAAAAATTAAAAAATTTCATTACTTTATTAAATGACTTTAAAATCTGATTCTCTTCCACATCAACTAAAACTAATGTCCTTATTTTAACGGTTTCATCCAAATGAATATATTTTTTCAAAAGTTTTTTATTTAATAAATCCTTATTTTCAAAATTTACAGATGTTTCAGCAATACTGTAAACTTCTACTCCTTCTTCCTTGCCCTTTCTAGTTTCTACCTTTTTTATTCCAAATGTTTCTTGATTTTTCTCAATCATTACGGCTTTATTAATTTCACTTAATATTTTTTCAGGTTTTCTTTTTTTTCTATGCAGTTTTTTATAAAACAAAGTCATAAATTTACAATCTATTTTCAATTTTTCCCTTTTAGAAATTTTATCCATCATTATAAAAAACTCTTTATTTTCATCAGTTTTCTTCAACCTATATTTGAATTTTATATCTGTACTTTTCATATTTAAAATAAAATATGTTAATATTGAATATTTTTCGTACATTGAAATTATATCTGTAAACTGGTCAATATACAAAAAAAGAAGTCTTTTTATATATTTAATATTTTTTATTTCCAAAATTTCCTGCAATATTTTAAAATAGAAGTTTTCTTGATATGTACTTTTTCCAATATAAATCTTTTCCATTCTTCTCATCAGTATTTCCCTCAAATAGTTCTCCCTTAACTCTTTAAGGTCATAATTCTTGTTTTTAAATAATTTTTCTATATTTGCTGTTCTTATGTATTCTAAATGCTTTATATTATAAGTTTTTAATATCTGCTTTAGATCGTTTTGAATATTTTTAGTATTTTGTTCATTTCTCCTGATTTGTTTATTGAATTTGTAAATATTCAGCTTTTCCTTCCCAAGCAGCAAGATAAGTGTGATAAGTTCCCGCCTGAATGACATTCTCATATTTATATCCCTGTCATTTATCTTAAATAGGCTTTCATAATATTTTCCAAAATAATATAAATAATTTTTACTTTTATGTATTATCCCATTATCATTTTTACATAAAAATTCATTTATATGTTTAATCATATGATCTATTATTTTAAATCCATATTTTTCTTCTAATTTTTTTCTATTAACAATTTTAAAATTTAAAATATCTTTTAATATGTCACTTTCATTAAAATCAAGCCCCATTAATTATTTACTCCTCATAATTCTTATTAACCTTGTAATATCAATAATTACTAATATTTTCATAATAACAATTATGAGTTTATTTTTTTAGATGACATTTTTTACTTTCTTATTTTAACAAATTCTCCCTTAAATGCTGGATTTTAATCTATTTCTTAAAATTAATTTAAAATTAAAGCAAATAAAAAATAATCATAGAATTATGCTACTGAATTACTATTTTTTATAGAAAATATCATTATAAGTATTTTCAAAATTTATAATTTTTTTATCTTTTTTTCTAAAAAAATCTAAAATACCATAAAAAAACGAATTAAAAAAAATATTTATTTTATTAAGAACCCTTTATTTTCAAGGATTTTTTACTAATATATAAATTATTAAATAAAAAAAACATCAACAATTTGTTATTTTAAAATTTAATTTTTTGACAGTAAAACTTAAAATCAAACTTGAAAAGTTATAAATATTTTTGCTTTTGCTAATTTTCATAAACAAAACATATTTTCTTCACTTTCAAATTTATAATTTATAAATATATTATTTAAAAAATCTTGAATGTGAAATAAAAAATTTGTAATTGCAAAAAAAATAATATTGTATTATAATAAATGTGTATACATACAAAATAAGTTTAAAATTAAACTCTAAGATTTAAGATTATGAATATCTGATTTTAAGTTTGATTTGCCTATTTCTAGGTCAGTTTAGTTTTAAATAAATCTCATTAACAAATAAATCTAACATTTTTTAGAAAGGGAAATAATGGAAAAACAATATTTTGAAAGTTTTGATAATAAAAAGATACCTTATTTATTTTTTAAGTCAAAAAGAGAAAAATATAAAAATAATATTGTAATCTTTCATGGAATGACCGAGCCTGTTGGAAGATATTCTGAATTTGGGGAGTTTTTGGCTTCTAACGGGTATAATGTGTTTGTTATGGAAATTCGTGGGCATGGAGAACTGAAGGATGAAGAGATTGGAGATTTTGGAAAAAATGGAATAAAGGCTGTTTTTAAAGATATCGGCATCTTTTTGGATAAAATTGGATCAAATCCTGATAATACTACGATTTTTGGACATAGCATGGGGTCTTTGATTGGAATGCGATGGGGAATTGAAAATAGTTACAAATATTTTATTTTGTCGGGTTTTCCATTGAAAAAACAGATGGAAGCTGCAGGGGGAAGTTTTGCAACTATTCTGGAAAAAAGTAAAAAATACGAAGAAAGTGAACTTTGCGGTTATCCTGTCACACCAAAGTTTTTTTCTGGAATTTTTTCCACAATGGGATTTATTAACAGAAATTATAAAAAATTAGATGAGTCTGCAAAAATATTGGCTGTTTACGGAACTGATGACAAGGCGATTGACACTTATCATATAAATAAGATTTTTAATAATTTGAGAAAGAAAAAAAGAAGAATTAATGTTCTTGAAAACAGGAATGGACGGCATGAATCCCTAAATGAAATAAACAAATACGAGATTTATGATGAAATATTGAAATGGCTGAATGTAAATTTCTGATTTATTAAATATTATTTATTTTTTTGCAAAACTAAAAAATAAAGCCAAATTAGGTAAAAAATATAGTAAAAATATAAAAAAATAAATATTTATAGTAAAAAATTCAAAAAATTTCAAAAAATAATAAATTTTTATTGAAAAATATGATATAATTAAGAAAGTTAATTTTAATAGGAGGAAAAATGGGTGTATTTGATTTTGTAAAAATATTTAGAGTAAATAAAAGTATTTCGATAGATTTAGGAACTGCAAATATATTGATTTACGATAAGCAAAGAAAAAAAATAGTATTAAACGAGCCATCTGTTGTTGCACGTGATAGAAAAACAGGAAGATTAATTGCAGTTGGAAAAGAAGCTAGAGAAATGCTTGGGAAGACTCCTGACAGTATTCAAGCTATTAAACCTTTGCAAGATGGAGTTATCGCAGATATTGACTCAACAAAGGAAATGATTACATACTTTATTCACAAAATTTATGGAAATTCGCTGTTCAAGCCTGAAGTAATGATTTGTGTGCCGATTGAAGTAACAAGTGTTGAAAGAAAAGCATTGTTCGATGCAGTAAAGGGCGCTAAAAAGACATACATTATTGAAGAAGGAAGAGCCGCTATTATTGGTTCCGGAGTGGATATTTCACAACCTGAAGGAAGCATGGTAATTGATATAGGTGGAGGTTCTACTGATATTGCAATTCTTTCGCTAGATGAAATTATTGCAAGTAAATCAATTAGAATTGCTGGAAACAGATTTGATGAAGATATTGTAAGATATGTAAAAAGAAAATATAATTTATTAATTGGAGATAGAACTGCTGAAAAAATAAAAAAAGAATTAGGTTCAGCATTAAAAGTTCAATCGCCTGAAGTTATGGAAATAAAAGGTAGAGATTTGGAAACTGGAATTCCTAATACTGTGGAAGTCAATGCAAATGAAATTTACGAAGCAATCGAAGATTCTCTATTCCAAATTGTAAACTCTACAAAAGAAGTTCTTGAAAAATGTCCGCCTGAATTGGCAGCAGATATTTTGGATAACGGAATTGTAATGACTGGTGGAGGTTCTCTAATCAGAAACTTTATTGACATGATGGAAAAAGAAGTTGGAATCAAAGTATTCTTGTCTCCAAATCCATTGGATTCAGTAGTTTTAGGTGGAGGAGCCGCATTTGACAACAAGAAACTGTTAAGAACTCTTCAAATGAAAGAAAATTAATATTTGTTGTTAATTTTAAAAAAGAAAAAAAGAAAATGAGAAAAAATGAAATTACAGAAAATAACTGAAAAATTTAAAAATGAGGCAAATCAGGATAAAGTGAGCGCAAGTTATCTCTTTTACGGTGATAAGAGAGTTGACTTGCTTTCTTATGCACTAATGTTTTCAAAAATGATTATGACAAAAAATATCCAAAATGATGCTGAAAAAGAAAAAATAGAACGGCTTATCGGCATTTCTCAGCATCCTGACATTGAAATAATAAATAAAAACAATGAAAACATAAAAATTGATGAAGTGCGGAAAATCATCTATTCTTCGATAGAATCCTCATTTAATTCACCAAAAAAAATATTTATTCTGTGCGGAATTGAAAATTTGAGAAAAGAATCTTCAAATGCGCTTTTAAAAATTTTGGAAGAACCTCCAAAAAACGTATATTTTATACTTTTATCACGAACATTAAATATAATTCCTACAATAAAATCCCGTACAATTAAATTCCATCTATCTGGAATGAATAACGAAGAACTAGGAGTTAGCAAAGAAATTTACTATTTCTTTGATGGAAATGAAAATGATATTCTGGAATTTAAAAGGCAAAATCTTTCGCTTGATGACATTAAGTTCCAAATTAACACAGTTGAAGATATTTTGCAAATTGTTACGGAAATGAAAAATTATGTGAGTGGGGAATTTGCTGTTAAAAAAAATTATTATAAATGCAAAAAATTCTGTGGAAACAGAAGATTTGAAAAATCTGATAAATTTAAAAAATAGCATTAGAAATAATGTAAATATAAAAAGTATACTTCTTAATTTTTTTTATATTTTGCAAAATTCTTAAAAAAAAATACTAATGAAAGATAAAATGGGAAATAAACTGTATTGTCAGAATATCTCCCATTTTTTCATAATATTTAAATAGTAAAAATCAGTTAAAAGGATTTTTAGTTCTCTTATAAACTAAAAATATGATTCGCATAATTTCCAGCATTTTCTGAAAGTTCCTCATCACTTATATTATCAGTATCAAAAAGAAAATAATGAGAAATTAGGTTTGCCTTGACATATTCAACAGTTGCTTTAAAATGTATCAAAATTTCATCCATTGAAAATTTCACAGAGCCAGTTTTTGAATAGTCACTTTCAAATCCTCCAATAGAAATTGCAACTCCTATATTTTTTCCTTTTAGGTTATATTCATTTCCATAGGCCCAATTATAGGAAAGTACATCATCAAGCCATTTTTTTAATAAAGGAGTGTATGTGTACCAGTAAAGCGGAAATTGAATAATTATGTTATCATGAGATAGTAACAATTCGTGCTCTCTTTCAATATCAATATCCCAATTTGGGTAATTTTTGTAAAGTTCATTTACTGTAATTTTGTCAGGATATTTTTCCAGTTCTTCCTTCCATCTTTTGTTAATTCTCGAATTTTCCATATCTGGATGTGCTAAAATAACTAAAGTTTTCATAATTTAATCATCCTCTCTTTTTTAGAGCTCTACATTTTAATTTTTTTATTTCACAAGAAGTCAAAATTCCTTACTTCATAACATTTATTTTATTAAATTCCAGGTTTGTATGATTATCAAACAGATCTCTATCTTAAATAGCAATTTTAAAAATTATTTTTTTCTGAAAACATAAAATAAAATTCATAATTTATATCTGTCATTTTTCCATCTGTAATTTCTTCATAAATATTTTGCAATGAAATCTTATAATTTATATCCCCTGCTGTTCCAACATATTCAAAGTCTTTTGGCAAAACCTTATATTCTTCATCAGAACCTCCTGAATTTTCAAGTTTGAGAGTCTTTAATTTTGCCAACACCTGTTTTATTAGATCTTCACAATTAAGTTTAGCTAACTCTTTCCCGTTCTTGTCACTTACTGTAATTATTTTGTTTAAAATGGCAACTTTATATTCGCCAGATTTATATGTCAGGTCTGTAGATTCTCCCCATTTTTTTTGATAATGGATAACATTGTCATAACCTTTTGCATCTAAAATATCTGAAGTATTTTCTTCTGTCTTTAAGTCATAGTTTACTGCTTTTCTATTATCGTAACTTTCACCATCTTCTTCACCATAATAATTTCTCCAAGAATCCTTAATTCCCAAATCTCTTTCCAAATCATCTGAAATTTCATAAACTTTTCCGCTGGAATTTTTCAACCCAAGACTTTTAACCGATGCTTTTCCCCTAGAATAAATATAGTCAATTACTGTATAAATCTGATTTCCTTGTCTATTAGTCAAATTTTGGGTAATTTTGGAAATTTTCCCATTTTTTAAAGCCCCATATTTTACAAGCATTCTTTTTAATCTCTGGCTTTGACTGTAAACACTCACTCTTTCAGCGTTAAATGGAGTATAAACAGCAATTACAAGGCATAAAATCAGGCTTATTAGAATCTTTGCAACTTTTGAGTTTCTTATGAATGAAATCATGCAGAAAAATAGCCAGAATATTAAAAGCAGCACATAATATCGGTTTTCTGTAATTCCATATTGATAAATTCTTTGAAAAATTGCAAGTAATGAAGCAAATATCAAAGGTATTGAAAAATACGGAAAATATTTTTTAAAATTACCTAGAAATTTATCACTTTTAATAAGTGGAGTTATTAGAATAATGATAAACAGGCTAAATGCCGTATACCAAAGCACAAGGTGGGAAATCAAGCCTTTTGGCAATTTCATAGATATAATTACATTTATAAAATAAATATACAAAATTCCTGTATAAATATTAATTAGCGGAACAATTACAAATTTTACAAGCATTTTTAAAATATAAGGAAAATCATAACTTTCCAAATCATCGTCTGGCTTTTTTAGCAATGACAAAAATAAGGAAATCCCCAAAACATCAAATACAAATACCCATGAATACAAATAAAATCTTAAAATAAACCATCCAAACATATCAAATCCAAATAATGCGGCAACTGTAGTCAAAATTATCACAATTCCAATCCAAAGCACTGTTGCAAAAATACACGATACAACAAAATTCACAAACACAGATTGCAGATATTTTTCTTTATTTCCCTTTTTTAAAATTGAAATCAATAAAAAGAGTAATATTGAAATTGGAAACAGCATCCAAAATCCAATTTTATAATTATACACAATAAAACAAACAAAATAAAATATTGCAATAATGACAACAGTCAAAACTGTATAAATGCTTCTAAAAGACCATTTTTTCTTCTCCCCAAAATACTCTTCCCTGACAACTTCAAACATCGCAGTCATAAAAATCCCAAGTATACAGCAGTTCCTTACTTCTTCCAAAATAGCAACAGAAAATCGTTTAACATCTAAATCTCCAATTTCTGTAATTAAAACTACCAGAATAAAACTTATTAAAGCAAAAATAATCGTTACTCGAAACCTTTCAAATCCTCCCTTGAAATATTCAAATAACTTTTTAGTTTTTTCCATAAATTTTCCCATAGATAATCACCTCTTATCATATTTTGATTTTAATTCTCTTAATTTTATGATACCACATTGATATAATTTATCATAAAATACAAGTTTCATTATTTAAGTGGCAGATTTTGAAAAAATCATTAAATAATATAATCAAAAGGGGGATTATTATGAAAATAAAATATGTCATCATTTTTGTAATGCTGTTAATTGCGGGGAATTTTTTAAGACTTTTAATCGAGGATAAAAATACTCCTGAAATTGAAATTAATAGGGAAAAAAATTATAAAAAGGATAAGGCTAAGAAAGATACTGATTTGACAAAAAGCAATGTGAAATTTGATATTAACAGTATTGAGTATAAAGATTTGCTAAAACTGGGGATTAATAAGAATAAGGCTGAAAAATTTGTGAAATATCGGGATGAAATTGGGGTTATTAAAGATGTTAATGAAGTAAAGAATATTTCTGGATTTGGAAAGTCAGGGCTGGAAATTGCTCAGAAATTTTTGTTTGTAGACAATGAAAAGATACAAAATTCTAAACAGAATTATGGACATGAAATAACGAAATATAATATTAATAAATTAAATGAAAAGGAATTAAAAAAAATAGGATTTACAAATAAGGAAATAAAAAAATTGATTCCTGAAATTGAGAAAAATAATATAAGATCAAATGTAGAATTGGAAAAGATTATCGGGAAAGAACGTTATGCAGAAATTGAAGATAAAATAAAATTTATAGAATAAAAAATAATATCATTTTATTTATTAGACTTGTTTTGAAATCATGCGCAATTTGGAATTTAATAAAACAAATGTTCTGAAATAAGGAGTTAAATAAAAAATTAAGTTATTGAACAGATCTATTTGATAATATAGCTTAATTCCTTCTTAAATCAAAACTTTTGTTTATTAAAAATCTTTTATAAAATCTGCCACTTAGAGAATTTTACTCGTATTATTCTATAAAATAATTAGAAATTTTAAATTGCATGTTTCTAAAAATTAAATGATAACAGTTTATGATAATCAAGGGAATGAAAACCTTTGTAAAAAAGCAGTAAAAAGAAAGGAGTTTGATTATTTTTTTAAAAATAAAATAAAAAAATGAGTTTATTATCAGATATTGCAGTGCCAATTGCAAAGTTGGTAAATATGAAAAAGTATAAGGAAAAGGATTTTTTAAATCCGAGAAGAGATACAGATTTTTTGAATAAAAACAATTTTGACAAGTCACTTACCACTGATGAGCAGTTTATTGATGAATATCAAATTTTAACAGTTTCTAGTCAAGAAAGTTGTAACAGACATGTTATTTTCTTGCATGGCGGGGCTTATGTCATGCGTGCTGTCCGAGGGCATAAAAATATTATTGAAAAATTAGTGAAAAAGTATCAGTTGAAAGTTACATTTATTGATTATCCGCTTGCTCCTGAAAATACTGTGGAAAAGGCACATAAAGTTGTAATGGAGGCTTATAGAAAAGTAACAAAAAAATATAAAAATGATGAGTTTTATTTATTTGGAGATTCTTCTGGCGGGGGACTGGCACTTGCATTTTTGCAAAGGCTAAAGGAAGAAAAACAGCTGCCTTTTCCAAAAAAAACGGTATTAATGTCGCCTTGGGCTGATGTTTCAATGACAAATGAGGAAATAGAAGAGTTTGCAGAAAAAGATCCGCTTTTGCCTTTAAATGGGCTGATTATAACTGGAAAGCAGTTTGCCGGGGAACTGGATGTGAAAGATCCGCTGATTTCGCCAATTTATGGAAATATGGATAATCTTGGGGAAATATTTCTCATTTTTGGAACAAATGAAATTTTGTATCCAGATTGCTTAAAATTAAGTGATATGCTGGAAATTGCAGTTGGAACAAGCGTAGAAATAAAAATTGGGGAAAATTTGTGTCATGACTGGATTTTAGCGCCTCTTAAAGAATCGGATGAAACTATTGATGAGATTGGGAAATTTTTTCTAAAATAATCAAGGCTGTTTATACAAATTTTCTATATTTATAGGATTTTATGATAAAATAGAAAATTTTTTACTTAATTAAACATTCTGCCAAATTAATATTCATTA
>QWCI01001127.1_pt1 | contig 10720 bp, 7 predicted proteins | sample 1972541 | NCBI WGS metagenome assembly QWCI01 (sample SAMN09866712, study PRJNA288562) | Human oral metagenome isolate term3_saliva, whole genome shotgun sequencing... | isolation source: mouth | host: Homo sapiens | place: USA: California | reverse complement strand
GACATTCAGACGGCCTTAGCCCAAAGCCCCGCCAAAAACCACATCTTCATCGTCTTCGGTTCCCCCGTAACCGAAGTCGGCCGCGACCACGATTACGACTGGGCCATTATCGAACCCTCCTCCATGCGCTCGCTCATCCAACTCTGCGGGCGCGTATGGCGGCACCGTCCGCACCTGAGCGCGGCAGAACACGCCAACATCGCCATCCTCAGCCGAAACATCAAGGCACTGACCCGCAGCCCGGAAGAACCCGCCTATTGCCGCCCCGGCTTCGAAAGCAAAAACGCCATGCTGAGCAGCCACGACGCCCAAACCCTCATCAGCAGCGAAGAAACCGACCACATCAACTCCATCCCCCGCCTGCACCGTCCCATGCCGTCTGAAAAACCGAAGCCAAGGTCAGACAGCCTGACCGAACTCGAACACCGCGTCATGGCCGACATCCTCAACAACCCGCAACGCTTCACCGCCCTATACCGCCAACCCGGCAACGCCGCCCCGCTGACCGCACACCACGCCAAAATCAGCCCGTTCCGCTCCGGCCGCCCCCAAACCGACTATGTCGCCTTCTGGGACGCCGAAGACGAAAAAATCGCCTTCAAAACCAGTGAAAACGCCGAACACTACGGCGGCAGCAAAGACAGCCGGGATACCGAAGTAGATTTCAAGCTCACCGCCGCCCCCAGCCCCACCGCAGCCGTTTTCCCGTGGCTTTGCCAAAGCCTGTCCGACGCCCTTGCCAAAGAAGCAGACAGCGACACCCCCGAAGCCCTCGCCGCCGCCGCGCAAAAATACGCCGTCGTCAGCCTCAACATAGACAGTGAAAAATGGTGCTACAACGAATGGAGCGGCTTCTGGCATGACACCGAACAAACCTAGGCCGTCTGAAACCCTTTTTTCAGACGGCCTGCAAACCGCACGTTTTATCAGGCCCGCAGCAATGGCTGCAAAAAAAGGTTTTCTGATACAATGCCGCGCAGGGTTTTCATTTTTCTGAAGAAAACCGGAAACTCGGTTAGTTACCTGCCGCACAGGCAGCTTAGAAAATGATGACGGTGTCAGAGCCGGATTGAATATTGTTACCTGCCGCACAGGCAGCTTAGAAATTTGCCATTTTTTCTGAAATTTCTTCATGCAAGTTACCTGCCGCACAGGCAGCTTAGAAACATCATCTCCGACGAGGCCATCCGGCGACGCCGTTACCTGCCGCACAGGCAGCTTAGAAAAAAGGCCTGTATTGGCGATGTCATGCCGACGTGTTACCTGCCGCACAGGCAGCTTAGAAACTAGCTAAATTGTCATTATTGGTGGTTTTTGCAGTTACCTGCCGCACAGGCAGCTTAGAAATGATCGACAAAGGCAAATTCAAACATTTACGCTGTTACCTGCCGCACAGGCAGCTTAGAAATTCTGACCGATACGCCACGAACGACGTGCAGCGTTACCTGCCGCACAGGCAGCTTAGAAATGGTCATCGTCTCCGGCTGTATTGAAGGCCACGTTACCTGCCGCACAGGCAGCTTAGAAACGTAAGCCTTACACATTCCCGCTGGGAATGAAGTTACCTGCCGCACAGGCAGCTTAGAAAATCTTGGTTTGCGCGTTGAATTGCATCAAAGAGTTACCTGCCGCACAGGCAGCTTAGAAAAAGACGAGTATAGTCATACTCTTGACCGTTGTGTTACCTGCCGCACAGGCAGCTTAGAAATGAGGCCCCCCTTGACTAATAGGGGGGGACCTGTTACCTGCCGCACAGGCAGCTTAGAAAATCACCATCTTCATCGAGCGGATATTCAGAACGTTACCTGCCGCACAGGCAGCTTAGAAATCGATAACGGGCGTAGCAACAAGTCCGTTTGCGTTACCTGCCGCACAGGCAGCTTAGAAAATGCCTACGAACGTTCAGGCGATGATGGTTGATGTTACCTGCCGCACAGGCAGCTTAGAAAATCGTAATGACGGATTGGATTTTCAGATTCAACGTTACCTGCCGCACAGGCAGCTTAGAAACAGTCGGGCGGATTTTTCAGCTTGTCGTTATTGTTACCTGCCGCACAGGCAGCTTAGAAAAAGAGATTCTACTGTACCCCGACGGGTCGGAATGTTACCTGCCGCACAGGCAGCTTAGAAACTCCGCATCTATAGCCGTACTCAGCGCCGTGGGTTACCTGCCGCACAGGCAGCTTAGAAATCTTGCCGCAACCGCTCCGCTTCAAGCCGTTTGTTACCTGCCGCACAGGCAGCTTAGAAACGTCCGACCGAGTGCAACGAATCGCTGCGGCGGTTACCTGCCGCACAGGCAGCTTAGAAAATGTCGACAACAGCGCTCTGTCGCTCTTTGTCGTTACCTGCCGCACAGGCAGCTTAGAAAGCTGTTTTGAACCAGCGCGTTCGTCACCAGCCGTTACCTGCCGCACAGGCAGCTTAGAAATCAAGAGCCGTCAGATTGGCGCTACATTCTTCGTTACCTGCCGCACAGGCAGCTTAGAAAAGTAATTCGCACTGTATAAAACACATCCGCGCGTTACCTGCCGCACAGGCAGCTTAGAAAACCTGCTCCCCGACCTATTGCCGGTAGTCAGCGTTACCTGCCGCACAGGCAGCCTCATACCCATCTTCTCTCTTAAACCCTGCTCTACCGTCATTCCCGCGCAGGCGGGAATCCATCTTTGGATTCGGGCATTTGGCGGTTTCAGTCAGCTCGGCACTGGATTCCCGCCTGCGCGGGAATGACGAAACGGTGCGGTTCCGTACCGGCGTGCTTCAAATCCGTTGATATTCCCTTTGTTTCAAGTGTTGAGGCCGTCTGAAAGTATTTTCAGACGGCCTTCAGCTACCGACCAACAATCATAAACACCATATCAATACTTTTTTGATGTTACAATGCGTAGTCCTGCCGCACAGGCAGCTTAGAAATAGCTAATTGTATTTTATCAATTACCTGCCGCACAGGCAGCTTTGGAGTTCCTTTATTTGGAAACTCCAAATTTTAAATCCCATATTAGTGCCTAGCTAATTTTATTTTAGCTTTAGCTATTGACACAATTATTACCTAAAATTAAAATGCGCCACGACTGAAATAATTTCTTCTCACAAACAGAAAGAGAGAACATCGTTATGAATATCCAACGTCATTATTATAGTATCAATTCAATCCCCCGTATTCCCGGAACTTTCTGGGTAAAGTCAAAAAATGGCAACAGCCAAACTTATACTATCTTTGCCGCACATAGCAATAATATGTATCAGGCCGTCCGTAGTGCGGATAAGAGTTTATGGATTCAAAACTCACCCGATATCATTTGGATTGAGACATTGGCGGATTGCGACGTTACTCTTGTCGCGTAACATCAAATATTCCCTTTCAAGGAGAAACTTATGCCCGATATTTCCACGGCGCAAGTCCGGGCGGCCATACTGGGTTTTCTGCAAAGCCAGTATGAAAAAAAGGCCGAAGCGGATTTGAAAAAGCTGGCGAAGGCGGAAGAAGCCGGCGATGAAGCCGAGATTGCTTCGCTTCAGACGGCCTTATCGGCCTTAAAGGCCAAATACGGTTTGGACGCATGGTTTGAGCAGGATGCCGTCCGTTTTGCGGCGCAGCTTAAATTCGGTTCGCACATCGCCAAGGGTGTGCATCCGGATTCCAAAGGCGACAACGTTAATTTCCAAACCGGTTTCGATCTGCCCGCGTTTTTGGCGGGTTCGCAATCTTTGCGTAAAGCCGAGGCGGAATTGGATGCAAACGGCAATGCCGCCGCCCTACCTTTGGCGGCCTTTTTCGATACCGTCGTCGACGAGGCTTCGCAGTCCACTTTGCTGGATTTGCTGCTGCAAAACCATCCCGCATTGGCAGGTGCGTTTGCCGACGACCCGGAACGTTCCGACCGTTACCGGCAGGTTTTTCAGACGGCCTTGCAGGCGCAAACGGATACGCCTGCGGCACACGAGCGCAACAAGCAGGTGTTGTGGCCGCTGGGGAGCGATGCCGCCACAGCCGACCGCTACATCACGCTGATTCCGCTGCATCCCGCCTCGCTAACCCACAGCCTTTACCGGAAAGTCAACGAACTGCGTTTCGGCGAAGAGAATGTCCAAGCCAGAAAAAACCGCCGCGAAGGCAAAGGCAGCCAGACGGCCCATGCCGTGTTTTCGCCGCTGGCTTATGTGAAACTCGGCGGCACGAAACCGCAAAACGTCAGCCTGCTGACCAGCCGCCAAGGCGGCAGGAACTACCTGCTGCCGTCGCTGCCGCCGCAATACGAGCGTCCGAAACAGCTTCATTTTTCGCGCAAGAGTAACTCTTTCTTCAACAACGGCCTGCGCTATTTATGCCGTTCGGGCTATCACACCCTGACCGATGCGGTGAAAGCGAAGAAAAACAAGAAAGACACGCGCCTGCTGCGCGAACAGGCGCTGGAGCAGATGGTGCGGCAGATTGTCGTCGTTTCGGAGCATCTGCGCGAAACGCAACCCGCAGGCTGGACGGACGATTACCGTGATCTTAATGCCAACCACAAGCATTGGCTGGACAGGAAATACCCGCTTTCAGACGGCCCCGACGGCTGGCAGGAAAAAATTGCCGACAACTTCGGGAAATGGTTGCAGGATTTATTGAGAAAAGACTTCCAATCCATCAAACATGATTTTGACGAGATCGAATGCGCGCAATGGTGCAAAACGCTGGCCGACGCACTGAAGGCGGCGCAGCGGCGCAACAAACGGAGGGCGGCATGAATACCGATTTTTATCTTTTGTTCGACCGCGTGGAGATTCAGGGCGCGAACTGCATTTCCTCGCCGCTGACCTACGGTTTTCCCGCGCTCAACGGCTTCCTCGGCGCCATCCATGCACTGCAACGCCGCCTGCCGCAGGATTGCGGCCTCACCCTCGGCGGCGTGCTGATTGCCTGCCACCGGTGCAGCCCGCAGATATTCCGCGCCGATGCCTACAGCGATGCAACCTTTATCCAAAGCCGCAACCCGCTGAAAAAAGACGGCAGCACGGCTTCGATTATCGAAGAGGGCAAAACCGACCTGACGGTCAGCCTGGTTGTGGAAGTGGGCGGCATCCCGAACGACATAAGAAGAAACAAAGAGCAGCGCGAAACCTTATTGCAATCCCTGCTCCAGCAACAGCGCATCGCCGGCGGCAGCGTGCGCCATATCGAACGCACCGCGCTATACGAGTCCTATCAGGCCGAGGAATTGAAAGCCGCGCTGTTCCCCGCCTATATCTTGGCCGATGCCGGCAACGATTTGGCCGCCATCACGCAGGAGCTGCAACTGGGCTGCCGCGTTACCGCCGATAAAGACGGCGGCACCGCCGTCTGTGAAGACCGGCCCACCGGCCTGCCGCCGCAGCCGGAGGCCACCGCGCTCGACGCATTGTTTGCCACCGCGCAGTTTTTCCATCTGCCGCCCGACGACGAACATCCGGAATGGCACTCGTACCATATCCGCCAAGGCCGCGGCTGGCTGGTACCGATACCCGTGGGCTATCAGGCCATCGCGCCGGAACATGCCGCCGGCGTGATGCAGCATGTACGCAATCCCGAATATCCGTCCCGCTATGTGGAAACGGTATACAGCCTCGGCAAATGGCTGTTCCCCAACAAACTTTCAGACGGCCTCCACGCCTATTTCTGGCGCTACGCCCCACCGCAGGACAACCTTTACCTTATCACCCAAACAACCCGCCCCTAATTAAGGAGACACATCATGGCGAAACCCGAAACCCCCAGCCTGCTGGCCTTTGAACGCAAACTCGACTGCTCCGATGCCGTGTTCAGCCAAACCGACGGCAACAATCCCGAAGCTCAGGAACAGCCCGTTACCGTCAGCGAAAAATCCGTGCGCGGCACCATTTCCAACCGCCTGAAAAACGCCATCGCCAACGATCCGGCCAAACTCGACGCCGAAATTGAAAAAGCCAACCTGCAAACCGTCGACGTCGCCGCATTAAGCAGCGGCTGCGACACCCTGATTGCGCGCTTCACGCTGAAAGTATTGCCGTTCGACGGCAGCCCGTATGTCTGCAACGGCGCTCAATACCGCGGCAGGCTGCTCGAAACCGCAACGCAATACCTGCAAACGGAAGGAATGCAGGCACTGGCCGAACGCTACGCCGCCAATATCGCCAACGGCCGCTGGCTGTGGCGCAACCGCATGGGCGCAGAAAACATCCGCATCACCGTGTCCAACAAAAACGACGGCGTAACCGTCGACAACGCCAAGGCCCTGCCGCTGGACCGCTTCGACAGGCCGTCTGAAAACATCGCCAAAATCGCCGAATGGATCCGCCAGGGCTTAAGCGGCGAAGCCTTTACCCTGCTCAGCGTCGAAGCCCGCGTTCAAGCCGGTTACGGACAGGAAGTCTATCCCTCGCAGGAATTGATTTTAGACACAGGCAAAAGCAACAAAAGCAAAGTGCTCTACCAAACCGGCGGCAAAGCCGGCATGCACAGCCAGAAAATCGGCAACGCCATCCGCACCATCGACACATGGTATGCCCAAGATGCCGCCTTCCCCATCGCCGCCGAACCCTACGGCGCCGTAACCACCCTCGGCACCGCGTTCCGCCAGCCCAAACAGAAAAACGACTTCTACACCCTGTTTGACAATTGGATATTAAAAGGCGAACAACCGAGTGCCGAACAGCAGCACTACGTCATCAGCGTCCTTATCCGCGGCGGCGTATTCGGCGCAAGCGGCAAGGAGTAACCCATGTCCAGCCACTACGCCGACCTGAAAACCATACCGCAGGCCGAAATGCTGCAAAGCCAAGTGGTCGCGCACATCGTCCAGGCCCTGCACGGCCTGCTGCCTCGCTTCGGCGGACGCATCGGCATCGGCTTTCCCGCCTACGGGCAAAACCGCACCCTCGGCGGCATCGTCCGCCTGTTTGGCAGCGAAACCGATTTGGACGACCTGCACTGCCTGCTGCAAAACACCGGCCTGTCCGATTACGCCCTAATCGGCCGCATAGAGGAAGTGCCGTCTGAAAAAGTGTACGCCCACGTCCGCTTCGTCCGCCGCCAGCCCAAACACGGCAGCGACCTCAGGCGCGCCGAAAAACGCATGGCGGCGCAAGGCCTCCCGCCCGAAGAAATCCGGCGACGGCTGGCCGCCAAAGCCGCCAAACGCAGCGCCTGCACCCTGCCGCATATCTTTTTGAACAGCAAATCCACCCGCCAACGCTACCTGCTGGCCGTGGACAAAAAAATCGCCGCCCGAACCGAAGGCACGTTCAACAGCCACGGCCTCAGCCTCGGCGCAAGCGTACCACTGTTCTGACCCTTTTTTTCAGACGGCCTCGGAAGGCCCGTATCACCAAGCCTCCCGCAGGCCGTCTGAAAAAGGGTAAAAACCGAAAATACCGGATAACGGTTTATTTTTATACGGGATTTCTTTGGTTTTATTGTAGTTACCTGCCGAATAGGCAGCTTAGAAAATGTACTCAAAACGTGGTTTGTGCCGATGCGAGTTACCTGCCGAATAGGCAGCTTAGAAAAGACGCAAGACAAGGACATCTTTTCTTGCAATGTTACCTGCCGAATAGGCAGCTTAGAAAATAAAGGCGGCGCGGTTCGGATAGAGCCGGTAGTTACCTGCCGAATAGGCAGCTTAGAAACAGACAAAAGACCCGCCGCTGCCGCGCCATACGGTTACCTGCCGAATAGGCAGCTTAGAAAAGTAAAGCATCCTCAAACCACAGGCTTCCGCCGTTACCTGCCGAATAGGCAGCTTAGAAATGCAATCGCAATGGCGGACGGTAAAAGCTCGGGTTACCTGCCGAATAGGCAGCTTAGAAATTTCCTTGCTTTCTATTTTGGCTGCGCGCATCGTTACCTGCCGAATAGGCAGCTTAGAAATCAAGAGTCGCCAGATTGGCGCTACATTCTTCGTTACCTGCCGAATAGGCAGCTTAGAAAAGTTATCGCGATTCTTCCATGAGTAAACAACAGTTACCTGCCGAATAGGCAGCTTAGAAATCTGGTCGGCTGGTTGGCGTACAAGAATTTTGGTTACCTGCCGAATAGGCAGCTTAGAAATCAAGGGTCAGCTTGATAAAGCGAAAGAAGCAGTTACCTGCCGAATAGGCAGCTTAGAAATACGGCTTTACCGCCTCCGCCCGTCGGGTCAAGTTACCTGCCGAATAGGCAGCTTAGAAAACTTCCTATCTAACAGAAAGTAACCTTCTTCAGTTACCTGCCGAATAGGCAGCTTAGAAAATATGGCGGATTCATCCAGCACACCCCGCGCCGTTACCTGCCGAATAGGCAGCTTAGAAATCTTGCTTAGTATCTAGCAAAGCGTGTGCCAAGTTACCTGCCGAATAGGCAGCTTAGAAAAATCGTCACTACCGGTCTTGCATCCATTAACTGTTACCTGCCGAATAGGCAGCTTAGAAAAGTAGTATCGGTTGCTTCGTTAGCCCCCGCGTGTTACCTGCCGAATAGGCAGCTTAGAAAATGCTGTCAAGAACTTTCAGAACGCCAGCAGTGTTACCTGCCGAATAGGCAGCTTAGAAATGATGAGAGGGTCCGGTAATAGGCGGCAGTTGGTTACCTGCCGAATAGGCAGCTTAGAAACGTGCTTCCACCAACTACATATTGTTTTCTGTCGTTACCTGCCGAATAGGCAGCTTAGAAATTCAAGATTGGAGGAACAGGACATGATTAAGAGTTACCTGCCGAATAGGCAGCTTAGAAAGATAGGCTGGCAAATTATGACCCGCAGAAGCAGTTACCTGCCGAATAGGCAGCTTAGAAATTGAAAATGTGCTGTATGGCGATATTGTTCTTGTTACCTGCCGAATAGGCAGCTTAGAAAAGTAGCCCACCCTTACCGCACAGATTCAAATCGTTACCTGCCGAATAGGCAGCTTAGAAATTGACGCTGGCGGAGCGACCCAAAGCTGTTGGGTTACCTGCCGAATAGGCAGCTTAGAAATGACGCTTGTCTGCGATTTGCTGGGCAAGCTCGTTACCTGCCGAATAGGCAGCTTAGAAAGTGCTGCGTTTATCACTGCGTTTGCATATAAAGTTACCTGCCGAATAGGTAGCTTAGAAATCGCCAATTTTTGAGGGGCGATTATTATAGGTGTTACCTGCCGAATAGGCAGCTTAGAAAATTGGAAGGTAAGCAGAAAGTTCATGAAACTTGTTACCTGCCGAATAGGCAGCTTAGAAAACGGGTACACGTCGAGCCGGTCAATACAAAGCGTTACCTGCCGAATAGGCAGCTTAGAAAGTGCGGCAATGAAAGATGTGATTGATGAAGCCGTTACCTGCCGAATAGGCAGCTTAGAAAACGATTTATTTCCAGCGCGGACTAGATGAGGCGTTACCTGCCGAATAGGCAGCTTAGAAATAATTGGGAACCCATCCCTCCGTTGTTTGAAGGTTACCTGCCGAATAGGCAGCTTAGAAAACTCTGAAGGGATTTGGTCTTTAACCGTATCCGTTACCTGCCGAATAGGCAGTTTTAGAAAATGATGTGCAGCGGGAAAGCCGTGTCGTAATCGTTACCTGCCTAATAACCAGCCGGAGCTTTGGCTTTAGCTGGAACGGTTTTTCAGACGGCCTTGCGGGATTTGTGGTTCGGGGCGTGCGGTTAAGGTGTCTTCGCCGTTAATCTGTAAACGTTTTGTGGTAAAGTTACATTTCCGATATGTTGAGGCCGTCTGAAAACGGGGCGGTCAGGATTGGATGGGCGGATTACGATGAATTTCTTTCGGAAAACCTTGTGGGGTATCGCGGCGTTGTCGGTTTTGACTGCCTGCGGTTCGTTTGTTTCGCAATATGTGCTGGGGATGAATCCCTGCGTTTTGTGTATTTTGCAGCGGCTGTCGGTATTGGCGGTCGGGCTGGCGGCTTTGCTGGCGGCGTTTTTCAAACAATCCGGCCGCATCGGGCGGACGGTGAGTGCGCTGGCGGTCAGTATTCCGGCCGTATACGGGGCGGGGGTGGCGGTTTATCAGCGCTATATCCAGAGCCTGCCGCCGGGTACGGCGCCCGAATGCGGCGCGCCGTGGACGTTTCGTCTGAGGGACTGGCCGCTGTTTGAGTGGTACGAACCGGTTATCCGCGGCTTCGGCAACTGCGCGGTGCCGGATTATCTGCTGGGGGTGCCGCTGCCGATATGGAGTGTGCTGTATTTCTGCTTCGTGCTGCTGCTGGTCTGGTTCGGCTGGTTTAAGGCGCGCGCCGTCGGGTAAACACGGCAAAGCGGCATGCCCTTTTCAGGCCAAAGGCCGTCTGAAAAATTTTCAGACGGCCTTTCGGTATCAAAATAACACAAATCCGTGCCGTCATTCCCGCGCAGGCGGGAATCTAGAATGCGAAATTGAAGAAAACCTTTTTACCCGATAGGTTCCTGTGCGGATAGGCCTGGATTCCCGCCTGCGCGGGAATGACGGTTGTCGGACAGCATTCTTTTCGCGGCATTTCCAATACTCCGAAAGGCCGTCTGAAAAATTTTCAGACGGCCTTTCTTCGTTTCAAACCTTAATCTTCATACGCTTCCGTCGGCGGGCAGGTGCAGACCAGATTCCGGTCGCCGTACACGTCGTCCACGCGGTTGACGCTCGGCCAGAATTTGTTTTCGCGCACGAAAGGCAACGGGAAGACGGCTTCTTCGCGGGAGTACGGATGCGCCCATTCGCCGGTTACGTCGGCGGCGGTGTGCGGGGCGTTGACCAGCGGGTTGTCGTCTTTCGG
>QWCI01001126.1_pt1 | contig 10724 bp, 13 predicted proteins | sample 1972541 | NCBI WGS metagenome assembly QWCI01 (sample SAMN09866712, study PRJNA288562) | Human oral metagenome isolate term3_saliva, whole genome shotgun sequencing... | isolation source: mouth | host: Homo sapiens | place: USA: California | reverse complement strand
TTGCGGATGGATGCGCCCTTGCAGGGCGACACGGGCGGGCACACAGGCACCGCCCCTACCACCCTCCATCACGCCCCTCTACCACGCAACCTTCCTTGATTTTGTGCAGCGGCGAGCACCTCTCCGGCAATCTTTTCTTGTTTTTGCCCCTCGGCAGAGGCTCCGCCGCACACGAAACGGGGCGGAACTATGCGGCGGTGCATAAAAATCGGGGCGATGGCTTGGGGTGTTGGCCGAGATTGTTTACTTTTGCAACATCAACAACAGTTTACGCATATGAAATTAGTGAAGCCCAAGAAGAACTTGGGACAGCATTTCCTGACGGATTTGACGATTGCGCGGCGCATTGCCGACACGGTGGACGCCTGCCCCGCGCTGCCCATCTTGGAGATTGGCCCCGGCATGGGCGTGCTCACGCAGTTTTTGGTGGCGAAGGAGCGCGAGGTGAAAGCGGTGGAAATCGACCGCGAATCGGTGGCGTTTCTGCATGCCAACTATCCGCAGCTGCGCGACAACATCATTGGGGAAGACTTTTTGCGCATGGATTTGTCGACCGTCTTCGGTGGGCGCCCCTTCGTGCTCACGGGCAATTATCCCTACGACATTTCGTCGCAGATTTTCTTTAAAATGCTCGACTACAAGGAGCTGATACCTTGCTGCACGGGCATGATTCAGCGCGAAATGGCGCAACGCATCGCCGCGCAGCCCGGCAGCAAGGCCTATGGCATCCTGTCGGTGCTCATTCAAGCGTGGTATGATGTCGACTATCTGTTCACCGTCGACGAGAACGTGTTCAATCCGCCACCCCGGGTGAAGAGCGGCGTCATCTGCATGCGGCGCAACGGCGTGGCGCAGTTGGGCTGCGACGAACGGCTGTTCAGGCGCGTGGTGAAAACGGTGTTCAACCAGCGACGCAAGATGCTGCGCGTGAGCCTCAGGCAGCTATTTGATAAAACGTCGATGCCGGCACCCCAATTCTTTGCCACCGACGAGATGACGCTGCGCCCCGAACAGCTCAGCGTGGCACAGTTTGTGGCGCTCACCAATCTTGTGGCGCCCCACATTCGTCCGTAGCCGAAAAGATGCGGAATATTTTGTGGAAAGCATTGGAAGATTAAAAATTAATCTCTAATTTTGCGGAAACGAATTTTAAAACTACCAATATGTTAGACGTAAAAGCAACACTGAGCGACGCGCAAGAGCGCATGGAAATGGCGGCCATGTATTTGGCCGACGAGTTAACCCACATCCGAGCAGGTCGCGCCAACACGGCTATTCTTGATGGCGTGAAGGTGGAGTCCTATGGCTCGAAGGTGCCGCTGAATCAAGTGGCCAACATCTCTACGCCCGATGCACGCACCATCGCTATCCGACCATGGGACAAAAAGGCCATCAAAGACATCGAGAAGGCTATCATGGACAGCGACGTGGGCATCACACCCGAGAACAACGGCGAGGTGATTCGCCTCGGCATTCCGCAACCCACCGAGGAACGCCGCAAGGAGCTCGTGAAGCAATGCAACAAGATTGGCGAACGCACGAAGGTCGAGGTGCGCAATGTGCGTGGCGAAGTGAAAGATAAGCTCAAGAAAGCCATCAAGGATGGGCTGTCGGAAGACTTGGAAAAGGATGCCGAGAACGACTTGCAAAAGACGCACGATAAATATATCAAGCGCATCGACGACTTGCTGGCCGAGAAGCAAAAAGAAATTATGACGGTCTAAGTGCAGCGCTTGAAAGGATTAGTTATTAAAAACACGGGCAGCTGGTACACGGTGAAAACCGATGATGGCCAGCTGGTGGAAAGCAAAATCAAAGGCAATTTTCGCTTAAAGGGCATTCGCAGCACCAACCCTGTTGCTGTGGGCGACCATGTGGAGATTGCCGTGAATCAAGAAGGGACGGCGTTCATCACGAGCATTGATGAGCGCCGAAACTATATCGTTCGTAAGTCGCAAAACCTGAGCAAACAAAGCCACATTCTGGCCGCCAACGTCGATCAAGCGGTGCTCGTCGTCACGGTGAATTATCCGCAAACAAGCACCATCTTCATCGATCGCTTCTTAGCGTCGGCCGAAGCCTACAGCGTTCCAGTGATATTGGTGTTCAACAAGACCGACAGGCTCTCGCCCGACGAGCGGCGCTATCAGCAGGCGGTTTGCCAACTCTACGACACCATCGGCTATGCGTGCCACGAGATTTCGGCTGCCACCGGGCAAGGCGTCGACCAACTCGTGCCGCTATTGAAAGATAAAATCACGTTGCTCAGCGGCAATAGTGGGGTGGGGAAGAGCACGCTCATCAACAAAATCCTACCGCAGGCCAACCTCAAGACAGCCGAAATCAGCGACGCGCACAACACGGGCATGCACACCACCACCTTCAGCGAAATGCTCGCTCTGCCCGAGGGGGGCTATCTCATCGATACGCCGGGCATCAAAGGCTTCGGCACATTCGACATCGAGCCCGAAGAACTCACGAGTTATTTCCGCGACATCTTCCATTTCGCGCGCGATTGCAAGTTCAGTAATTGCACCCACACCCACGAACCAGGGTGTGCCGTCCGTCAGGCTTTAGCCGACCATTACATTGCCGAGAGCCGCTACCAAAGCTATCTCAGCATGCGCAATGACAAGGAAGAAAACAAATATCGGGAGCCCTATTAAGGGGGCGTCCGCAACAATAATCATTTCATTTTAATCAAGAAAGGATTGAGACATGAGTAAAAAAGTAGCAGAGAATGTACTTCAGTTGGTGGGCAACACGCCCTTGGTTGCGCTGAGCAAATATTCGGCTTGGCGTGGGCTCGAAACACCCATTGTGGCCAAGGTTGAGTATTTTAATCCTGGCGGCAGCGTCAAAGACCGCATTGCTTTAGCCATGATTGAAGCGGCCGAAGCCTCGGGTGAGCTGCAACCAGGCGGCACCATCATCGAACCCACCAGCGGTAACACGGGCGTGGGCTTGGCATTAGTCTCCGCAGTAAAAGGCTATCGATTGATTCTGACAATGCCCGAAACAATGAGCGTTGAGCGCCGAAACTTAGTGAAAGCCTATGGAGCCGAAGTGAAACTCACCGAGGGCAAGGCGGGCATGAAGGGCGCCATCCGAGCCGCCGAAGAGCTGAAAGCTACGATTCCAGGCAGCATTATCTTGGGACAGTTCACCAATCCAGCCAATCCCGAGCGCCACTATGCCACCACAGGTCCTGAGATTTGGCGCGACACCGACGGAGAAGTGGATATTTTCGTTGCAGGTGTCGGCACAGGTGGCACCGTTTCGGGTGTGGCGAAATACTTGAAAGAGCAAAACCCAGCGGTGAAGATTGTGGCCGTCGAACCCAAAGAGTCGCCCGTTTTGAGTGGCGGTGCCAGCGGTCCTCACAAGATTCAAGGCATCGGAGCAGGCTTTGTGCCCGAGACCTATGATGCAAAGCTCATCGATGAGGTGGTGCAAGTGGCCAACGATGAAGCGATTCTTGCCGCCCGCCAATTGGCTAAAACCGAAGGCTTGCTCGTGGGTATCTCGTCGGGTGCGGCTGCTTTTGCGGCTGCAAGCGTGGCACTCCGTCCTGAAAATAAAGGAAAGCGCGTTGTCACTTTGCTTCCCGACACCGGCGAACGCTATCTTTCCACCGTGCTCTATGCGTTTGATGAATACCCACTGTAGACGCGTGACGGGCGCATAGCGTGTCGGGATTTCCATGCCTTGCGCAGCTTGTGTTCCGCGCAAGTGTGCTGAAATCTCTATACTTTGCACAGCTTCGCCGCTCGTAACACACCTATCATAAAGCTAAGGGTTAGCTTCCTCTTTTGTGGAAACTAACCCTTTCTTCTTTTCTTTCGGCGACGTTGCCTCGCCATGCGCCACGCCTTGTAAGGCCTAATTAGAATGTTTGTGGTAGATGTCCCACAACGTATCCGAGAATCCCCATCCGCAGTCGGTCGCATTTAGCATCCGTTTGATGCGCGGTTCAAACGTTTCAAGCAAACTAAACTCCACGATACACTTCATGGCTTTGTCGAAGTTGTTTTCGAGTGCGGTGTAATATTGCTCCCACATATCGCTGAAGGTCATCGTGTGTTCACAGCCCGTTTCGATGTAGAACAGCATGAGGTCGGCCAAATCGTAGGGTAGCGGTTTCATTTTCTTGAAATCGGATATAGTCTTTCGGCAAGTTGCAAACGAGGGGTCTTTAGGTAATCCGCGTGTGGGAAAGAACTCTTATCGGATGATGTGCTTAAAATGTTCGCACTCATCCTTGCTGTTTGGCTCAGCATAAAAATCCAAATAGTGTCTTGCCTCTTTGCTGATGGCATCATAAAGTGCCATCACCACCCTGATGATATTCTCTTTGGGCAGCCCCTCAAGTTTCTTCCTTAATTTTGCTTTTCCCATAATTTCGTTTATTGAATAGGAATGTCTACTATAAGCTATAATAATAATTTTTTATTTTTGCAGCCATCATTTTTCTTCTTTCAAGCAAGAAATTAGGATAATCAAAATAATCCATATCCACGATATTACTTGGTATACAGTTCCCTTCTATATTATCTTTTAATACCTTTATATCCGCTATATTTCCATAAAGAACTTTTCCCATTTTACAATGGTCTATTTATCAAAATCCATTTGTGATTCTATTGAGTTTGTATATCTACTCGTCAATGTAGACAACACAAACCATTTTGCTACATAATGCTTAATGCGACTCTTCTCTATCTGCTATCCATTTCTTATCTTTCAGAATTGCATTATCTTAAACTTTACTCAGATAATCGTATTCCTTCTTGTAACGTGCTACTCGTTCATAATCTTTCTTTGTTGGATTAGGTAAACGAGATAGATTCATATTATGCGTAAGATCGTGTAGCTTTACAGCGGTTGCAAGAGGGTTGTCTTTGATGCGATGGATATACGTTTCTCTATCAGGTGCAAAGTGGTGATTAAGTAATCGTAAAGCCACAGCTAACTCTTCTCTTTCAGCAGCAGATAATGGTGTTCCCAGCCTATCTTCCAATAAGTTTAGAACCTCATCAACAGTATTCGAGGTATCTTCGCTTGCATCATGGAGATAGCCAACCACTTCTTCCTGCCAGTTTTTTCCCATCTTAGCAACTGTCGTAAGATGTCCACTGAAGTAATCTACTCCAGCTTTATCTACCTGCCCTCTGTGTAATTGGCGAGCTAAGGCTGCTGCACTATATACGATATCCTTTTTCATGTTGATTGGCATAGTCGTACATATTTATCGTAGTTTCCTATCTGGAGTTGCAGATTCAACTGGTTAGTGGCACTAACCAGTTCACAGTTTTCTTTCTTCAACTTTGTTTTGAGATACTTCCAATAGTTTCTCGTCTTTTGGTAATCATCTTGCTCATTAATCGCAGCAATGATGTCCAGTACAGAGAGCCACCACTTATTGTATCCCTCGTCCCACACTGCCCTTACTTCACGATCGTTGAAGAAGCGGATTGATTTCTTATGTTGCTCTTTACATTCTGTCATAATGAAACAAGTTATTCATTTAGAGAGTTCATCAAATCCTTTGAGTTCACTTGCAAGCTCTGGGCTATATAGAATAGCAATTCAAGGCTTGGGTGTCGGTGATTGCGAACGTAGGAGTTCACAATAGTGAAACTCTTACCGAGTTTCTCAGCAAGCCATGTTTGCTTAATCCCTTTCTCAATAAGCACCTTATTTATGTTGTTGGTTAAACCTTCCACAATGTTATATTATATTTGCAAATATAGCAAATTCTCTTGTATCAAGAACAAGAAGAGAGGAGAAAACTCTCTTCTCTTTAAATATTGTGTAGGAAAATTAGGAATCTTATCACTTGTCACTTTGTATGGACGTAAAACATCTATCACAAAGATGCAAGAGATGTTTGGAGGGCTACAAACATCTCTTGCAAGTTACAACAGATAGGGGAACACATCCTAACGCTGATTTTATTTTTACACTCCTATTGTCGACTTGGTGAGGTAGAATGCCGTGAATGTTCTGTTTCTCCTAAAGTCTGATAATGTCCATCCAAGCGGATGTAGATAGGCCTTTAAGGTTTGTAGATCTTTCCATAAGGGTAGGTAGTAATTGAGTTTTGCAGTTTCACAAGCAATGATGAGTGTACCACAATCTGATAGTATGCGGTGTAGTTCAGAAAAGGCCAGTGTGGGATTCTGCCAATGAAAATGCGTTTGATAAGCGCAAATAAGGTCGAATTGCTGTGGGGAGATGCCCGTTTCCTCAATGTTTCGGACAGAAAAAGAGATTGAAGGAGCATTGAGTTTCTGTGCTTCGGCAATAGCTGTCGCCGAGATGTCTATTCCATAGATATTGCTTTGCGGGAAAGCTTCGTGCAGATGCTGTGTAGATTTTCCGTTTCCCACACCTACGTCAAGAATATTTTGGGGAGTTTTGTCCATGAGAGGAGCGATCGACCAGTCAACCATCGGGAGGTAAATGCTGTTCCAAAGTTGCATCATCTGTCTGCCTATCCACCCCTTAGGATTTTTAGATTGCTTGATAAGATACCTAAAAAGGCCCCATGTGGCTATGCTCACAAGGATGACGAGTAATAAATATGTCATATATTTTTATGTACTGAAGGGTGATGAAATAAAAAAATCCCGGTAATTTTCTATGATTACCGGGATTAAATTATCTTGTAATAGGTGCAGATTCTATGCTTATTTCACTTCCTCAAACCTATCCTACGCTGATTATCAGTGGATTATATTCTTATGGTACAAAAATGTTTCCTCAATTTGAGTAGTATCGATTAGAAAACATCTTGGATGTTATCATCAACTATCCTACTTAATCTCATTTAATTTATCAATCACTTTAAGCATATATATTATATTACTATAGATAGCCTTAGAGTTATCGTCTAGCTGTTTCTTCTCGACCCCATCACTTGTAGAGAAGTTGTTAGACTCTATGTTTGCATCTGAAAGAAGTTCTACAATCTCCTTACCCTCCCCAAATGAAACATTATATAATTCATGAGCAAGTTTATTTCTCATTGAGATAAAGCATAAACAGCAGGAATGGAAAGAATAACGTACCAATTTCTTTTGAACTGATTCAATATCAAAGTTGAAATCAGAAATTATTTTATTGGCATCATCAATTTTGATAATTTGATTCATATTAAGTTGATGAAAATTTTCTTTTTCGTTATATTTTATAGGATCTGCTTTTAATTTGTCATCTTTAAAGTCAAATCTAAATTTACATGCCATCGCACCATATAAAAAATAAAGACGAAATACATCCTTCGTTTCTAAATTATCAACCTTATTTTGAAATATCTTTTTTATCTTATCTTCCAAGGAGGTATAGATAGATAAAAACTCCACTATTAATAAAGACTTATTCTGATGCTTTATCAATTCTATCTTATCCATTTGAAATTATCTCTTTTATTCTCTTTAATCGCTTATTGACATTAGTAGTTGTGCTTGCCGACTTTTCTAATGTTGACGAAATTACATTGTCAGACTTTATAATATATAGAGAGTCCATTAAGCTTTGGGAATAATCTACGGAGAACGGAATACAAGCATTTATGATGTAGTCTTCTCCAAAGATACCCTTTAAACATTTTTTTAGTTCTATTGTAACATCTAGTATTTTATTGACGGTTTCTGAGGCAATCATTGAAGGATTATTTTGAGCTTCTTGAAGAACAGAATTAATCATTTCTCTAGGTCTTGAATTATATTCATTAACAATATTATTATCAATATCTGATTTTATGTAAAATGCAATGCTTGTATAAAACCGACCATAATCTTCATAGCGTTTTATGTCATTTTTAGTAAACAGCTCTCTATAGACTTTAGACTTTTCGGCATCCCCAATATAGGATTTTACAAATACATCTACGGTATCTAATACCGGAGAACGATAAATAGCCTTTCTAATTTCATTCACTTTCAATTTCTCTGCACCCTTATTTAGACGAGAAAATATATCATATTTAGTAAATTCTGGTGAATTTGCTGTTATAACATAAATATCAAGTACAGACGAAAGCAATTCGCTTGCCATAGCAGAGTATTCTTCTCTAATGTCATTGAATAACTTTCTCCCAAACCAATCCGAATAATACTCTAAGTACTTGGTCTCTAACCTGAGATTATTAGTAAGAAATTCATTAATTGCAGTAAGTCTCTGTTTTCCATCGACTACTTCATATATGCTATCTTCCAGAATATTGATACCCGGAATTTCTACGACATAAATAGGTGGGACTATAATTCCCATAAAGAGAGATTCGATAAATGCGGTCTGTTTATCCCCTTTCCATATTTCATTCCTTTGGTATTCTGGTGATAAATCTAAACGTCCCCCTTTTATCTTTTGGTAGATTTCTTGAATAGACCATGTTTGTTTAACAATCTTAGTCTGTTTTAATAATTCACGCTTTTTCTCAGACGAAAAAGTATCATCCAATTCATTCTCATCAATAGATTCATTCTCTGCAAGTTGTAAATCTTCAGATTTTTCAACCTGTCCCTCCATAATATTGTTATTAATATCTTCCATAATTATATTTTTAAATTGACCTTATGCTATTTTTGTCAATAATTGTAAATAAATCTTTTTGGCATTCTATATAAGTTTGAAGGAATTTTTGTGACACCTTCCAGTAATCTTCATATATTTTTGACATCATTCTATGAATTTTTCTTTGAATGGTTTCACTAGGAATAGGAATAAAGACAGAATTGAGAAAGGCTTTCTCTTGAACTCTTGCCCTTGATGATGAAGATCCTGTTGCTAATCTGACTAATTGAGATTTCACTAAGTCGGATTGTAATATTGCAGCTAATACATAGTTGCTAATGATATCACTATCTTCTACTAAGTTTATTATATATGCTTCTTTTGATACCAACACAGTATCTAAATCCTTTGGAATAATGAATACCCGATTCTTTCTCGGATTTATCCTACAGTAGGCTAAGTCACCACCATGAGCAATATAGAAAGAGTTGCCAATTTCATCACCCTTTAACTTTCTAATATTAGAAATTGTTCCTGTATCTGGGGAAACATCAGGAATTTCTAAATAATAATATTCTATGTCCTTTTTAGGCACTATAGAAACATTATTAAACGTACATATTTTATCTAATCGCTTAAGAATCGAAAAACTCTTATGCAAGTCCTTGATATCAATGGTATTTATCAAATAACTCGCATCTATTCTATAATTGGTAACATCTTCTTGTTTTATCCATGCACATTCTCCTCCATTTTTTGTACTTTGTATTCCTTCAAATATTTGTACGAATTGAAGTGAGAAAAAAGACAAATCATTCTTATCAATTTTCTTATATGTCGATTTACCAACTTCATATCCGACTTCTTTTGCAGTACCAAGAAAAATGTATTCTGGCTTATTGTTTTCATTTTTTTTACGCAATCCTAAAATGGCAGTCTTTGATACCGATTTACCAAAAGGAATAAAAGCTCCTTCAGGTAAGCTAATAGATAGTGTTATATAACATTTGCTTAGCAACCATTCACGGAAACTTTGATAATATGGAAGATTCAAAAGTCCTTCTGGCAGAATTATATATAACTCCCCACCAGCTTTTTCGTCAAGCGAACGAATACATTTTTCGACAAAGAGAATATCAAGTTCTTGATTCTCCCTATTGAATCCCATCTCATATTTATTGAGTATGTCTTTGAATGTATATGGTATAGTAAATGGAGGATTTGTCAATATAAGATTAAAATAATTATTAGGGAGATTTTGGTTGCTCAAAGAATCTCCCTGATAGATATTGTTATACCCATCACCATGCATTATCAAATTGATTTTTGCTAATACATGTAAATCCTCGTCAGCCTCTCCACCCCACAAGCATTTATCAATTAGTTCATTGAATTTTAACTTGCGGTCTAATTCTGAACACGGAGTGTCAATAATTTTTTGATTCACATAGAGAAATGATTGAATAAGAAAGCCACCAGAGCCACAAGCAGGGTCTAATATCTTATCCCCTATTTTAGGGTCTGCATATTTAATGATAAAATCAACGATTTCTCTCGGTGTAAAGTATTGGTCAAAGTCTCCTCTAAGAGTTGACTTCAAAAAGATCTCATACACAGCTCCCTTTATATCATCACCTGTGCCTATAAAAGACCATGGCTCAAGCTCTTTTATAACTTTTAGTAAGCACTCATGATCTGTGATCTTTAAGCTCTCTGTTGAATTACTATAGATAGGGTATGTAACTAATGCTTCCTGAAATAGGTTGATAAATTCCTCATATACAGTAACTTCTTCAGCCTTTGCCAACTTTTCAAGGACCTCTATTTGAAATCTATTTGTCTGCCCATTCTTGGCTCTCTTCTCCTCGTTCATCTTAACAAGAAGAATCTTGGTCATTTCTTTAAAAGATTGGTCGGAGCGAATAAGCCCTCTTTTTTCAATAAGGTCTTTACACTTTTTGATTATTTTATATAACTCATCTGAGTTATTTAGAGTAAGCATAAGACTTTTAACCTCGCGAATCTCTATCTGTGATAAAGTTTTTTTACGCGTACGAGAAATATCACGAATTAATTCACTACGTGTTGGAATCTCTGCTGATTTCCTACCCGTATAGATATTTGTTGATATAATATCAATTCCATTAGTAACAATAGCATACAAAGCTGGAGGTGTTGAAACCAACTTTGCATAACTTATGCTT
>QWCI01002109.1_pt1 | contig 10727 bp, 10 predicted proteins | sample 1972541 | NCBI WGS metagenome assembly QWCI01 (sample SAMN09866712, study PRJNA288562) | Human oral metagenome isolate term3_saliva, whole genome shotgun sequencing... | isolation source: mouth | host: Homo sapiens | place: USA: California | reverse complement strand
ATCAGCACAAAACAGCAATTTGATATGCTTTCTTTTGTGTTTTTTGCAGGTTTTTATTTTCAAATATAAAGGAAAAAGTGTATCTTTGCATACTATAAGTATAATCAGAAACAACAATGACGGCAAATCCAGAAAACGAGAATAATTACTCCGCCAGTAACATTCAGGTCTTAGAAGGCTTGGAGGCAGTTCGCAAGCGTCCTGCTATGTACATTGGTGACATCAGTGAAAAGGGACTCCATCACTTGATTAACGAGACCGTTGATAACTCTATCGACGAGGCCATGGCGGGCTACTGTCATAATATTGAAGTTACGATAAACGAGGATAATTCCATTACCGTTGAAGATGACGGTCGTGGTATCCCTGTTGATATGCACGAAAAGCTGCATAAGAGCGCCCTTGAGGTCGTGATGACCGTCCTACACGCAGGTGGTAAGTTCGACAAGGGGTCATACAAAGTCAGCGGTGGTTTGCATGGTGTGGGTGTGAGTTGTGTAAATGCTCTCTCTACACACATGATGTCTCAGGTTTTTCGTAATGGTAAGATCTATCAGCAGGAGTACGAGAAAGGAAAGCCTCTCTACCCAGTGAAGGTTGTTGGTGAGACCGATAAGACGGGTACACGACAGCAGTTCTGGCCAGACCCAGATATCTTCTCTACGACAGTCTACCAATGGTCAATCGTTGCACGCCGTATGCGTGAATTGGCTTATCTCAATGCTGGTATTAAGATTACACTTACCGACCTTCGTCCAGACCCAGAGACAGGTAAGACACGTACAGAAGTCTTCCATGCTAAGGACGGTTTGAAGGAGGTACAACACTGATTATACAGAGAACATCCACTCATACGTTAACAATATCAACACTATCGAGGGTGGTACTCACTTGCAGGGATTCCGTGCTGCATTGACTCGTACACTGAAGGCATACGCGGACAACGACCCACAGATTTCAAAGCAGTTAGAGAAGGCTAAGATTGAAATAGCAGGTGAAGACTTCCGCGAGGGATTGACAGCTGTCATCTCTATCAAGGTTGCTGAACCACAGTTTGAGGGTCAGACAAAGACGAAACTGGGTAACAGTGAGGTCGCAGGAGCCGTACAGCAGGCTGTTGGTGAGGCGCTGACTGATTATCTTGAGGAACATCCTAACGAGGCAAAGATGATTTGTAACAAGGTTATCCTTGCCGCTACAGCTCGTGTGGCAGCTCGTAAGGCACGTGAAAGCGTACAGCGTAAGAACGTGATGAGCGGTGGAGGTTTGCCTGGTAAGCTCGCTGACTGTTCTAATAAGGACCCTAAGGACTGTGAGATCTTCCTCGTCGAGGGTGATTCTGCCGGTGGTTCTGCTAAGCAGGGACGAGACCGTTATACACAGGCTATCCTTCCTCTTCGTGGTAAAATTCTGAATGTAGAGAAGGTTCAGCGTCATCGTGTATTCGAGGCTGAGTCTGTTATGAATATTATTCAGTCTATCGGCGTTCGCTTTGGAGTAGAGGGTGAAGGCGACTTTGAGGCTAACACTGATAAACTCCGCTATGATAAGATTATCATAATGACCGATGCCGACGTCGATGGTTCCCACATCGACACGCTGATTATGACTCTTTTCTATCGTTATATGCCGAAAGTTATCGAGCACGGACACCTCTACATTGCTACGCCTCCGCTCTATAAGTGTACTTACAAGAAGGTTAGTGAGTATTGCTACACTGAGCAACAGCGCCAGGCCTTCATTGATAAGTATGCAAATGGCGATGAAGAAGACAAGGCTATCCACACACAACGTTACAAAGGTCTTGGTGAGATGAACCCAGAACAGCTTTGGGAAACAACTATGGACCCAAAGACTCGACTCTTGAAGCAGGTTACTATCGAGAATGCTGCTGATGCAGATGAGATCTTCTCTATGCTAATGGGCGATGATGTTGAGCCTCGCCGTGAGTTTATCGAGAAGAATGCAACCTACGCTAACATTGATGCGTAAGCCTATTGCAATATACTAAAAGCGGCCTTTTAAGGCTAAGAATATAATGAAGACTCCCTTTCTCACGGAATGAGAAAGGGAGTCTTTTTCTTTTATCCATTCGTATTCTTGAATGATAGGGCTGGTGTTATGAAGTCAGAAAGAACAATACAAAAGGAAGGAATATTTACGTTATACTATAAGTAAATACATGGTTCACCTTTGTTATTCAGCTATCCTCTCTTTTTTGACGATAGTCATAAAAAGACCTTACTATCCGTTTTCTAATTTCACATTATGGGTTAATGCGTAGGCTATTGATGGTTAAATATATTACTATTATACTTATAATACCCTTGAATATCAGCCCTTTCAGCTTACATAAACACCTTGTCATAATGTGTAGATAGCGTATTAAAACTATGCTAAAAGTCCCTTTCAAAAAATTATTAATTGTCCATATCACTCCTATAAATACTTATATTCTCTCTTCTAATAGCTCTTTTCTCTACATAAATTTCTCTTAAAAAGAAATAAATGAGTATATTTGTAGGCCCAAATAATGAGGATATGAACAGAAACATACGACTCCGTGAAGTTAATGTAGCACAGGCAAAACTCGTATATCCTGATGGTGACTACATTGACAATGATATTATTCTCTTCGAGGATATCACCAAAGTGCCACTTCCTGCAAGTGCTTCTCGCATGAAGTCACTCTTTCTTGCACTCTGCACAGGCGGTAGTGCACAATATACTGTTGATACTAAGGAACATAAAGTGAGTGCCGGAGATGTCATTATCATTAGTGAAGAACAGGTTGTTGCCGACTATCAGCTCTCGCCTGATTGCGAGGGTTTAGCGTTAATCATGTCGTATGATTTCTTTCAAAACATCGTAAGTGGTATTCACGAACTGGCAGCTCTCTTCCTCTTTGCCCGTACTCATCCTGTTTTCCACCTTAATAATGCACAGACAAAGGCCTTGGAGAACGATGTACAGCGCATCAAAAGGAAGATTGAAGATACTGGTCATCGTTTCCGTCGTGAGCTGGTTATGACCATGCTCAAGGCTCTTATCATTGATATGAGTAATGTTATCTATCGATTCCAGCAAGTAGGTGACGACTCAAAGACGCGTGCAGAGGTTATCTTTCATAAGTTTATTCAGTCGGTGGAGAAGAACTATCGCACGGAACGTCGTGTCGGTTGGTATGCCCAACAGCTATGTATCACCTCGAAATACCTCTCTGAGACTGTTCGTAGTGTTAGTCGGCGAACACCGAGTGAGTGGATTGACTCCTACGTAACACGTGAGTTACTCGTGATGTTAAGGAATACGACAATGAGCATCAAGCAGATTGCTGAGGAACTCAACTTTGCTAATCAGAGCTTCTTAGGGAAATATTTTAAGGAGCATGTGGGTGTTAGTCCTTCAAGGTTTAGGAAGGGATAATAGGGGATTATGGGCCTTATTGGACACATAAGCCTCATAGGGCTAATAAGATAATTGGGCTAATAAGGCCCATAAGGCTAATAAGGCTAATAATATAATTGGCCTTATTAGGCCTATAAGCCTCATAGGGCTAATAAGATAATTAGCCCAATAAGGCCCATAAGCCTAATAGCCCTAATAGTAATTAGCCTAACAACTGCTCCGCAACCTCGCATAACTCGTCATACCATTCCTTGCCAAATCTTCGTGTAAGAGGCTCCTTCAAAAACTTATATAAGGGAAGATTCAGCTCTTCCCCTTTCTTTCTTGCATCGGCACAGATGCGCCAATGGTGGTAGTTAATACCACAGGTTCCATTGCTAAATTCCTTTACTCGGATAGGATACAATGAGCAGGAAATGGGTTTCACAAAGCCTGTCTTGCCATTACGATAGGAACGCTCTAAAGCACAAAGACAACAGTTATTCTCATAGCAGGTGAAGACACAGTCCTTACCACCTACGATACTCGTCACTAAATCGCCCTCTTCATCGGTATAGGCAACACCCTGCTTGTCGATAACAGCCTGTGCAGAAGCTGACAAATCGCCCCAAACAGTGTCGAGGACATTCTCTATTTCCATCGTCTCATCCAAGGTTACGGGTGCACCAGCATCTCCTTCAATGCAGCATTGACCATGACACTTGTCAAGATCGCAGCAGAACTTCACATTGATTATGTCTGGTGAGACAAGCACATCACCCACCATGAAGATATGATCATACGTATTTACCATCTTTCTTTGCGCTAAATTATTTCATTCCTAACTGTGTCTTACTGTTCACCTAACAGTTTATTCTTACAGTCTCAGTCTTGTTCTTCAAATTATTTTCATGAAAAAAAATATTTTTTCTCATGAAAGAAAATATTTTTCTTCATGAAAATAAATTCTTTTTTTCGTGAGAATAATTCCGTCCTAACATTCTTTCGGGACTATAAAGAGCTTATTTGATTATTCTTTTCTTATTGGGCTTATTAGGCTAATGGGCCTTATAAGCCTAATAATAAGCAACTTGTCAACCCTAAAACTCGTCGACCTCTATACTTACCACTCAATAGCTTGCAGCCCACAAGCGGTTAAGTAGGCATTACAACGTGAGAATTGATGTTGTCCAAACCACCCTCCACGGTTCGCAGAGAGTGGAGAAGGGTGTACACTCTCTATGACACAGTGACGCTGTTGGTCGATAAGTGCCTTCTTACTTCGTGCAAATCCGCCCCAAAGCATGAATACTAAGTTCTCTCGACCATCGCTGAGCGCCTTGATGGCAGCGTCTGTAAAGAGTCCCCATCCTAATCGTTGATGACTGTTAGCAATGTGGGCACGAACAGTAAGTGTTGCATTCAGTAAGAGAACTCCCTGCTTAGCCCATCGCGTAAGGTCGCCTGATTGTGGGATAGGAGTACCCAAATCGGCTGCAATCTCCTTATAGATATTTTGCAGTGATGGCGGGAGTTGTATCCCATCAGGCACAGAGAAGCTCAATCCCATTGCCTGTCCAGGTTCGTGATAAGGGTCCTGACCGATTATCACAACCCTCACCTTATCGAAAGGACAGAGATTGAAAGCATTGAAAATCAGTCTTCCAGGAGGATAGCAGGGGAACTGAGCGTACTCTTGTTTCACCTGTTCTATCAACTGCAGGAAATAGGGTTTCTCAAACTCTCCCCCTAATTGCGTTGCCCATGAAGGCTCTATCTTTACATCCATAGCTATGATTGTTGTCTATAAGCGTAATAGGAGCGATAGAGAAGATTTACTTATCTCGTCTTATTACACGCAGTTTTGTTACTACAAAAGTACGATAAAGTTCTGATAACAACAAAAAAGTCGTGCCTTTCGACACGACTTTCTTCTATTCAAGTTAATCTATTACTTGTTCTTCTTAGGCTGAGCCTGCTTCTTACAGCAGCTACGCTGAGGCTTCTTAGCGTCTTTCTTGCCCTTGCAGCAAGCCTGTTTATCCTTTGAGCACTCCTTGCTCTGCTTGTCGCATGCCTTCTGTGCCTTCTCGTCACAAGCCTTACCGCTCTGTGGACACTGCTTAGCTTGCTTCTCTACCTGCTCGTTAGGAGCCTTGTCACACTTCTTTGAGCACTGGCTCTGAGCCTGTGCACTGAGTGAACATACACTGAATGCTACTACGAATGATAATGCTATTTTCTTAAAATCCATAATCTTTTACTGTTTAAAAATTACACTTTAATACCTATAAAACTCGAAAAGGATATAAATCCTTATGGTCGCAAAGGTAATGAAAAAAGATTTTCCAACGGCAAAAAAAGCTCGTTGTGTTTGTGAATTTTAGATTTATTACAATTTAACCATTTGTTTAGTGAATTTATGTAAACCGTGATTTATGCTTTTTTTCTTCTAAATCACCAAACAAAAAGAGCCGTGAATGAACACGACTCTTTTATCTTCAATGAATTAATTGTCTCTATCTAAGTCGATTACTTCTTCTTCTTAAAGAACGCTTTAACCTTTGCCTTGTCCTTGTTATAAGTGTTCTTGATTTTCTGTCCGTCCTTAGCAAGACCTTGCTTAACCTTCTTTACGTCAGCCTTAACCTTTGCCTTGTCCTTACGATATGCGTTTCTTACTTTCTGCTTATCCTTAGCAACACCCTGCTTTACCTTTGCCTCATCCTTACGATAAGTATTCTTTACTTTCTGTTCATCTTTAGCAAGACCGTTCTCAGCCTTCTTTACATCAGCATTGAACTTTGCCTTATCATCCTGATAAACCTTGTTTACTTTCTCCTTGTCCTTAGCAAGGTCTGCTTTAACTCTCTGCTTGTCTGCGTTGAGCTTTGCTTTCTCAGTAGTTTCAGCCTTCTTAACAGCAGCACCTACCTTCTTTGCCAACGTGTCAACACGCTGCATGATAGTCTCATGAGGCTTTTCTGTATTGTTGGTCTGTGCTTGTGCGCTGAGAGAAGAGAGTCCTGCAAGGGCTACTAATGATAATACTAACCTACGATTCTTCATTGTCTTTAATCTTAAAAATAAATACTAACACCTAATTATGGGTGAGTCAACAGTAAGACACACAGTGGCAAAGGTAATAAAAAACAAATCCCAAAAGCCATAAAATGCCTTTGGGATTTGCTTTGTTTGATTTTATTAACGTTGACTTAGTCTGTGATAAGATTCTCACCAGTCATATCTGCTGGCTGCTCTAAGCCCATAATATGAAGGATAGAAGGAGCTACGTCGGCCAAACGACCATTCTTCACTGTTGCAGAATTGTTGTTTGTAACATAGATGAATGGTACTGGGTTGAGTGAGTGAGCTGTGTTTGGTGTGCCATCCTCATTGATTGCGTTGTCTGCATTACCATGGTCAGCGATGATGATCGTCTCATAATCGTTAGCCTTTGCAGTCTCAACAACCTCCTTAACGCAGTGGTCGATAGCCCAAACAGCCTTTGCAATAGCATTGTAAACACCTGTATGACCAACCATATCACCGTTAGCAAAGTTCACAACGATGAAGTCGTACTCCTGTGTCTTTATAGCACCAACGAGCTTGTCCTTCACTTCGAAAGCACTCATCTCAGGCTTTAAGTCGTATGTTGCCACCTTTGGAGAAGGAACCAAGATGCGGTCCTCACCCTCGTAAGGCTGCTCACGACCACCATTGAAGAAGAAGGTTACGTGTGCATACTTCTCTGTCTCGGCTGTATGAAGCTGTTTCTTACCAAGTCTGCTGAGGTATTCACCTAAGGTGTCCATTACGTTCTCCTTAGGGAAGAGGACATGAACGTTCTTGAAGTTAGCATCGTAAGGAGTCATACAGTAGTACTGTAAGTCCTTTATTGTGTGCATCCCTTCCTCTGGCATATCCTGCTGTGTGAGTACTTCGGTCAACTCCTTAGCACGGTCATTACGGAAGTTGATGAAGATAACGACGTCACCCTCTTGGATAGTTCCATCTACAGAAGAGTTGTTGATAGGCTTGATAAACTCGTCTGTTACACCCTCTGCATAGCTTGCCTCAACCGCTTTAACCATGTTAGTAGCCTGTACACCCTTGCCTTCAACGAGCAAGTCGTATGCTTCTTTCACACGATTCCAACGCTTGTCACGGTCCATTGCATAGAAACGACCAACGACAGAAGCAATATGTGCGCCATTTGCGTCACAAACCTTCTGGATGTCTCCAACGAAACCAGCACCACTCTTTGGGTCTGTATCACGTCCGTCCATAAAGCAATGAACGTAAACATCCTTGAGGTTGTACTCCTTTCCTATCTCAATCAGCTTGAAGAGGTGGTCGAGAGAAGAGTGAACACCACCTGTAGAGGTCAAACCCATCAAGTGAAGCTTCTTACCTGTCTTCTGTGCATAGCTATATGCATCGACGATACCTTGGTTCTTCAAGATGTCACCTGTCTGACATGCTTTGTTAATCTTTACGAGGTCTTGATAAACAATACGACCTGCACCTATATTTAAGTGACCTACCTCAGAGTTACCCATTTGGCCGTCTGGCAGACCTACATCCTCGCCTGATGCCTGCAACTCAGAGTGTGCACTAACTGCATTCAAATAATCTAAGTAGGGTGTTGGGGTGTTATAGATAACATCACCCTTACCATGCTTACCGTTACCCCATCCATCAAGGATCATCAATAAAGCTTTCTTTGCCATAATTTTACCTTTATATATTGTTTTTATCTTCGTTACTGCAAAGGTACGATAAAAGTATAAGATGGGTGCAAAAAGCCTGTGGAAATTTGAAGGGGAAGTGTATTGAATGAGAGATATAGGTCTACTCCGTTCTTTCTGCTACTCTTCGAAAGTCTAATTTGAAATGATAGAAGTCTGTAAATAAGGCTTTTGTGATGTGAAAGGATATGAGTTAAGAGTTCTTAGCATGACTGTTATCGCTCTTGTCACTTATCCTCAAATGACATGATAACTGCCAAACTCCTTGCTTCGGTCGTCTTTCCCACTTCCATGCAGGCATAAGTTTGAGTACTCTGAGTGCCTCTCGGTCAAGGTATGGGTCTACAGAACGCATAACCCTAAACAGGCAGCAACGACCTGAAGGGGTCACAAAGAACTTTATTATGACTCTTCCCGAAACTGAGCTTTCTGCCAATTCAGGCGGATATTGAAGATGTGCCGCTATAAATTTGAAGAGATCACCTGGGAATGAAGGTTTCAATCCCTCAATAGTTTCAAACATCTTTGCCCCTAAGGTGTCCACATTCAATGTATCGCAAACAGGCGAAGTACTTGGTTCTCCACAATAAGGACGTTCAAAACATTCCTTTTTCTTCGGTTTCATCGACTTTTTCAGCTTCTGCGCATTGACATTACCAACAGCAAACAAACTTACTAATAGGACTAACAACAATTTCTTTATCATGACAATATACTTTTAAAGTTGACTTTTTTGCTTCTTAAATCTAACAGGCAAAATAAACCAAGTCCATACAGATACTAAGTGATATTGCAAACAATATTCGTTTCATCATATAAACCTTTTGTTTTATTCTCCTTTACAGCTACTAAACGCAGCCTTTCGAGAGATTATTATAAACAAACTCTTTGCTTTGAAGAGCCTTTCGAACATTCTTAAATTAAAACCTGCGCCAACGCTTAAACGCAATCACGCCGCCGCAGGTTTATGAAATGCAGATGACATATATTGGAACTTATTGTCGATGCAAAGGTAAAGAAGAATATAATGCAATGCAATAGCCACTTTAGTGTTGACACAGAAACTGCAAAACAGCACCTGACTATCAACAACTTACGCATAAACAGACTAATCCTTTGACACAACAAAGCATCTAAATGTTCCCTCGTTTTCGCACTTTACAGAGCTTTAAGATGCCTTTTCATCCTCTTTCCTCCCACCCTAATTTGGCAATACGCAGTAGAATGTGTATCTTTGCAAATATGAACAAAAAACCGATTTTATTCAACGTAACAGAAGACTCTTTGAAGTTTGCTACATACTACCGTATAGCTCTATTGAATGCCCAGAACGGTGCTTATAAATTGGCACTTGACTACTTCGACCATACTGCTCGCTATGCGAATGATAGTAAGAAAAGCCACAGGTTGACGGATATTTACCTCGGTAAAGCCTCTGTTTTCAACCAAATCGGACAACGCGACTCTGCCCTGCTGTACGTAAAGAAGGCTGAAGCCTTCAAGCCTCGTATTCGTAAAGACCAAGAGCAGAGTATTAATCAACTAAGAACACGCATTGAGAAACGTCAGATTTTATCGGTTTCACCGGAGAAAGATATTGAGATTGTACAGATACAAGACCGTTATGAAGTGGCTATCGCACAGCGTAAAGCCCTGCAACTTCAACTCTATATCGCTTATCTTGTTATCATCTTGATACTCCTTACATCTGGTATCGTAGTATGGTTTCGCCATCGTATGCGCCAACAACTACATGCCTATCGCAGACAACAAGAGATGACAGAGCTGAATATTCAGCAGTTGCTCCGCCGAAAAGATGCAACGATAGATGAGATGAAAGCAGAAGTCGACCAAAAGATTAATGAGTTAGAACAGTTGAAACTAAAGGTTCCTAATCATAGCGAAGATACAAAAACAGCCGATTCCATCGAACAAACTAAGTTGGGAATAGACACACTCTACACCATTCTAAAAGGTGGAAATATCTCACAGATGGGTAAACGTGAACAGCAGGCTCTCAACGCTATTATGCCTAACTTCAATTACGACCTTGCCTATATCCTCAATAATCCTCGCTATGCGTTCACTCCTAAGGAGACATTCTACTATATAATGGAACATAATGGGATGACCGACGAGCAGAAAGCTGACGCCTTCTGTTGTACGTCACAAGCCATTAGATCAATTAAAAGTAGAATGAAAAAGAAGATGGAAAAGTCACAAGAAGAACTTTCTGAAACAGATATAGAACTTGCAGCAGAGGATAAATCAGCCTTATACCTACCACAACTTCATCATTAACTTGTAATGGACAAAGGTACACTGGTGACTATTTGATGAAGGTAGGTTTGATGGTCCTCTCTGCCAACGAGGGTTCAAGTAGATTCCTCGAGCTGACTGCAGAGTAAGCCTTTCTTATTCTTTAGATAGGTATTATTCCCATGCAGAGTAGAAATCTATAATCGCAATAATGTAAGTGTGTATGTGGCTTATCACGAATCATAATTATAAAAGAAGAATATTTAATGATGAGTAAGTTATCGGTAATTCTATGGTTATTATTGTTTGCGACAACATGTGTTGGGCAAG
>QWCI01001169.1_pt1 | contig 10743 bp, 6 predicted proteins | sample 1972541 | NCBI WGS metagenome assembly QWCI01 (sample SAMN09866712, study PRJNA288562) | Human oral metagenome isolate term3_saliva, whole genome shotgun sequencing... | isolation source: mouth | host: Homo sapiens | place: USA: California | reverse complement strand
ACGTATTGTTGAAGTAATGACCGATAATAACGATATCTATGTCAAGGGCTTGTTCAAGGCTGAGAAACTTGCAAACACTTGGGTGAAACTTACCAAGCAAGGCGACAAGGCAGTCATGTCTACTAACCAGTATTTGGGTATTACTAAGAAGACAGACTTCAAGAAATACGATAGCGATAAGTCAGAGTATCACACCTTTGCCGCAGCTTTCGAGAGTGAGACCAAGGCTGCAGAGAACCTTGGACAACACTTCTAATGAGATTAAATTAGCATTCTATGTAAAGAACGCAGACGTTAACGGCAACGTTCTCGACCCAGAGAAGATGTACTACAATGTCTATATTAATGGCAGCACAGAACCTTTCAAGTTCAAGAAGAGTGCAAGTCAATACAGTGACATGCATGAGGAAGAAATGACTAATATTCCTTTCAACTACAAGGATAAGAGAAACTATGACTTCAAGGTTATCGATAACCTTCGTATTCTTCATTTCTATGACAGTTCTATCACATCCCTCAAGGTCGTAATGGTTTACGAGGCTGACGGCAAGAAGTATTCAAGCGAACCATTGGTTGCCTCACTTACTACCAATGGTATCGAGAGTGCTAACTTCAACAAGACTACAACAGAAAAGTATTACACCGTTGATGGTCGTCAGATTCAGAAGCTACAGAAGGGTCTTAATATCATCAAGTCTTCTGATGGCAGTACACGCAAGGTTGTGGTGAAGTAAACAAGTTGACGAGTTGACGAGTTAACAAGTTGCTTGTATAGTTGGCAAGTGAACGAGTAAATGGTTATATCCGTTATAACTAATAACTCGTTTGCTTGCCAACTTTCGTTATTCAACAATAATTCTTAATTCAAAATTCATAATTATGATTAGTGTTAATTCAAAATTCATAATTCATAATTCATAATTATGATTACCAATGTAGGACATGGGAAAGGACAAATGTAAAAGGAAAGAGAAAAGAGAAAAGAGAAAAGGAAAAGGGTAAAGAGAAAAGGGTAAAGAGAAAAGGGTAAAGAGAAAAAGTAAAAACGGCAAAGAGTAAAGGGCAAAAACATGTTTACTTAGTCTGTGCAAACAACTCGTTCAATTTTAGAGCTAACAACTCATATACTTGAAAACTTTCCAACCTTTTATGCTGTTTTTATCTAAATAAGTATTAATTTTGCACACTCAAACAAGTTTTGATGGTTAAAAGCATTTAAGGATAACAAAACATGAGATTATTCTTTCTCAAACCACTCAGGCAGGGATTTGTACAAAGATAAAGACTACCTGAGAACAATCAAGACTATAATTCAATATTTAAGTAATGAGAAAATTCTTTTTGAAATTCCACAGATGGTTGGCATTACCGCTTGGAGTGTTTATAATGATTTTATGTTTCAGCGGACTCATCTTGCTGATTGGAGGCGAAATTGCAGCGGCATTCGACCTTGACCCAAAGCAGGTACCTTTCCTTGTTGCTGTCAAGCAGCTGCATCGTTGGCTATTTATGGTTCCTGACCCGCCACGTGGAGGAATCTCCTTGGGCCGTATCATCACCTCTGTTTCTGCAATGTGTATGACCCTGATACTGCTGTCTGGCGTTGTACTCTGGTGGCCTAAGAACAAGAAGATGTTGGAAAATCGCCTAACCATCAACACCAACAAGGGCTTCCGTCGCTTTGTTCACGACGCTCACGCCTCATTAGGCATCTATGTTGTCGTATTTCTCCTCCTCATCTCACTCACAGGCCCAGTCTTCTCTTACGGCTGGTACAGAGCTGGAATGTCAAAGCTTTTCGGGCAGGAAATGCCTCCTAAGGAAATGAAGACTGGCAAGGACGACGCCAAGCCAACAGCAACCAACGACAATGCTTTCGGACAACAGAAGGACGATTCACAGAAGAAAGAGGCTACAAGCCCAGATGGAAAGAAAGACGAACAAAGCAAGAAACCAAAGGGCAGCAAACTCTTCAAGAAGATTCACACTGGCCAATGGGGCGGCTGGTTCTCTAAGATTCTCCACGGTTTAGCAGTACTCATCGGTGGCTTCCTACCTATCAGTGGCTATTATATCTGGTGGAAAAAAAGAAATACAAAGAAGGTATAAGCATCCACATCATCTCTAAAACATTCTAAGCCCATTGACAGCATCCATGCGGGTTCCCCTCCCCCACTGCTGTCAATGGGCTTTTTCCTCTGCATGTAACTATTGAATCTTCTTCCATCACCCTTTCTCCCTTAGTAAATTATTACCATATACTATACCAAAATATTTTGATTACCTATAAGATAAACTAACAAATAATCGCATAACATTTTACTTTCTATTTTTTTATTGTATCTTTGCAAAAAACAATAATAAACGTGAAAACAGCAATATCAGTTGACGAACAAATTAAAAAGTTACGCACTCGCGGAATGATTATTGATACCGAGCAAGAAAGCAAGGCAAAAGAGGCGTTACTTGATATAAGCTATTATCGATTAGGCTGTTATTGGTTTCCTTTTGAGAATACTCCTGCTAAAAAGAAAGGTCAAACTCACATGTTCAAAAAAGGAACCATTTTTGACTACGCAATAAAATTATATTATTTCGATTTTGACTTACGAAATATTCTTCTACGATATATTAGTCGAATAGAAGTGAATTTCAGAACCACTGTTATTTATCTTGTATCGAATAAATACAAGAATATCCCATGCTGGTACAAAGATAATAGTGTAGTAGATAGTTCACTCCTAAAAAGTCGTACATATAAGGGCGTTCTAAAAAATATTAGACAAGAACCACTAATTAATCGACATTATACCAAGTACAAAACCGATGCTCCGGCATGGAAAGAACTTGAGTTTATGCCCTTTGGAACAATAATCAGTCTGTACGATAACTTAAAAGATCAACATCTTAGATGTGATATTGCAAAGGTTTATGGAATTTCAAAGCCTTCGATTTTTTCAAATTATATAAATACAGTTAGACGCCTACGCAATTGTTGCGCACATGGAAAAGTACTATTCGACCTTAGCTTACCTAAAGCCATAAGCAAAGGTCCTTTGGGGGATTTGTATAATCGTAAAACAATGCTGTCTGGTGCCTATCTCGTTTTCAGATATTTTTTAGAGAAAATATCTAAAAACAGAGTAAAAGAGATGGAAGAAAAGTTGCAAGATGCCTATAATTTTGTTCCATATCAATGTGTCAAAAACATTATCTTGAATAATTCGGGAATAAAGGAAGAAGAAATAAATAAAAAAAGTTAAAGACTTTGCTTTCTCTTTAAAAATCATCTAACTTTGCAATGCATTTTAGCAAGTGCACTTGTTAGTTTCGACTTTCATACTGCACTAAAAAAAGAACTAACGAGGGACAGCCTACGGCAGTCCCTCGTTTTTTTAGCTATACATCTAAAGCGTTGAAGCTACATCTATGTCAAAATATTTCAACTCTCAAAATCTAAACTACGCTCTTTTAGCTTCTAAAAGATGCCCAATTGGCTTGCAAAAGATGCCCTTTTGAGGTCTAACTAACGCCCTTTTGAAGTCCAATTAAGCACCTTTTGAAAAGCAGTTCTGCAAGTATTTGATTCCATGCGAGTTACAAGACTGCTGAAAATAGCTATTTTAAGCTGATTTTTCAAGCCAAACACTCGAAGAAATGTAAACAAAATTCAAGCCAACCACACCCCACTCCACCGTTACCCCACTCCAAAATCTATCGTCTAAAACATGAATAAAAACGCTGAAAAGCAAACGAGGACAAGCAAAATATTTATTTCATTCTTCCTTTGTTTACAAAAGATAAGGGATTCTTACTTTATTTTAATATCTTTGCATTATCATTAAGGCATGTAAATACATAAACTCTACTTAACAGAAGCAGTAAGTCCTTATATAAAAAACCTATAATTAGACATTAAGCAAAAAAAATACTAATGGAATCAAAACATTATAGTGCTTTATTTTCTTTCATTTGGAGTATAGCAAATGATGTATTAGTTCACGCCTTTGAGAAAGGTGATTACAAGAAGATTATTCTTCCTTTTATGGTTTTACGCCGTATAGATGTTCTTTTAGAACCGACAAAAGCAGCTGTCTTGGAGAAAAAGGATTTCTGTGACAACCATAAAATTACCGACTACACACCTTTTCTCACACAGGTGACAGGCTATCCCTTCTATAACACATCTGCCTTCACAATGAAGACGCTTAAGAATGAGATAGATCCGCAACGACTCAAGATGAATGTCATTGAGTATTTCAATGGATTCTCACAGGACGTGCAGGACATTATCGACAAGTTCAAACTACGTCAGCAAGTGGACAACCTCACGGAGACAGGAAGACTGGGATCTCTGTTAGAGAAGTTCACAGATGAAAGCATTAACCTTTCTATACTTCCTGTAATGGAGGAACAGACCAAGGAAGATGGCACCGTTGAGATGATAGAGCGACTGCCAGGACTCGATAACCATTCTATGGGAACTATCTTTGAAGAACTGTTGCGCAAATTCAATGAGGAAAACAATGTGACTGAAGCTGGTGAGCACTTCACACCTCGTGACTATGTTCATCTGTTGGGAGAGCTGGCTGTAGAGCCTATCAAGGACAAACTTGCCGATTCTACCTATACCATCTATGACGGTGCCTGTGGTACAGGCGGAATACTTACGATTACTAAAGAGGAGTTTGAACGTGTTGCGCAGGAGTCTGGCAAACAAATCAAGGCGAGCATCTTCGGACAGGAGTTGCAGTCAGATACCTATGCTACCTGTAAGGCCGACCTAATGATAAGTGGTAACATCAATAAGTTTACATATCGATTGGGCACTGTTGACCACGATTACATTGCCTTCGGCTCAACAATCAGTCAAGACGGACACGCTGGAGAGAAGTTTGACTTTTGCATCTCAAACCCTCCTTTCGGTACTCCGTGGAAGGAAGACCTTAAGAACTGGGGACTGGAAAACAAGAAAGAGGTTGTTGACCCTCGTTTCTTTGACGGTACCGATAGTTTTATTCCTGATATTAGCGACTGTCAAATGCTCTTTCTTGCTAACAACCTCAGCCGCATGAAGAACGACACACCGCTGGGCACACGCATTGTTGAAGTGCACAATGGTAGTTCACTTTTCACGGGTTCAGCAGGTGGTGGAGAGAGCAACCTTCGTAAGTATATCATTGAGAACGACCTTTTGGAAGCTATCATCGCTATGCCGGAGAAGGACTTTTATAATACAGGAATAGCCACCTATATATGGGTTATCACCAATCGCAAAGAGGAAAGGCGCAAAGGCTATGTGCAGCTCATTGATGCAAGCAACATATGTACGCCACTCCGTAAGAACCTTGGTGAGAAGAACTGCGAGACGACCGAGGCTGACAGAAAGAAGATTCTCCGCTTGTTAACAAACTTTGAAGAGACCGCTGAAAGCAAAATCTTCCGCAATGAAGAGTTTGGCTATTGGCAGGTACCTATCTTGCGTCCTAAGCGTGACGAGCAGGGAGAGATTGTCCTGAAGAAAGGGAAGCCAATCATGGTATGTATAAAGAAGGAGACCGAACAGATACCCCTTCTTTATGAAGGCGGGATAGAGGCGTTCTATGAAAATGAGGTAAAGCCCTACGATGCTGAGGCCGTCTTTGGTGAGCCTATTGTCGGTTACGAACTCTCATTTACAAAATATTTCTATAAACCCGTACAGCTCCGACCATTAGAGGAGATAATGGCCGACATCAATGTGCTGGAAGCTGAAACGGATGGACTATGGGCTGATTTATTAAAGTAGGGTATGGAGAGATATAACGAATATAAAGATAGTGGTGTAAGATGGTTGGGACAAATTCCAAGCCATTGGGAATTATCTTCATTACGTAATTTACTGATTCTTTTCTCTGAAAAGAATCACGCAGATAAGACTTTATTGTCTGTAACAAGAGAACAGGGAGTTATCATCAGAAACACAGACTCAAAAGAAGAAAACCATAATTTTATTCCAGACGACTTGTCAGGCTATAAATATATTCATAATGGAGATTTCTGCATTAATAAAATGAAGGCTTGGCAAGGTTCATACGGTGTTTCTAAATATGAAGGTATTGTAAGCCCTGCATATTATACTTGTAAACTGAAAGGAGTTAATAAAGATTTCTTCAATATGGCAATAAGGAGCAAAGTATATGTTTCATTCTTTGCACAATATTCAAAAGGAATTAGGGTTGGACAATGGGATTTATCTACCATTGCTTTGAAAGAAATACCTTTTTTTCTTCCCCCTCTCCCTGAGCAGCGTGCAATAGTTTCTTATCTTGATACCAAGTGCGCTAAATGTGATAAGTTAATAGAAGGGAATGAGAAACAGATTACGTTGTTACAAGAACTCAAGCAGCGTATCATTGCTGATGCTGTTACACGAGGAATCAATAAAAACGTAAAATATAAGAAAACGAATGTCAGTTGGTTGGGAGAAGTACCTGAGCATTGGGACCTTATGAGAAACAAATCTCTTCTTATATTAACAGATGAGAAGGTAGGCAATCGCAAAGGTATTACTTTATTGTCTTTAACAAAACAAGGTGTAATAGTAAGAGATCTTTCCGAGGGAAAAGGGAAGTTTCCAAAGGATTTTAATAACTATCTAATTGTCAACCCAAACAATGTTGTATTTTGCTTGTTTGATGTTGATGAAACACCGAGAACTGTAGGCTTAGTTCGTAAATATGGTATGTTAACAGGAGCTTATACCAACTTTGAAGTGAATGAAAAGTTGGCTTTACCCGAATTTATTTACTATTATTATTTACAATTAGATGATGTAAAAGGACTAAGACCTTATTATACAGGTTTACGTAAAGTTGTAAAGACGAATACATTTCTACAGTTAAGAACTCCTACTCCCCCCCTACCCGAACAGCGTTCTATCGTTTCTTATATCAATGAAAAGGTATCGAAGATTGATTTGCTTACGTCAAAGCTTCAAAAGGAGATAGAACATTTAAAAGAGTATAAACAACGTCTTATTAGCGATGTTGTGACAGGACAAATAAAAGTATGCACTGAATAATTACAGACTCAACAAATAAGAACAGATGGCAGGCAATAATAATACTACAGATATATCTGAGACTGGACTTGAAAAGATAATCGTCGATTGGTTGCGTGACAAGAATGATTACGAGCAGGAGACACCACACGCTTATAACAAGGAGTTTGCCTTGGTTGACAAGTGGGTGGAAAGCTTTCTCACAGAGACACAACGAGAGAAGGTGGAACAGAGTATGTGCTTCAGGTCGTCAAGTGAACGACTGAAGTTCTTTACCCGTCTGCGTGATGCCATTACAAAGAATGGTGTCACTGACGTGTTGCGCAAGGGTTTCAAGTTTAATGGCGTAACCTTTGACCTCTACTATCCCCTTCCTTCTGAGCTGAACCCAAGTGCAAAGGAGGCTTATAAGCATAATATCTTCGGTGTTATCAGACAGGTGATGTACTCAAAGGTAAACAACAACGAAATAGATTTCGTTATCTTTATAAACGGTCTTCCACTCGCCACCTGCGAATTGAAAAACAACTATACGGGTCAGACCTATGAGAACGCCATAATTCAGTATCGTACAGACCGTGACCCGAAGGAACTGCTGTTGCAGAAGAAACGCTGTGCTGTACACTTTGCACTTGACGATAGTCAGGTTTGGATGTGCACAGCCTTGGCTGGTAAGGACTCATGGTTCCTCCCTTTTAATCAAGGTAAGGACGGAGGAGCGGGTAATCCTGTTGTAGAGAACGACACAATGACTGCCTACTTCTGGAAAGACATCCTGACCAAGCAGACACTATCAAACATCATTGAGAACTTCGCAATGGTGATAGCTACAACTGATAAGCATACAGGCAAGGCAAAAGAAACAGTTATATGGCCTCGCTATCATCAGTTGGACGCAGTACGCTCGCTACTGAAAGCAACTCGAATGTCGCCTATCGGCAGACGCTTCCTGATACAGCATAGTGCAGGCAGCGGTAAGTCAAATTCTATTACGTGGCTTGCCTATCAGCTGGTTACACTGTTACAGGCTGATCAACAACCCTTCTTTGATAGCATTGTTGTCGTAACCGATCGTGTAAACCTTGACCGACAGATACGTGACAACATAAAAGCCTTCCAGCGACTGAGTAATCTTGTAGGCTGGGCAGACAATTCTTCATCCCTGCGTGAGCTATTACAAAGCGGTAAGAAGATTATTATCTCAACTATCTTCAAGTTCGGCTTCATCCTTGATGAGATCGGCAACACTTTGAAGGATAAACGCTTTGCAATTATCATTGATGAAGCACACAGTAGCCAAAGTGGTTCGTTGTCAGCTAACCTTGCTACAAGTATCTCTGGTAATGCTTTACCAAAGATAGACACGACAAGAAATGTTGTTGAAGAATCAACGGCAGATAGCTATGGTATGCTCTGTGCAGCTGAGTCAATCCCTATGACCACAGTGCAAGAAGAGGACTTAGAGGATAAGATTGTCAGAATCATCAAAGGAAGGAAGATGGCAAGAAATGCTAACTATTACGCTTTCACTGCCACCCCAAAGAATAAGACTTTGGAGATGTTTGGTGACAAGGTAGAAAACATTGACGACGAGACACAGCACATGCCTTTCCATGAGTACACAATGAAGCAAGCTATAGAAGAAGGCTTTATCCTTGACGTACTTAAAAATTACACTCCTTACAGTTCCTATTACCGAGTGATTAAGTCTGTGGAAGACGATCCTGAATATGACAAGAAAAAGGCTATGGGCAAGATACGCGCCTATGTAGAGCGACAGCCAGAGACGATAGAAAAGAAGGCTGAAATCATTGTTAACCACTTCTGTAAGAAGGTGTATATGAAGGTGGGAGGACATGCTCGTGCTATGGTAATTACAAGTTGTATTGAACGTGCAATAGAGTTCTATAAAGTCATTACACGTATGCTTGCTGAACGCAACAGCCCTTACAAAGCTATTGTAGCCTTTACGGATAAGGTCATCGATGGCAAGCTGATGACCGAAAGTGAGCTTAACGGTTTCCCTTCTGCGGAGATTGAAGCAAGAATAGAAGAAGAACCTTACAGATTCCTCATTGTAGCTGATAAGTTCCAGACAGGATATGACCAACCTCTTCTCCACACGATGTATGTGGATAAGCAAATTAGTGACGTAAAAGCTGTACAGACTCTTTCCCGATTAAATCGCTGCCATCCAAAGAAACAAGATACCTTTGTCCTTGATTTTGCCAATGAACCAGAAATTATCAGTAAGGCTTTTCAGAAGTATTATAAAACAACAATCCTAACAGGAGAATCTGATATTAATAAACTGAATGACCTTACAGAAGAAATAGAAGACTTCAATTTCTATATACACGATGATGTAGAAAGGCTTACTTCACTGAAACTTGAGGGAACAGACGAAGACAGACCAAAGATAGATGGGCTTCTTGATGCTGTCGTTGTACGATTCAAAGATGAGCTCAATGATGACGAACAAATCAGATGTAAAAGTGCTATCAAGAATTATACTCGCAGTTACCCCTACTTTTCTGCAATTATGCCATACGAAAGTACAGAATGGGAGAAGCTGTACATATTCTATTCGCTCTTACTCAAGAAACTTCCTAAGCTGAAGATAGATGACTTTGCACAGGGCATTATTGAAGACATTGATTTTGATAAGTACCGTATTGTCAAGGAAGAAGAACGTAACATTAAGTTAGAGAACGAGAACAGTGAGATTACTCCCCTTCCTGTAGGATCTGGGGCAGGTAAGCCTGAACCAGAGATGGATACACTCTCAAGTATTGTCCAGAATTTCAATGACCTCTATGGTAACATTGAGTGGAAGAACCGCGATGAGGTGCAAAGACAAATAGAAGAACTCCCTCTACGCATTGCTGACAGCACGGACTTTGTCAATGCTGTAAGAAATGGTGACAAACAGGTAGCTCAAATTACTTTTAATGATGGTATCATCAGCATTGTTGCTGCTATGCTGGAAGAGAAGACCGAGTTTGTTCAGACTTACTTCTCTAATTCTGATTTCCAGAACTTTATCAACACAAAAGTATTTGAAGCTGCTGTAAATAGATTGTCTGCAATGCCCTAATGTTAAGTTTCTGAGCTTTTTCATTGAAAATAATGTGCAGGCTACATAGATCTGTACATAAAGCCTCTTTGCATTCCTCCCGTGAATTGACTACCTTTGCATCGGGAAATTAGTTTGGCAATTAATAATTATGATTACTTTGATAATTCAGAATTCATAATTATTCGAACGGAATTCTCATCAGTACGTCATAATTATGATTACCGATGTTGGAAAGGTCAAAGATCAAATTTCAAACTTCAAAGGTCAAAGGTCAAAGGTCAAACCTCAAAGTTCAAACTTCAAACTTCAAAGACAAAAAGAGTCGGACACCGTTGTCCGACTCTTTTATATATTATGTCTTTAAGGTGAAACCTTATTGAAGATCCTTCATTGTGACAGGCTGAGCGAGAGTAGCAAACTCAAGACCACCTGTGGTACACTCGATACCCTTAGCAGCATCCTTAATCTTATTGCCATTTACGGTCTCTGAACCATCCATCTTGAAATAGAGTTCCAGACCATCAGACTTAGGATTAACACCTAACATATTCTGCTTAATCTGATTCTCGGTACGAGCAACACTCCATACACGAACCTCACTCATATAACCATAGAATGGACG
>QWCI01001118.1_pt1 | contig 10747 bp, 9 predicted proteins | sample 1972541 | NCBI WGS metagenome assembly QWCI01 (sample SAMN09866712, study PRJNA288562) | Human oral metagenome isolate term3_saliva, whole genome shotgun sequencing... | isolation source: mouth | host: Homo sapiens | place: USA: California | reverse complement strand
GAGCATAGCCAAGATGATGGGGCATGCCTCCATATCAAGCACGCAGATTTATGCGCAGGTAACGGACAACAAGATTTCAAAGGATATGGACAGGCTTATTGCCAAACAATCGGCAAAGGATAAAGAAACTATGGAGAGAGAGGCTTTTGAACTTTTGGATACATCAATCTGTAAAATAGAAGAAACGGCATGAATACGAACTATAAACAAAGGACAATGACTAGCACGGAGAATCATCGTAGCTATTTTGATTGGGGCTGCAATATGCAGGTCATTCGCAAGGGAAACGGAGAGATAGCCATGACAGAGAGTGAACTTGTGAGGTTCTTCGGGGTAACATGGAAGAAACTCAACCATAGGCTGCAAACGATAATAAAATCCTCCAACCTACATCTCGATGAGAGGGTTGCAGGTGAGGAAGATATTTATGCAAACGAACAACTAAAAGGTTATGCTCCGCTCTATCCGCTTCCTGTCATCATTGCCATGTCTTTTCAGTTGGACAGCACAAAAGCGCATTTGTTCAGGAAGTATCTCTGTGAGAGGTTGCAGAAACCTGCATTCGTGATAACACTAATATTCCTGATAGGTAACGCGAATAACTGATAATTAGTATTGATTTCCTTTTTCTTTCACCGATTATATCTTACTACATAACTACACTAAGTGGTAAAGCGGTGAAAGAGAAAAGAATTGTAATGTAGTCATTACTTAGTATTTCTTGCAACTACGAAATGACTACATACAACTTTTCCACTCTTTGTGGCAATCAACACATATTTAAATAAGATTTCCTATGCAGTTATTTTCAGGAAATACCCGAAATATAAACGATCAAATAGGTAAATTACAATAGTAAGTATTTTTTTTATCAATTAAATAAAAAAATATAAAATACTTTTCGTATCTTTGTCACGTATTACCCATACCGAAAGCCCCAATGGGCAAAGGTGGGGTATACATACATATTGATAAAAGGCGTTTTTGTACGCTTTGGTTTTGACGAATTGGAATCTCGCAAATTCATCGACAAGTCAAGAACAAAGCAACAAAGGACGCTTCATGGGGTGTATTATATACGTTCTCAATGTCTTCAATCGATTTTTCGGTTGTTGTCAAGAGGGCATACTATATATTTACACTGGCGTGGGGCTTTCGGTGTTGCTCGTTTCGACTTGTCGGGCAATGCGAGAGCCTCAATTCGTGAAGCGAGTGACAGAACTGGCTCCACGCTTTTTTATATGTATAGATTACGAGGATAAATTTCGTCAACAAAGGGAGTCTGTTGGCTGTGTTTGTGAACGAAATTAGAATGAATGTTTTAAAGAACAATCCTTACCGACTACTCGGAGTTTACACTAATTCTCCGACCAAAGAACGACTGGCTAATCTCAATCGGATGAAAGCATTTCTGAAAGTAGGCAAGTCTGTATCTTTTTCCTTAGATTTACCCCAATACCTACAACCTATCAATAGGACTGAAACTTTGGTAGCCGATGCTGATGCTAAACTCGCACTACCCAAAGACCAAATGTTCTATGCGCTGTTTTGGTTTATCAAGACAACTCCATTAGACGATATAGCTTTTAATCACCTCATAGCAGGCGAACGCAGCAAGGCAGAAGAAATTTGGCAAAAGAAAGAAACTCTTTCATCGCTACAAAACCGCATTGTATGCGCCTTGATGTGCGATGACTACAAACAAGCCCTATCGTGCGCAGAGATATTGTATGCCAATATGGAATATGTCAATCAATTTGTGTCAGCAGTGATTGGCACCGGTGGAAATGTAGATGTAACAGACCTACCTTTCACATTCCTTGATGCTCTATGTGAAGAAATTGATGTACAGAAAATACTTCCGCATATAGAAAATAGTATCTGGAAAGAACATATTAGTGGGAAGGCTATCAACCCATTAATCGACACCATACAAAATGCTATTGCCATTGCGAAAAAAACAAGAGGAAATGGGGATGATGTGCTATTAGCAAAAGCAAGATTGAGTGCAGGGAAGTCCTTAATGGAAAGCACAAAGGAGTGTCTTCTTCAATTAAGAAATTATCTTTCAACTTCTGATTTACAATACCAGATGATTGCAGACAAATTGGCACAGGAAATCCTACAGTGTGGAATTGATTATTTCAACAATACAAATGATGATGATGCTCCACAGCAAGCTATGTTTCTTCAGAATTACGCACTATCCATTGCTGTCGGAACATTAGTAAAACAAAGATGTAAGGAGAATGTTGATACTCTTATAGAGATTGCCCCCCAATATGTAGTAAAGAATGAATTGTCACGATTAACGAAGCATATTCAAGAACTGCGAGATAGCAAAGACAATTCTTGGCTCCCTTTGGGGGTTAGCCGTTCTTTACCAGATATTCGAGAAATTATTACGGATTGCATTCCTGATCTTTTAGCGATAAAAGGGAAAATAGGTGCAAATGCAGACTTGTATATTAAGGTAGCATCTGCTGTTGTATCAGCAGCCGTTAATAGTCTGGTAGAGGTTGTCAATCTTGAACAAACCCTTGCTATGGGGAATGCTGCTAAATTGCGTGGCACTATTTCATATGCTGTTTCACTAATGGATACGATTGGTAGTATAGATATGGATGCAAAGACCCGAAACTACTTCAACAATAATAGGTCAACACTGCGGAATATAAACAGTCGTTTGAATCCAAGCGATAGTGGAGCCTGCTATATCGCAACAATGGCTTATGGCAATTATAACCATCCGCAAGTTGTTGTTTTGAGACATTTTAGAGATTTGTTCCTTGCGCAAAATAGTTGGGGTAGATGGTTTATAAAGTCCTATTATAGACACTCGCCCAGGCTTGTAGAACGGCTTAGGAATCACGACTTGGCAAACAAATTCATCAGAAAAGTGCTTGATGGATTCATTTTATTTATAAAACATAAGTATGAATAATTATGAAGAAAACATTTATGATAATCCTGCTTGCAACCATGAGTTGCCAGCTAATGAGTGCGAAGTTGGCGAATGATGCCGATAAAATTAAAGTTTTAGAAGATAAGTTCACTCTCTTGCAGAACAAGCAAGGTAATGTGGAAAATCATTTGAATAGGCTGGTAGACAAGCAAAGAGATGGCGAGCATAAAATCCAATTGCTTAGCAATGCGAATACCAGACTAACAAAGGTAATTGACAGTTTGCAGAATGCGTGCAGACAATTAGCCAACACCCAAGCAGCTGACCGAAAAAATATCAATGGGGAAATCAATAAAACAAACAGCAATGTTCAGACAAACCAAGATATGCTACGAAGCCGAACGCTTTGGATAGGCATCATGGCTGTGGCGTTGCTTATTTTTATAATAGGTGTGGCATACCAGCTTACTAAGCGCATCAAGTTGGGCAACACCTCTATCGATGAAGTACGCAAAGCGCAAGAAGCCTTACAGTTGGCACAGACAAAGATGCAAGAAGAGTCTGTGAAACTGGATGATAAGCTGCTGGAAATGTTTGACAAGCAAATATCCACAACGCCAAAGGTTGTTGGAACTGATAAGCCTGACCATTCGCTTGCATTGAAGGTAGCAGACGAAATTGTCAGAATAGAACTCAATATGTCACGTATGGACTCTTCAATAAAGGGATACAAGCAATTGGCAAAAGCCGTGGAACGCATCAAAGATAATTTTAAGGCCAATGGCTATGAAATCATCGATATGTTAGGGAAACCATACAACGAGGGTATGAAAGTAACTGCCAACTTTGTTGCTGATGAAGAATTAGAAGAAGGAAAGCAAATCATTACAGGCATTACCAAACCGCAAATCAACTACAATGGGCAAATGATACAAGCTGCTCAGATAACCGTAAGTCAAAACATCTAAGATATTAACATCATGGCAAGAAACAAAATTGATTATGGCATAGATCTCGGAACAACCAATTCCGCTATCAGCCGCATGGAAAAAGGAGAACCAATTGTAATAAAGACTGACGTATTAAAAGACACTATGCCTTCCTGCATTTCTGTAAACAAGAAAGGCTCTATAAAGGCTGGCGATAGTGCCTACAATACAATGAAGCAAGATAAACGCCGTGCTACAAAGTCGTGGCATAAGGGAGCCTCCAATACATATGTGGAGTTTAAACGCACAATGGCGACAGATACAAAATATTCATGTACTAACTTGAATAAAGATTTCTCATCAGAGGAACTATCGGCAGAAATACTGAAAACTTTAAAGTCTTTCGTTACGGATGAAACATTTGGTTCTGTTGTCATTACCGTGCCAGCAAAGTTCACGGTGAACCAAAAAACTGCAACAATGGAAGCCGCGAAGCTAGCAGGGTTCAAACATTGCGAGCTACTTCAGGAGCCTATTGCTGCAGCTATGGCATATGGTGTTACTGCAGAGGAAAAGCATGGACTTTGGATGGTTTTCGACTTTGGAGGCGGAACTTTTGATGCTGCCTTGTTGAAAGTAGAAGATGGAATCATGCAAGTTTTTGACACTGAGGGAGACAATTATCTTGGTGGTAAGAACCTTGATTATGCCATTGTGGATAACTTGCTTATACCGTATCTTCAGAAAAATTATGCAGTAGATAGTTACTTGCAAGATGCAGAAAAAAAGGAGGTACTTCGCGATGCTATGAAAACATACGCAGAAGATGCAAAAAATCAACTTTCATTTAAAGATCGTGAGGATATTATCTCCAATCTTGGCGATCTTGGAGAAGATGAGGAAGGAGAAGAAATAGAGCTTGACTTAACCTTAACCCAGACACAGGTCTTTGATGTAATGCACCCCTACTTCCAAAAAGCAGTAGACATCTGCAAGAACCTTGTAAAGCGCAATAACATTGACGGATCACAAATCAGCAAACTTATTCTTGTGGGTGGTCCAACACATAGCCCTCTCATCCGACAGATGCTGAAAGAGCAAGTTACACCTAATGTTGATACAAGTATCGACCCTATGACTGCTGTTGCAACAGGAGCGGCACTCTATGCTTCTACAATGGATGCGGAGATTACAGACGAGGACATTCAAGTGGGAACTATCAAACTCGATGTGCATTATGAATCTACAACTGTTGAAATGACAGAGTATATACCAGTTAGTTTGACTGCCGACTCTCCTTTAAGCAAAGTTTTCATTGAGCTTGTAAGAGGAGATAAGGCATGGTCAAGTGGGAAAGTGGAAGTTGATTCAAATGGTGATGTAATAGAAGTGAATCTATTAGAAGGAAAAGCTAACTCGTTCAATATTTTCTGTTATGACGATAGAGGGAATACACTTCCTTGCTTCCCTTCAGAGATCACTATTATTCAAGGTTCTGTAGTTGGAGCTGCACCATTGCCTTATAATATTGGTATTGCCACATGGAATGAAGACAAAAGACGTGGTGTATTCCGTATGGCAAAGGGATTGGAAAAGAACAAGCCATTGCCTGCCACTGGTGTGGTAAATGATTTGAAAACTTCTAATCAACTTCGTCCTGGTTTAGAGAGTGATATGCTAACCATTCCAATTTACCAAGTAGATGACTTTACTGAAGCTGAAGGCAAGTCTGCATCACTCTATGAACATGTAGCAGATGTTGTTATCACTGGCGATGATGTTGATACACTCATTACGGAGAATAGTTTGGTGGATGTAACACTTAAAGTCGATTCTTCCGAACAAATGAAACTTGAAGTTCATTTCTTGTCTACAGATACTACTGTAGAAAAAGAGCTTGATACTAGCAAGAAGCATACCATGCTTGATGCCAGTGCAGAGATAAAGAAAGGATTTACAGAAGCAGAGGACAGCCTTAAAACCTTGTCTGATAGTGGAATCAATGTAGACAGCTTGAAGGAAGAACTTGCTTCTATCCGTACAGATAATGAAAACACAACAGAGAAGAAAGAGGTACTAAACCATCTACGGGAGTTACTTAGAAAGATTGAGCAACTTGATGCAAATACAGAATGGCAGCGTGTGGAGCAAGAGTTACGTGAAGAGTTCGACAGACTTGAAAAGGCACAGAACGATCTGGGAAATGATAACTCTGCACAATTGCTTAATCAACTCCGCACCCAGACTGATGAGACTATACGTGCAAAGAACGTACAAGTTGGTCGTGAACTATTAGAACAAATCAATAGACTATTCTTCCAACTTACCATGGTTTACCAGTGCATGGGACTTATTCAGTCTTGCAACGATCGCTTTGACACTATACGCTGGAAAGACTCGTCGCGTGCCCGCCAACTTGTAAATCGTGGAATGGAGCAAATTAGTAACAACCCTACAACAGAGGGATTGCAGCAGATTGCAGCAGAATTGATTGAACTTATGCCACAAGATGAGGCAGCGAATGCAGGTGGACTGTTAAGATAATAATTAGAACTTATGAGTATGTAGATAGATACAACCATCAGGTGTCCGTGACGGTAGACTTGAGAAAATGTATTTATCTACACTCATATAAATATCAGACTCTAAAGGTTGAGGCTGTATATTGTCTTTGTTGTTATTTTTAACAATCGAAGTTGGTTTAATTATATTTTAAATGTAAAACTATGCATTTTAAGAAAAACGATAAAGTAGGTGCATACACAATTGCGTTTCCGCATAGGCAAGGGACTTATGCGGAAACCTATCGTGTGAAAGATACAAACGGTAAGACTCGTTTTTTAAAACTTATCAATTATTCCAAACTCCATCATCGTCAGATAAATAATGATGGTCAAGTAACGGAAATTGAGATTACCAAGTGGTTGAATCATCATAATCTTTGTCAGTATGTTGATTCAGGTAATATGATGATAGGCGGTCATCAATATGCTTGGCTCGTAACGGAGTTTGTGAGTGGTGAAACTTTGTCTGAGCGCATCATCCGCGATAGTGATCTCAGTGTATATGAGATAAAGACGATTGCAAAGGCTGTCTTGTTTGCTTTATCGTATCTACACTCACAGCAGGTCCCCATCATTCACAATGAAGTAACAATACAAAACATTTTGCTGAATCTCACTGGTGATTTGAAAGACTTGAAGTTGATAGATTTTGGACATGCTCAATACTTGGGACAAGCGATAAGTAAGCCAAACTTGGATGAATTGAATCCATTTTATCTCGCACCTGAACGATTCTCCGGCGTATACTCTGTACAAACTGATTTATATTCAGTAGGAGTTATGATGTACCATTTACTTTATGGCAGGTTACCTTGGTTTATTGATATTTCTAAAAAAGATAATCAAGATGTGGTGGACTACATCTTGGCAGAACGAAACAAAAAGCTTAAACTGTCAAAAGATAACATATATGAGCTTGATGATCAACTGCTGAATGTCATAGCCAAATCACTAAGTTATGACGCAGAGAATAGATTCCAAACAGCCCAAGAATTTATTAAGGCTATTGACGGTGAAGTCAGTGTGGAACATCAGTCTACCAAGCGGGAAATCCTATCAGGATTGCAACCAAACGAGCCTGCAATTCTAACACCAACAAAGAAAATGGGTGAAGGGTTCTCTGCTGTAGCAGGTATGGAAGAACTGAAACAGCAAATGTATGAAGAAGTGATAGAACCACTTCATCATCCAGAGGAATATCAACGTTATGGCGTTACTATTCCCAATGGAATGTTACTCTATGGACCTCCGGGTTGTGGAAAGACATTTTTTGCCAAACATTTTGCAGAGGAACTAGGTTTTAACTTTATGTGCATCACTCCCGCTACATTGAAAAGCCGTTATGTTAATGCAACACAAGAGAACATAGCAAGAATGTTCAAGGAAGCAGAAGATAATGCACCAACGGTGATTTTCATTGATGAGATGAATGAACTCGTGCCTAATCGTGATAGTAGCGATGTACACGAGATGTCAAGAAGTGCTGTCAATGAAATGCTTGCTCAAATGGATAAGACAGGTGAAAAAGGAGTTTTCATCATTGGTGCAACTAATTACCCAAATATGATAGACCCTGCAATACTACGTGCAGGTAGATTAGATAAAAAGTTTTACATAGGTGTACCAGATACAGAAGCAAGGGTGGCGTTATTCAGATTGTATCTTGAAAAGCGTCCATACGACTTTGGTTTGGATTATCAACTTTTAGCAGACATGACTAAGAATTATGTGTCTGCTGATATTCAATTGATAGTCAATGATGCTTCAAGATGTGCGCTTCGACAGCATTGCAAGATAACTATGGAAATCTTGACATCTGTAATAACAAATATTCAGCCATCGCTCAGTACTAATGAGTTAAATAAATATGAACGCATTCGTGCAATGATGAATGGCGAAACACAAAGCAAGACAAAAAACAGACCTCGAATAGGTTTTAATGTATAAATGATTATGACAAAGAAAGAATTATATTTAAAAACAGTGTTCTGTTGCATAGCATGCGATGGAGACATTGCCGAAGAAGAAATCCACTTGATAAGAGAACTTGGTACCAAAGATAAACTTTTCAACGATATGGATACTGAAAAGTATATTAATGCGTGGATTAATGAAATTAATAAGCGAGGCTGTATATTTCTACAAAACTACCTTAATGAAATTGCTACGGAAGATCTGAACGAGAAGGAGCAACTGTTGCTGGTATCACTTGCATTCAATGCTATTGAGGCAGATAACCAGATAGAGTATTCTGAGGTGAAATTCTTCAAAAAGATACGGTCAAGATTATCTATCAGCGATGAAACAATCTTAGGGAAGTTCCCTAATAAAGAGGATTTTCTTTTGCCCGATTTGAAAGTTGCAGAGTTACCAATGTGGGACGAGAATATACAATTTAATCAAATAACCATACCAACTCACGGTAACTAATAACTTTCGGCTAAGTAAAATCGGAAGAGGGATAATCTACTTTTGTGCTAAGATGTTATCTTCTGTCTGGTAGTTTACAACAATATATAATGGTGAGTACCCTCTTTTATCAAGAGGATACTTGCCACTATAACGCATTTAAAAACTTGATTAAATGTAGATAAAAGATTGAGGGGCAAAATTTATATTATAATCGCTCAGTCGCTTTTTTCTTTTATATCTTTTAACCTGACCTATCTTAATGGCATAGGCAACAGGTCTGTTTGCAAAATATTCACGATAGAAATCTTCACTGATTCCCGAAGCTTCATGCGTTTGTTCCCATATCCTGTCTATGTTATCATTAAGGATAGAGTCTATTTCAAATTCACCAATCACATATTGCAAAGGTGAAGAGGCATAAACAATAACTTTATCAACATCTTTATTTTTGAAAATACTTTTCCTAAATTCGTATTTTTTTGTTCCGTTGAATATTTTTTCGGCAAACTCTGGTTTAATCGACAATAACACTTTCATCTACTTCTCCTTTCTCTAATATCTTATCAAACTGCTCATCGGACAATTGGAAGAATCCCCAATATTTAGGGGTGATTTTTAATTCGTCAGTCAGATATCCATTTGTTACTCGTTTTGTCAGTGCAATATTATATGTCATTTTCAACACAATGCAGTCTTTATTTTTATACCATTGTGCCAGTTCCTGTGTGTCAAAAATGCTGTAATAATTGGCGTACGCTACGAAATCTTCCACAGTTGCAAAATCTTTGTTCTTCCTAACTTCCTCTATTTGGCATATAGATGTGATTACACTGCGATAACGAGCTGGTCCTTTGTCATCCTTAGTTCTGTAAATCGCTACTAAATCACCAGGTTGCAATATCGCAGTGTCAGGCATGAAACAAAGATAAATCTTGTGAATACTGTTCGTATGGGATACATCCTTTATCAATTCATACTTGTGGTTTTCTTCATTCTGGAGAATAGAATCAGGAAAGAGTTGTGTATGGTACTTTGGATATATTGACAATAAGAACTTGCGTTTCCCCTTGATAGTTAAAAGGGGATAGTCCCTTGTTTGGTCACCAATCAATGATTTCATATTCTTCACCAAGACAAGTTCCTCACCTTTTTTACCCTCCTCATTGAAACCATATCTCTGCAGGATTTTTATAAGTCCATGATGTTTGGCGAATATAGTTACATAAATCTCATCTGCTTTCATATAGAGTGCAGCATCCATTATCTTCTTGACGAATCGTTCTCCAAGTTTTGTGTTATGAGCATCTATCTTGAAAGTTCCGACTTTTAGACGGTTGCATGCAGGACGAATTGGAATCACATCTTTCAATTCTTGTCCACTTTCATCCTTTAAATACAGGAAAGCCTGTAAATTATTGTTCAAATACTGAACATAGGCTTTACTCCCATCTTTTGATTTCTTATTAAACCAAGCCTCAAATTCAGGATAGTCCTCCTTGAGACTTTTGAAGAAAGAATCATTTAAGTCAATGTCAGCAAACTTTTTTAATATAATAGTTTCAATCGTTTCGTTCATAATGTGAATTTTATTATCAGTACAAAGATACTCAAAAAATCCAGTCATCAATCTTTTTAAAATAATAATTCTTATTCGCATATGATAATTCATGATTTAGATACTCTGCTAAAAAGGTACAGTATCTTTTTAACGCAAGTTGTTATTCTTATAATTCATCATTAATATCTTTTCCAAATCCGATGCTTTATAGAGTGTCTTTCCTGCAAACTGCGTGTAGGGGATAATCCTCCTGTCCCGATAGTCCTGCAAGGTACGGGGACTGATGTACAGCCTTTCGCACACCTCTTTACTCGTGAGAAAGTGCTCACCGCCAAAGAGCGGTTTGTGTGTCTTTGCCACTTCCTTAATCCGCTTGCTT
>QWCI01001112.1_pt1 | contig 10773 bp, 8 predicted proteins | sample 1972541 | NCBI WGS metagenome assembly QWCI01 (sample SAMN09866712, study PRJNA288562) | Human oral metagenome isolate term3_saliva, whole genome shotgun sequencing... | isolation source: mouth | host: Homo sapiens | place: USA: California | reverse complement strand
GCCCCTATCCTATATGGGGGCATGGACTGTCTTTACTTTATTTTGACTCCAAGGTGTTTTCCAGAACCGAACCGGATAAATAAAGATAAAGCGGGCCGTATCCCCTTTCTTCTTTTATCCTCATCTAATACAAACAACTAAAAACAATATTATTATGGCACTTTTCAAAATTACCGTGAAGATGTCAAAGCACTGCGATGGAATGGTTATAGAACCAGGCATGAGCATCCAGTATGCTGCATTCTTTCCAAACGTTCTTTCAAACGACAAAGAACGAGACAAAATCAACACTCTCTTCTTCAACCACTTCGGTGTAGACCTAAAGAAGATGAATGCTTTAAACCCTGCGTATTTAAATGTAGAAAAATTAAACTAAAATGGAAAATATAGAATCATTACGCAACATCGCTGAATATTTAGGATTAAAGAATATTGTTTCTGAATTAGAAGCCATAGACCTACGCGCTAAACAAGAGAATGCAAGCCTTATTTTACCTTTAGTAGGTGAATTCAGTTCTGGAAAGACAACACTTATAAATGCTCTCACAGATAGCAAAAAGTTAGAAACAGCAACAAAACCAACTACTGCTACAATTTTCGAAGTACATTTCGGTAGTGAATCTTGCCATGCAAAAATTGTGGATGAAAAGGGAGAAATTCATGATATTGTAGATCTTGCAGAACTAAAGAACGACACCCTTGCAGATGCAAGAGTCGTAACAGTTTTTGATACTTCCAAAACAATACCATCAACCACAATTTTAGTTGATACTCCGGGACTTTCGTCTCCAGATCCTAAACACAAGCAAACTTTAGTAAACTTTCTTCCTAAGGCAGATGGAATACTGTTGGTTACAGACATAAACCAACAGATTACACGATCTTTAACAGATTTCATTGAAACGATGAAACTCTCTAAAAGGCCTATATTCTTAATCCTTACAAAGAGCGATACAAAATCTGAAAGTGAAATAGAAGCTGCAAAAAAATACATAAGTGAGAACTGCAAAATCCCACTAAAACAAATAGCTGTTGTATCTGCGACAAACAACACGCTTGAAGAATTTTATGCTCTTATTGATTCTATTCAAAAAGACAAAAAGGAAATCCTCAAACAAGTTGATAACCAACGTATCAAAAACATAATAAATACGTTGACGAATCATATTGGCGAACTTATGCAAGCTTCCATGTCTGATAAGGACTTAGATGAAGCTATTAGGAGAAGTCAATATGAGTTAGATAAAATTAGTCGAAATATCGAGCGATTGCTCAACTCTATGTCTGATGATATCGAGGAACAAGAGAGAACTGTTTCACGCAAGTTTGAAGATACGGTTTATACCAAATTAAATGGATTGATAACTGGACAGAGTAAGAATTTCGATGGAGAAGCCATTTCTATTATCAACAGTACTTCAACTCTATTATTGAACGACTATAAAAACAATATTCAAACAATACTGAGAGAGCATGCAAACAAGCAAAAGGATTCTGAAAATGAAGTAAATCTCAACTCATTAAAAAATCTCGACACATCTTCCATCCAAATGGAAGGTATAAGCTATAATCTTGATTTGAATTCGATGGGACATGAGTACGACGGAATGATAAAAACAGTAGTAATTGCAGCTGCAGCAGTTGGTGCAGTTGGTGCAGTTGGTGCGGTAGCTGCCTCTGGAGGAACAGCAGCGGCAGCTGCTGGAGCAAAGATTGACAATGTTATTGACGTAGCAGATACAGTTAGTGATGTCGGAAGTATTATCTCTAACCAAAAAGCCGTTGGAAGAATTGAAAGAGCTGCCGGATTTGTTGCAAATGCTGCTGATCAATATAATAACTTTAACAATTCTAATCAACAGATGGGACAACAAATGGGAAGCAATAAAGGGCTCATTGATTCGATGATAGGATTTGTTACAGAAAGAACAAGGTCAAAACCTCAGAGATCAAGAGCTATTAGAAATTATATAGAATCTTCCTTAGCTCCCGAATTTAAAATGCAATTAAATAATATCTCTAAGAATCTCATAAACTCAATACATAATACTCTTCAAAATGAAGCATCTGTTCTAATTGGTCAAAAAACAAATACTTTAAATCAGCTAAAATCTGAAATGAAAGAGAAAAAAACTCTATTCGACCAACGTATGGAACAACTTCGTGAATACAAAACATTATTATTAACACTCTAAACTTTTATGGAAATATTAGAATTATTAGGCGGTATCGTCATCGGTGGTGTTGTAGGAGTTACACTTAAAGATAAACTTCTTGGAACACAAGAGAAAAATTCGGCAAAACAGCGAGAGATCGATAGCCTCTATGCTGAAAACGAAAAGTATAGTAAGCGCAATAAAGAATTAGAGCGCCAAGTAGAAGATCTTTTAACTGAATTGAATAGAGTTCGCAGAAAAGCCCAAAATGCGGATAGTGAGCAGGATGATATTCAAGATGAACTGGATAGTGCCAAAAAAGAGCTGAAAAGCATTCGCTTACAAAATGACGAATTAGCACGGAAGGTACGAGAATACAAAATAACTTGCGAGTCTCAAGAAGCAGAAATTGCACTCCTCAAAGAAAAATTAGGATAATATGGAGACGACAACAATCCTCTATATAATACTATCCCTGATAATCGGGGGTAGTATCACCTTTGTTCTTAAAAAGAACAAACGCATTTCTGAATTAACCAGTGAGAACGCATCTCTTTTATCAAAACTATCTGAATCGGAGAATAAAGTAAAAAAGATTTCTCAAGATTCAGAGAAAACGATAGATGATGTGAAAGAAAGATATAAAACTCTGCTAAATGAGACACAAGAACAATGTAAAAAACTCGACAAGCAACTAAAAAACGCATTGGAGGGAATTGTGGATGAATCCATAAAAGAACAATTGGCAGAAGTTGAACAATTAAAGAAAAAGATTATAGATCTTGAGGAAGAAATAGAAGAAAAAGAAGACGATGTCTCTACCTTGAAAAAGAAAATTAGAAATAAAGACTCTGACCTCTCTGACTTACAAGATTCTCTCGACAAGGAACGGCGTTCTTCAAAAGAACTTAATGAGGAGCTTTCATCTGTTAAAGATCAACTAAACGAGAAAGTTGAGGAGCTCAAATTAAAGATGGGATCGCTTGCTTTTCTTCAAGAGATCTTATCTGCAAAAGAGATAAGCACGAAAGACATCACTAAATTAAATAAAAACATTGACTTTTTTGAGTCTTTTGTAAAAGGACAATTTACGACTTTAAACGACAATCTTTACTCAACTTATAATTTGAGTTGGAATAATATTAATGGCAAGGCAGGTTTTGAAAATAAAAAAGCCTATTTTCACGATGCATTTGATCAGTGGGCATCTACTAAAAGAAAGAGTTGGCTTGATGGCAAAACAACTATCGCATTTGTTGGAGAATTTTCAGCAGGTAAAACATCAATTGTGAATAGAATTCTATCTCAAGATAATCCAAACATCCCACAATTACCTGTTAGCACTAAAGCTACTACTGCCATACCTACCTATATTGCAGGTGGTTCAACGGTATCATATAGCTTTATCTCTGGAGATGGCAAGAGAAAGACAATACTCGAGGATACTTTCAAGAAAGTTTCAAAAGACATTCTTGATCAAGTTAAGGGCGTGTCTTCCTTAATTAAGTACTTTGTAATGACATATGAAAATCCAAACCTCAAAGGATTGAGTATATTGGATACTCCGGGATTCAATTCTAATGATAGCGAAGATCGCGACAGAACAATCGAAGTCATTAACGAGTGCGATGCCTTATTTTGGGTGTTTGATGTAAATGCAGGTACTGTTAATCGTAGTTCAATTTCAATAATCAAAGAGAAATTGAATAAACCTCTCTATGTAGTCATTAATAAGGTTGATACTAAAGCTGATTCAGAAGTACAGAAAGTTGAGAATCTCATAAAGAAGACGTTATCTGATGCGGGATTACAGGTTCAGCAGTTTATTAAATTCTCTTCTAAAGCTCCACTTACATCGATAATGAACCCAATAAAAGAGGTTAACAAAATAACCACTCGTGACACCTTTGTCTCTGATGTAAAAACGGATCTTGAACAGTTACTAAACATTCTAAATGAATCTGTAAAATCGTCCAACCAATTATATACTAATGCGTCACAAGAAGGAGAGAATATTACAGACCAGATCCTTGACTGCATGAAAGCTCTTCAAGGGGATTGTGAAATTGCATACAATATTCCTAAATGGGTAGAACATATTTTTAGTTCGGATCGATTTGAAATGTCAGCCCAGGAGGGTAATCGCCTTCAGAAACTTTTGGAACAAATTGCAGATGACAGAATTAAAACACTTGCACAAAAGTTTGATGAACAAATGAACAAGACTGCTGAAATACAACAGAAATGGTCTGATACGTGTGACTTAAAGGCTGCTTGGCAAAAAGTCAATAATTGCTTTGAACAATACAAGAAAGTAACAAAATATATTGAATAAGATATGCAACAAAACTTATTTGAAGAATTGCAAGCAAAGAAAACGAAGTTGATTGAGCTTGCAGATAAAGCTGCTGAATTTGGATGGATTCCAACAAAGAAATCCAATGATGCGACAAAAGGAAATACTATTTCTCTTGAAGAAATAAAAGAAAAGTTAGAGAAAGACACTCTCACTATTGGTGTGATCGGACAAATGAAATGTGGAAAATCCACTTTCCTAAATTCTTTTGTATTTGAAGACGATGTTTTACCTGCGGCAACAACTCCAATGACAGCAGCTCTTTCCGTTATCACTTATGGAGAAAAAGAGCATATCACTGCCGAGTTCTACACTAAAGACGAATGGGAAGAACAAAAAATGCAAGCATCAAGAGACGAAAACGATGCAGCAAATAGTCTTGATGAATCGAAGATAAAGGCAGCCAAAGAGTTAGTTTCTAAAGCAACAAAATTAGGTTCTTCATTAAACGATCTATTAGGAAAGACGCAAGAAGATAGTTTCAATAATCTCATAGAATATGTTGGTGCAGATGGAAAATTTGTATCTATAACAAAATCTGTGACCATATATTATCCAAAAGATTATCTAAAAGGGGTTGAGATTGTTGATACTCCAGGATTTAACGATCCTATTGTATCTCGTGAAGAAAGAACAAAGGACTTTCTTAAGAAAGCGGATGTAGTTATTATGATGCTTTATGCAGGTAGGCCCTTTGATGCAACAGATCGTGATATTATCTTCAAGAATGTGCGCCAATGCGGAATAGGGAAAGTACTAGTAGGTATCAACAAATACGATATTCCCTATTGCAGTGAAACTAATCCTGAAGATGAAAATCAAATTAAGGAGTATGTAAAGGCTGAAATCAGAAAGGCATGCAGAGACTGTAATGACAATACTTTGGTTGAAATCCTCAATGATGTAGAGCCAATTCCACTTTCTGCTGAGATGGCATTATTATCAAAACTTCCAATGAGCAAGATAACATCTACAGAATCGCTAAACTTTGCCTTTAAACGTCATTGCTCAAATTTTGGAATTAGCACACAAGCAGAACTCTACCAGTGGAGCCATCTCAATGACTTCATCTCTGCAGTAAAACGACTCATTGAAAATGAAAAAAATAAAATCTTATTTGCAAAGCCTCTAAATGCAATTATGGCTGCAGGCGACAAGAAGAAATCTGATAACGATAACGAGTTAAACTTAATAAATAGTAAGATTGAATTACTTCTGATGCCTGATTCTGAGATTGACGAAAAAGAGGACAATCTTGCTAAAGCAAACAAACGGCTTACAAAAAAGATAAACTCATTAGGTGAAGATTTGGATGCAGACATTGAGAATCTTGTACGTAAAGGTAAAAATGAGCTTGAAGATATCGTAGATAATTCTTGCAAGCGAATGAAGAATATCATTCACAATGAATGGAGGCTAACGAAGAGTTTTGAAAGTATACAACCTAGACTTAATGGAGAGCTCCAAGAATTGATAACTCGAAAGCTGAAGAGAGCTACAGAGAATCTTGCAGAAGAAGGTAAGAGGAAAATTAGGCGAAGTATTGAGGAGTTCTTTGCTGATGCTGAAGATTTATTGATGAAATATTTGCCAGACTTTGATTCGAGAGACTTTGTAAAATCAACTCAAAAAAAGATACAACTGGATATGGAGGCTTCTGACTTATTTTCAATTGAGTCTGGCACGGATGAACCTGATTATGGTTTTGGAGATATGGTGTGGGACATTCTAAATGGTGCCTCCTGGGGTGTACTTGGATTTGCAGGTAACATCCTAAGTCACAATAGCCAAGTAGCTGATGTTGAGAATTTCATCAATTCCATCAGTAGAGATTTTAATCCAGAACCATATCTTGATACCGCTTTTAAAAGCAAGGATATTGTAATTGATTTCGTAAAGAACGAATTCATTACAGAGCTGATAGAACCTCTTCAAGATCAGATAAAGGAAATACGAGATCAGAAAGAAAATAAAGAGAAAGAGCTTCAAACTGCTAAAAAAAGAAGAGAAGAATTAGAGTCTATAAAAACAATCATCGCAACACAAATTTCTAATTTTTCAGACCTCAAGGCCTCTATTCTTTAACATTGAGAAAGACTCTCACTTGTACATATTTCCACTTCAAGTAACTTCTAATCAAAACGAGTCAACAGCTAATCTATGCTGTTGACTCGTTCTATTTTATGCTTCTTCAACTCGTTTCTGTTGGTGTGGATGTAAAGCATAAACTCATCGAAGACTAAATATATTTTACCGTTCATGGTCATGAGTCCAACATTGTCGGAGAGTTGGATGCGGTCGAAACCTTCAAATGAAGATTTGGGGACTTTGTAGTACTCGCCTGCTTTCTCGGATGTGATGTACAGATGCGTCGGGGTAACGGCATAGAGACAGGGGCGGAAGTCGTATTCAAGATGTTGAAACGGCTTCACAATCTGGCAATCATGATGCAGCCATTTGTCGTATGTAGTAACAACGTCCTTTTCTGTACAACGCGTGAGAAGAATCTTTGAGGGCCATACGCCAGAGTGCATAAGCCGGAGTAGTGGAAGCTGTTCGGGAATATAGTCCAACATATCTGTATGATACCACACATTGTCCGCATCGCCATACTGCAAACCTTTCATTCTATGTTTAATGGCTTCGGGATGGAGCATATAATAAATCAGATTCCCGCTGGAGTCCTTGATAATTAAGAGTGTATAAGTGATACCCGTCAGTTTGTTTTCAGAATCTTTGTGCCAATGGGTCATAAAATATGTGCCAGCATTGAGAGCTTTCTCAATGTGCCAAAAGCTCGTATTGAGAAGCCCTCCTCCACACTCATTCCAATACCCCACAATATCCAAATCAACTGAATCCTCTTTCATCCTGTCGGCTAAATCATAAAGAAGATCGGCATTCATGTATGACATATAGGTATCGAGAATCTGCTGCACAGAGAAGAGTAACTTCAGCCGGGTTTTGTGCCGTTCTTCTCTTGCTCTCGTGATAAGGGGAAGTTTACTAAAAAACAAGTCATCGTTGATAAACTTCTCCATTAGCAGCATGATATTTTCATACTGTCGAGAAATATCATTCACATCGCCTTCTTTAGAATCATAGCCTGGGATAACTTTCATCAGCATCAAAACCAGAAAGGGAATACTAATATCTTGCTCTACAATTTGCGCATAGATGGCTGCTTTCTTTGCGCCTATATCGGAAGTCACATTGGGCGAACAACAATAAGTCATCAACTCAAGGGCGATGTTCTCGGGTTTTGCACGACGATACAGATTCGCATGAAAAAAACGCCAAGCTCTTTTATATTGAATCAGAACATCATCCAGATTTACGAGGTTATCTGTTTGCAACCCAACTTCCACTTTCAGATCTCTAAAAGTAGAGCGAAGTTTCTGATAAGAACCAAAACTTCGCTTCATACCGTTACTGTGTATCGAACGGTTGTCGAGAAACTCTTCCAACTCCGCCATTGTGTTGTAAACAAGGCGAGTATTCGCTATCGTTGTCAGCCATTCTTCATACTTTATTTGCTCCTTCTTCATCGTTTCCTTTTTTTGTTATTGCAAATGTACTTCGAAATCTATCTCAGTACAAATAGCACAGAAGATTTCTACTCAAAAGCACGTAATAAACACAAGTACAATGTATCATCCTACAAAACAGAATACATATTCTTTCCCCTTCCACTGCATTCTCTCCTCTAAGTTTATTGGCAGAGATAAGGCACTTCGATGTCTGCATTGAATGCAATTTTATGAAGTCTCAGATTTCCCAACTTCTTCATTCTTCACATTAACAAATAAGACAAAAAATCTCATCTACCCTTCAGAGGGTATCCTTCCATTTCTCCTCATAAAAAGCGATGAATGGCGTAGCAGAAAGGCTTTGTAAGGAAGAAGAGATACCTTTCTGCTATGTCCTTTCTTACGGGTTCTGTTCATTTTTCTTTTAACATATTCCGCTCTAAATGCCCATAATGGAGTATTTAGTCTTTTTAAGACTCTTTGCAATTTTGCACCGCTTAAAAACATTTACAAGAAAATATGAATATTAAAAGTTTAATCATGCCTTTAGTGGCATTTTGCTTTCTGGGCCTCAGCTCCTGCAGCGATGACAACGGCCCTTCTTACAGTTCCACGACCTTGAAGAACACGGAACTCATGAACATTCTGAAGTCAAAGGGATACACTTTTTCCCAAGATGGAAAGTTAGAAATCAACGATTTGGTTAAATCCACTGTTTCGCTCGACTTAAGCGGAACAAAACTCTCCGACTTCTCTGGACTCGACATTCTACCCAATCTCAAGGAGGTTAAACTCTCCAATAATGGCTACGGACCTACTTTCGACTTCGCTCAGCTGCCAGCACAAATTACCGGTGTAGATTTGACAGACAATGATATTTATGACTTTGAAGGACTGGTGAATGTAAAGACGGAAGAGAATGGTGATGAAACCATAACACAGCTGCACAAAATCACGAAATTGTACTTGCCACAGACGGCAAAGTTCAACATCAAAGACCTTGTGCGTTTCTATCGAGAGAAGAAGGCTGAGATTGAGTCTGGCAGTATAGACGTGAAGATGGAAACATCAAAAGGCAACTTGCAGAAATACAATACCATTCGCGAGATACCTGATGAGAATATAAGGGCTAATTTCAAAAAATACTTTTCAAGTATCTTTGATAAGGACAGTATTCATATAGACATCAGTAAGCGGTTAAGCAACAAAGATAGGTTGAATAACTGTGCATTTAATGAGTGGTATGGAGTTGCCACTGCTAAAACACTGGAAGGGGTACAATACATTGTGGACAATCCTTATTGGGACGGCAAAATTCTTTTTGTAAGCCTGACAAACAAAGTGAAACTCCCGTACCTGAGACCCAGTAGCGGTCTCATGATCTTGACATTGACAAACGTGGATGCCTCTGAAGGCATCAATCTTGAGGATGCTACAAACATGACAGGTATCCAATGGGTAAATGTTAGCGGTATTAGCGTAATAGATTTAAGCCATAGTTCCCTGTTTGGTCAGAGAGCGATTGAGCAGGAACAGAATGGTCCCGATGGTTCCTCACTTGTTTTTGTAGACTGCCCAGATTTGAAAAAGATAGCTTTACCAGAAAAAAGCGGGTTGCGATCTTATATGATAACATTTGCGAATATGAAGAGTTTAGAACAGGTAGATTTGTCCAAGTTTAAGATGATATCTAGTTTGGAACTTGGCGGTTTATCTCCGAATTGTCATGTTACCTATCCGAAATTGACGGAATTTCATACCTACGATAAAAAAACCGCTTTTGCGTGTACGCAAGACGTATTTGACAGACAGGAAACAAAAGACTTTATCAAGAAGTATCTCAAGGTCTTGATCGGTGGTGGTGGCTACATAGAAGATGGAGTTGAATGGTCATCACTAATTAATAATTAACAAAAAAAAAGATGAGACATTTTTTAATTTCTACCATATTGACGGTAATCAGCATCTTAGGATTTGCAGTAAATTCTAATGCGCAGACAGGTACTTACAATGGTACGTTGAGTAACATTACTATGAATGGGAAATTATACAATGATGCTACAAATCAGAGCTTTACATTGACAAGCGCTGGTGGTAACCTGTATGATTTGACAGGTACAGTGGGACCTATTGGCAAGATGCCGGGAAAAATCAAAGTAGAACTTAAAGTTTCTGTCAACAACGGAGTTCTTACAGCAACGACCCCCATAGGCGGTTATGCCGGTAAATTGATGTTGTTGAATGGTGGATTACCCATTAATATTAAATTATCCAGTTTTACAGGCTCTCTTGTAAATAATGAACTCCACTTCGTTCTTGACACATACGCAGGTTGGAAATTCGCTCCTGTCTTCCCTGCTTCTGTTACTTTTGACGGTACGCTACAATCATAACAAGGCGATATGCGATTCATAACAGTAAAATGTATCCTTTGCCTCTTGGCTGTACTCTCATTGGGTTTATCTTCCTGTAATAGTGATGAAAATCTGGAACAAAAAGATCCCGTTCAGAAATACTTAAAAGAGGCAAAGAATATTTTGTCAGGAGATATTGTCCTTTCCACAAAAGCGACAATGAACACGGTTGATAAGACCCTTCTGCCCCAAGGATGTCCTACTAAATTTAATTTCAGTTGGGAGAAGGACAGTCTTCGTCTGACGCTCGATGGCTTTACCGTAGGCAAGATGCCATTGATTGTGTATTTCTCATGCAAATGTAAGTTTATGCAACT
>QWCI01001579.1_pt1 | contig 10777 bp, 9 predicted proteins | sample 1972541 | NCBI WGS metagenome assembly QWCI01 (sample SAMN09866712, study PRJNA288562) | Human oral metagenome isolate term3_saliva, whole genome shotgun sequencing... | isolation source: mouth | host: Homo sapiens | place: USA: California | reverse complement strand
TCTTCAAAGGTAAGCAGTTGCTTGCTGGGATTGGAAACGTTGAGTATCCACCACAAGTTCTCGTTACCCACAACCACTTCACCCATGATGTTTCCACGTGTCATGAAACGGATATATGCGATTCGTTTAATGATGAACCTTGGGTAAAGAAGTACGTTCAGAAGTTTATAGATAGCACATTTGGAGATGCAGATGGAAGATTCAGCATTGAACTCAATGCAGGAGGAAATACATACTCCATCACAAATCCACTGATGTCTAAGGAGCTGTACTTAGTTCCATTCTGCAAGCGACATAAGTCGTCAAGCCATCTTTGTGAAGGCTCAGTTTTTGGTAGAATATCAAAGGAGGACGCTGATAAAGGTATCGTTGCAAGGTATATCATTGGTGTTGAGTACTATCCTAAATACAACGAGTAATATCATTGGTATGGCTATTATAGGAGTTGATGCTCTAATAAAAGAGCTTGGTGGTGGTGATTTTATTGAGAATGTATCTCAGGATGCTATCATGAATATCATCCCACTTGATAATAAGGTAAACAACGTTAGGTTCTTAGAAGAGTACTCAAAAAGTGTTGTCCCTGAGTTTTCCAAGGCTATACATGATGCCTTTAAGGTGACTCGTGAGCTTCTGTTATCGAGTTTCTTTAACAATGAGCTAACCAAGTTCAAGGAGTGTTTTGTTCGGAAGAATGTTGCAGAAAGGATTGCATTTAATATCGTAGGCACACTCGCAATGTATGAAGAAGATTGCTTCGGTTATACAGATACTTTTGATAAGTACACTATTGAAGACATCCTTATTAAGTCCATCGGAAGTGAAAATGGATTCTATGAGCAAAAGGCTCTTGATATTGTATATGGGGACGAGGATGATTATAGGCCTGGTAGTTTCGACACTGATGACTTTATATCTTTGCTCAAGGATGAGGATACCATTGACGCATTACAATCTCTACTTAATGAAGAACTTATGGATGCTCTTCAGAAGAAAGTGCCCCATTTGTCTAATGCGTACCATGTGTATAAGTCAATGTTCGCTTTAATCCCGAATTTTGACGGAAGTACTGACGTGGTTGACTTATCAGGAATTAAAGATGATTATAGCCTTCCTGAAGTCGCTTCCGTTATATCTAACTTCTTGGTTGTCGTAGTACGTCTGTTTGGAGAACTCCCTGAGTCTGCAAAGGCTATTAGAGCAGAGTTTGATGGGGGAGATAACATTGAAGGTAACATAGTTAATGTAATACACAAGTTTCTTGGTAATAGTCTACACCTCCTGCATGGGAGTATACCAATTGTAGCAGACCTCATCTCGTCCATACTCAAGGAGGATGACGATTATCTGTTGAACATAAGGAAGTCGTGTTTTTCTTATTCTTCTGATAGTTTTATAGACGCAGTATCAAGTGTGTCCCGAGGTTATTCGTCTGTAAAGATACGAGAGCCATTCATCCATATCGGTCACGTTATAAAATACGACAGCCAATCCAAATCCACAATGGATGATAAGCCTTTTCGTATTGAATACAAGGATACCTCAAAGTCTCCTTTTAATGCCCCATTTTTAGAAGCGTTTAATTCATTCATGAAGAGACCTAATGGGTCTAAACGTATGGTTGAATTTGAGCTGAGTGACGGGACTACATTGTCATATGGAGAGCCATTCTTCTTATCTTATTGGAAGTGTCGTCCTTCATATTATGACTTCAATTTTGTAGAGGATGATTCAAGCGATGACTTTGTCGTTGAATCTAAGATTGCAGTGACTTTTGATTTAGATTAAGATTATATATATGGCAATTATAGGTATAGATGCCTTGATGGCAGAATTAGGCGAAGGGAAAGATACGTACATCACCCGAGAGGTAGATGAAACTATAACGGCTCTACAGCAAATCAATGGAGCAGGTAGTTATATTGATAAGTACCTATCAAGCGATGTACAATCAATAATGGATGCTTTAAGCAAGTGCATAAGGGATGGGGTGTTGAATGAGACGGACATGAGTGAGTTCTTTTATGATAACATAGACCAAGACCATGCAAGATTCCCTGACATCATTGGGTACGTGTCAAAAGCATCTGTATGTCGGTTCTTCAATGCCGAACTAATCGGAAAAGGAGAGGAGGTGTTTGACGTTAACTTCTTTAAGAATGCGTTCCTAACTGCATTTGAAAACTATGGAGTTGACATTGACGATGTAGAAGAAGATGACCTATATTACTTCTACGGCATGGCTGTTGATTACATTGACGTAGACTACGTTGAAAAAAGTCTACTAACCTCATGTGATGAGCTAATCACACCAACCGACATCCCAATGGTAGTATCGTGTGACGATGATGATGACCTTAAGTTGATTGACTTAGCTGGGCTTATAGATGGTGTGGACGATTCTCCTAAACCCATTGAAGACCTAATGAATACATTTGGCTTTATGGTTACAATCTTGGGTATGATGAATGTCAGTTGCGAGCCTATCCTTAAATTCAGGGGAGACCCTAATGGTTTAGTCGATTTCATTAGCAAAACGCATGAAGACTACACAAATGACACGTCTGTGCCGTTGCTGGAGTTATTTCCATCTCCTATATATGCTTCAGATGAAACCGCCAAGATGGCTAAGCTGTTGTTTGAAAACTCGGATGACGAGATAATGTCGATTGCTGAGGAAATATCAGAGAACATGTTCATGTCGCTTCTTGAAGAAGCGATTGAAAGCCCAATTTCATCTCTTTACTTCACCTTTGAGACCGATGAAGATAAGTTGATTATGGCTAAAAACGTAGCTATGGACAATGCTGGTTTTGAGGATGAGATTTACAATAACATTTGCTTGCTACGCAGTTTGTTCAAGAGATTGTTCTTTAAGAATCACGAATACGAACATCATTTCAAATATAATGACAAGACTTACATCGTGAGAGATATGGTTTTACCTTTGTTCTTTGGAACACGATACGAGATGTCATTAAACGAGCCTTCGGGTGTAGTACAGACAAGCGTGATTTATATGAACTAAGTAGTAAAGCCCTTGTGTAACGAACGCACAAGGGCTTGCTTTTTTCGAAAAGATTAGCTATCTTTGCACTATAACATATATCAAATAAATCTCTCTTGTTATGTCCATTATTCCACGTGAGCTCCTCTTCCCAAGCACGGACTCAAAAGACTCGCTCTCTATCACTCAGGAATCTGATGTAATCACAATCGCCCAAGGCGTGCTGGCTTGTAGCTTCGTATCCGATGTCGTAGACTCCGAGTTTAATATGGCGGTTGATAGAATAAATATGTTCATTGGTGCTCTTGAATCGTATATCATCACCGAGGCATCAAAGATAGACAATCGACTTTTGTACCAAGCTATATGCGGGATAGAAAAGCCAAACTTCGCTCGTAGTATGGCTCTTGGATGTATGCTTTATGCTGGTAGGCATATAGGCGAATGCAATTACTCTACCATCTTAGACCAGCTCCTTGAAAGCCTAATTGACTTCTCATATGTAAGTATCTCGAAGCCACGACTTACGTTCGATAGCACTCCTCCGCCCCTGATAAGATATAGCGCATCAGATATGAAATCTGACCTTAAAGAGGTTACGCTAAAAGCTATTGAGACGTTTAACTCCCATTGCTCAATGGGCTACCTTGCCGCTCTTAATGTCAATCTCCTCAGGAATATATGTATTACATCGGATGAAAAAGATATACTTCAGGTGGTCAACCTTGAAATGTCTAATTCCGTGATGAAACAGCTTCTCGGGTTGAATATGGCAATGAGCATGATATATGAGTTGTGCGTATATATGGCGAGCGCCAAAGATAAAAGGAGCGTAGAGGTGTTTATTGAAAAGACTATTGATGGCATTTATGGCATCAAGAACCTTGAACTTGTTACAATAGATAGCTTGGTCTCCAGCCTGAGGAAGAATGCCATATGCGCATATGAAGGCGAGGACTCCATTTTCTCCGACATATTCCCAACGGATGGTGAGTCCGTCCAATACAAGCGTTATGAGAATCGCACCGATGCCGCCTTCCCTAATAAAATGGTTGGCATTGGGCGTTCTTCAAACCTCTCAGATTTGAGCAAATATATGGTGGAGAATGAATCATCCTTGAGCAATACGACTTCGTCTAAGTTGGAGGCTGAGGCTCAAATTATGTGTTCAGTGCTTGGGTATCGTTCCAATGGTGAGTACAGCATTCCGATTGTTAATAACAAAGGAGAGCTTATCTACATCAATAGGTTTGTCGGTTTTTATAAACTTGAAATCTTCACCTCTGATAATCCCTTTAGCCTAACGACCAATCCCAACCAAATGTCGTACAACATCTTGTTGGACTCAAATGTGAACCCAGCAGAGAAAACGGCATCCATTAAGCTATCATATTTCACGAAGCTGAGTAAACCTGAGCGTAAATCATAGTATAGGCAAGGAATCAAAGGATGGCGATTATAGGAGTAGACGCTTTGAAGAAGGAGCTTGACGGAGAGTCAGGCGGATATATATCTGTAGCTGGTGATGATGGAATGAATCTTGCAGTTGCATTGGCTGGGGTAGACAACTACTTTTGCGACTCCATCGCATCGTACGCCCATATCATCTTCAAGCATATAGCAGACTCTGTCGCCATCTTTGAGATAACCAACGCATCCCCTATCGTGTTAGGAGATAACGAGACCGATAGGATGTACTTATCAGACGGATATGGTAGTACATCCCAGGGGAAGTTTAGCTTATTCAGTGCCCTTGCTGTCAGATTGCTGTTAAAAGACATCGCTCGTGATAAGTGTTATGGTGTGTCTGAGAATGATTTCGTTACAGATATGCTGTTACGTATAAACGGGTTGTCAACGGACTCATCTGATGCTAACCCACTTTCAAAATCGGAGTTAAAGCGATTAGTTAAATCTAACTTCAAGCCGTATTTTAATAGAGATATTGATTTTGCGGTCAGCACTGCATTACCCAAGGAGGAATTTAGCATTCCTATTGTTATATGTGGTCAAGGGAACTCCGATGGCTTCTCCTTGGTTAACTATGAGCATCCTGATGATACGATTAGCACAAGCCCTGAAAGGCTTTACGACTTAAGAGATACGCTCAATACGTTACTCGCGGTCGCATCGTATATCTCGGAAAATGGTAGCGAATTAGGAAAGCTCAGAGAGGATTACTCTGACATTAAGAAGAAAGCGTATTCCCATATTCAACGTAAAGGGGTTTATTTCCAAGCAATGTTCTATGACCCAAGCGACCTTGCGGATAGGGAAATTGACACCTTGTTCAGGAAGGGTGACGATGAAATACTCCGTATGGTAGATAAGTTCAAGGGAGACATTGACTCTTGCCTTAAATCTATGAAGGACGTGTATTACGAGCCGTTCATCCGAGGGTCTATGATAGCTCGTTATGACCCCATAAAGAGCATTGACCCCGTAAAGGCTATGTCGGTGGATATTTCTGTTGAGGACAATTCATTTATTAGGATGATGAGGAATATCCTTTCAGGGTTCTACGGAGACGGGAATGGAAACTACTCCGTATATACAGAGGTTCTTGGTAGAGAGCTTGTTTTTGATAACCCAACCTTTGCAAACTCCGTCCCATTGAAAATCTCCTTCCCCGATGAGTGCGTGCATCATGATAAGCAGAGCAAATCAACCGAAGTTGAGCTTAAATTAGAATTTGAAATTAGATAAAGACATATGGCTATAGTCGGAATAGACGCTCTAATGAAAGAGTTGTCTCAAAGTACACATACGTATATATATTCGGGAGATGAATCATCTGTGCTTACAGCAATTCCTCCTATACAAGAAGGCATCGGGAATTACATAGAGTTTGCTAAGGATGTAGTAGATGGCACTATCCGTTCTATCTTGAATGAGATAATGCTAAAAGGTAAGGTATTGCCTTTGCCTTTTTCGGAAGATGTTGAGTCTGTGTTTGATACGCACGACAACTTCATAGATTTCTGTCGTCGACTTTCTGTTCGTCTAATGGCAATGTATGCAATTAGCATGTCGTCATCTTCAAACTTCAAATGCGATAAAAAGGAGATGGAGAACGTTATAAGTGAAATTTTGGCAGATACTTCAAACGTATTGTCTGTTGAGATTACGGATGAATTAGTATCTCGTCTCGCTGAAACTTTTTGTAATGGATTTGACGAGGATAGCCTCGTGGCTATTTTTTGAACGGGATGAGTATGACAAGTTCTTCCTTTCAGATTACAACGTAGATGTAGCTATATCATCAAAGGGTAAAGGCGAGCCCTTCCTCAGTCTTCTTGACCTGCCATCTGCGTATTCAATGTCATCTGATTTTGATTATAGCCAATTATCTTATGCTGTAATGTTTATGGATATTGTTACATACATTATAGGTCGCTCTGATTTTGATGTTGTTCATGATATAATAGATAAAAAGACAGATGTGTATGAGTTACTGAACTCTATGAGGGAGGAATATGACGAGGGCGATATTCCTGAAATACCTAAGTCTAAAATCACAGATGAACTAATAAGCCGACTTCGTTCAAGAACGTATGACGAGATAAATGAGGCTTTCTTTTCGTCTGATGGTATTATTCAAGATGTTCTTGCAGGCGATATTGATTTCTCGGGATATGTGTATACCGAAATGAATGATGATGAGTTTTCATTGGGGTCATTAGACATTATCGCTAAGGTAACGCCAAATGGGCATGTTGAAATTGATACGCCCGAAGAGAGCGATTACAGAATGAATGGTGCAGATGCCTTTGTCGAAAAGCTAAAACTATTTAGAGCATTGTTTTCGGATGACAATGGCGAGGTATCTATCGTCTTTGAATCTAATCACGAGCAATACATAGTTAAGGACGTTGTTCGTCTTTCTGACGCTTTACCTGACGTTTATTTTTATTTTTACAATTCAAGATTAGACGAAGAAGGTAATTTATATATAGATTTCTCTATATCACTAAAAAGTTAATACAGATATGGCGATAATAGGAGTTGATTCTTTGATTAAGGAGCTTGGTGATGCAAGCTCCATGGTTAATAGCGAATCAGAGGTTCTGAATGTAATACAATCAGTCGATTTCTACGACTTCTTTGATAGGAAGTTTAGCAAGTTTGGAGAGATAGATGTGGAGCACTACATTGGATATATGTTCAAAGTCGCAGACGAAAAGGGACTTGCGCACGATATATTCAAGGTGATTACAGCTGATGAGACCAAACAAAAAATGTTGCGAGATACACTTCTTCGGTCTTTTACGTTTGACATCATGGCTAATAATGGACGGAGTGTCAGTGATTTCAAAGGACACATATTACACGTGTTAGATATTTGTGGGCTGGATGGAGTTGAGGATGAATCTGTTTTGGATGCTTTGGCGAAGGATATTGAGGATACAAGCGCCGCATTCTCTGCAAAACTTATCATGTCAGAACGTGGCGGAGTTCCTCGAGATATACACTCCGCATTTATATGCACTTATGACAGCAATGGGCTTAGGATGTCCGATTTGTCGGAATGCAGTGACCAAGTTAAACGGAGTATTTTGACTAAACTTGATGAGTATATTGATTTTATCAAATCCTTAGTTTGTACCATTAGGCAAAACACCGATGAGTTAAATTCTTTCAAGGGAGATGTTGATGGAGCATTTGATTATATTGTTAAAAATGACAAATTCAAAAAGCCGTTCAGTTATGATGACAATGTCAAGAATATGATAAATAGCGTTCTTGGACGTGTTTGGGAGTGTTATGAATGGCTTGGTTATAATTTCTTCGGTGATTTTAAGTGGTTGCTTGGAACACCAACTGAATTTATAAATGCGAATTATGGATATATCGCATCATCACTTAGTGGAGAGTTCAGTAGAACCAGCTTTGTATCTGATATTAGTGTGAGGGGAATAGAGTCGCTATTCGCTATAATGAAGTTCTTGTTTGGTGGAAAGGATGGAAATTATGAGTTTACGTTCAATGTAGATGGAGAGGAGTTTCTTGTGAGAAATTTCGTGTATTCATGCGGTTTTCGGTATTTTATGGGAATGTCTTCGTCTCTTAAAACCAAATACGGGATGGGACTTTTTATGGAAAACATGGAAAGGTATAAACATAGGAATAAAGCTGAATACGTAAAGTTAACGAAAGATAATGATTGGAGATTCGCATTAAGCGGACGTGCAAAATTAGACTCATGGCAATAATAGGTGTAGATGCCCTGATAAAAGAATTGGGGAGTGATAATCATATAGTATCAAATACTAAGGATGACGCTTTGTTCATCTTAAAGGGAGCAGAAGAGTCATCTGTTGACTTTTACAAGGGTGTTCTTGTTGACAGCCTTAAAGGGGCTAATGTAATGTATAATGACTTATGGGATATATTCAAGATGGAGATGCGTAATGGCACATTCGGAAAGATGATTAGCCCGATACTACTTGATGAAAAGTCGGAGGAATATATTTTGTTTACCCTATATGCCGTTGAGATAGACTACATTCATGACCCTTTTGATGACATCAATGATAATATGGCGAATGAAGTCGGTAGACTCATAATGCTTTTCCTGAGAAGGAAAGGGTTTAATCAGGGTGAAGCATATACTATATATCACAAGAAAGACTCCGCCATAAGTCAAGAAGAGTACTCCGTTGAAGATGCCATTGACGACATATTCGATTCGGGTGTCTTTGAAACAATCAACCAGGAAATGGTGAAGATGTCTCACAATAATGACCTTGGAGCTTTGTCTCGTGTTTTAGTTTCAAAGTACAATCATGGATATAAGAATGTATTTGGTGGCAAGGAGCAGTTTATTGTCTTCCATCCTGATGAAAGAGGAATAACGAGTAGGCTGTCAAATGAGACCGATAGGATAGGAGATGAAGATGCTCGTAGTGTATCTAATTACTTGAATCTTTCCATCTTCTCGCTGGTTGAGTTCGTGTCTAACGTGTACAATGATTCCAAGCAAGATGATAGTCACGAAGAGATACTAAAGAAGCTAAGGAATAAAGCAGATAATATACGTTCAAAGGCGTTAATAAACTTGCTCGTAGTGCGCAAGATTGGGTTGACCTGACGTACAACACAAAAAGTAGCTGTTCGGCATGTCTGAGGAATGATGGCTCGTTATCCGTGTTCGTTACCAATGACGAGGACTTGATACGTATATCAGAGTACCACTACTCGTCTCAGAACCTTTGTAGATGCCTTGATTTGTTTCTCCCGAAAGAGGATGGTGTTACCTATATTGACATCTCACTACCGAGCGAGTCGTCTTTGAGGGTATATAGCCCTATGCTTTCTTTTGTCGTAGATGGATTATCCATCCTTGAGGATATGGTGAATACAGAACGAAAGGCATCCTATTTTGAAATGTACGATAGTGATTTGGACGCTGATAGCCCAACCTTAGACGGACATTTCAAAATGTATTTCAATTATATGTAGAGCTAATCTATCTCCACGAATGAATCCCTATGCCCGATAAATCAGGTATAGGGATTTGTTTATATATAGAATGGCTATTATAGGGATAGATGCGTTGATGTCTGAGCTTGGGGATGGAAGTTACATCAATCCGAAGCTATCGGATGATGATTATGTAACACTTGTCGCACCGAAGCATGTATTTGACAATTTTGTTAGACATGTTGAAGGCTTTGAGAATAATAGTGTTCCAACTGCGATAACCTATTTCTGTGACGAAGTACGCACATATTCAAGGGTGTTTGTGAATGAACACCTCAAGATAGATACGAAGCCTATTGCAGTTGATGATGGGACAGCGATTAAGAATTTCACGAATGGGTATCTCCTGGGTTATTTGTGCGCCTTCCTGAATAATAATGGGGACGTAGACTTGGATGACGAGTCTTTCGTCAGTAAACTTGTGGCATCTGCGAGAAGACGCTTGCAATACAAAGACCTGAAGAACGCTTTCCATTTTGATAGCCATCGCATACAACAAACTCTTGGAATCACGTCAGAGACACTTTTCGCCCTCCCAACAGATTCATTCTCAACGGAGTTCACCAAGATGTATAAAGACGAATATATTGATGCAATCAACCAATATATACGTACATCTGTTAAGGAGAAATTGCAGGATATTGTCAAGTCGGTGTCTGCTCCCAAAGAACAATTCATCAGAAATATATTCATGCAGTATGATGGAGAAGCTGAAACTCCTATTCGCCTCCTTGATATGAATAGCATCAAGGGCGTGCATCACGATACGCTGAGTAGTGCTATGGCGTGTTTCTCGTTATGCCTTATCAGGCTATTTGAATTTGTTGAGAAAACAGACGTTGCTGTAGAGGCGATAGAGGCATACAAAGACGACCCTATTGAAGACCTTGCTGGAAGAATCTTTGGCGGCCTTGGGTTGCTTAGCTTTGATGAAGATGTGCAGGATAGCCATATGCGCTTATGCAACCGATTTGCTCATAGTATATCCGAGATGGGAGGGACTGCATTTAAGAAAATTGCAGATGAATACAATGAAGGTCTTAAGAGTCTCCAAAGTGTAGCAAGCAATTACAGCAAAGAAGGTAACTATGAAATTGCCAAAGCTAAAGGTGTATGCTTAGCTGACGCATTCAAGGATAGTTCCGTGGCTTCCGTTCTAACTGAGGAGACGGAAGTAGTCATAGATGATAACGCTAAGGAGTATGGTCGCCTTAGGCATAAACTCATATCTAAGCTGTTAGGCTCTGAGGACTACCTGATATGGATGAAGCACTCTGATGGTACTGA
>QWCI01001110.1_pt1 | contig 10785 bp, 19 predicted proteins | sample 1972541 | NCBI WGS metagenome assembly QWCI01 (sample SAMN09866712, study PRJNA288562) | Human oral metagenome isolate term3_saliva, whole genome shotgun sequencing... | isolation source: mouth | host: Homo sapiens | place: USA: California | reverse complement strand
TTAAGATTCCTTACTAACTCAGCTACATCAATTCCACATAATGCTTTAGTGTCTCGCACAAATTCGTTTACAGTCGCTCTATGGTCTACTGTTTCTTCCAGCAAGGCTATGTATGATTCACAAAACTCATCTAGCTTCGCTTTGTCAAAGTCGTACACCATAAAGAGCGTACGCACCATAATTGCAAAATTTAGCTGGTTCGCCATTTCGGTTACTCGCTCTATAAGTTCATCTCTTTCGGAGCGACTAAGCTTTGGTTTCTTTGCTCTTGGAACGCTCATTCTTAACTCTCTTTCTTAATGCTATGTCTATGATTCTCTTTAAATGCTCTTTATGTTTCTTTGTTATTTGCTTCATAACTTCTCCTTTGCTCCCTTAGTTTTTGCGTGTTTTAGTGCAACATACTTGCCGTAAGATATTCCTAGCGCCCTTGCTTTTGCAATCTTTTCATCAAGCGAAAGTGCCCTCTCCTCTGCTTCCTTTTTAGTTTCGTTCTTTTTCTCTGTTGCTTTTCTCGTCGTTCTTCTTGCTCTTTCTAAAAAGCAATCGTGCGAACACACATTTTGCCTTGCCGTTTGAGAGTAAAATTCTCTGCCACATATCTCACATTTCTTGACAAGTATATTTGGTATTATGTCAACCATTTCGGCTATGACTTCAGGCTTTAATTTTCTTATTTGCTCATCGGTCTTTGACTTTTCTATAAAGTACCTGTCGTCCGTCTCATACTTGATATAATCGAACATTTCGCTATAATAAATCATTGCGACACCTCGTTTAGAATGGCACAGCCTCATCTAGTGCCTTAAAATCATCAACAGTTTCCTGATGTTCGCTCTGTGATTCCTCTGTGCGACTGTCTGCCCACTCTAGAAATTCAACTCTTTCAGCGATAACATCTGTGGTGTATACTCGCTTGCCATCTTTATCCTCATAGCTTCCAGTCTGTAATCTGCCTTGTACTGCTACTTTTCGACCCTTAGCAAGGTACTTCTCGCAGTTTTCTGCCTGCTTCCCAAAAACGATGATGTTTGGGAAATCAGCTTTCTTTTCGCCATCTTTTACAGGTCTTTCAACGGCTAGAGAAAATCTAGCTACTGCCGTTTGTGATGTTGTATATCTGAGTTCTACTTCCCTTGTTGTTCTGCCTATTAGTGTTACATTGTTCATCTTCAAATCTCCTTTATCGTTAGGTCTTGATACCTTTTTTCAAATAACTTTTGCTTTAGCTTGTAAACATCTGTTTTCATCCCCTTGACATCCTCTACTATCAGCTTCCCCCCTTGCTGATACATAAAGTCGGCTACATACTCAATCTTGCGATATGCTTTTCCGTTCTTCTTGAACCCCTCTTGTAGCAAGAACTTTGGTTGCAGTGTTAGGTTCTCAATCTCTCCCTTGCCCTCTAATGCCTTTAAAACGATGTACCTTTTGGCTTCTTTCTTGGAATCAAACTTGATTCCGTCAATCTCAGTTTTTTTGGCTCTATACTTCGTCAAATTTCATCCCCCTTTGTTTAAAGCTTTATTTTTCGTTTTAAGCGATTTTTATTTTTAAACGATAATTCTATCGCCAAGTATATTATCGTCGCTCTATGCGACTAAAAACGACCTCAAAACCATATCTCAATGTATATCGTTACCCCTCTAACATCATTAAGCCTTTTAACTTGTCTTTAACCTCTGCAGGCAACATCGCTATAGCTTGTTCCCTTTCCACCACTGCTGACATCGTTTTGAAAAACTGTCCTCTAGTCACTGTTTGGAATGTTTCAGGGGAAAGCATAGACAATTCTTTTAGCTGACTTAAGTCTTTTAGCCACACCCTCAAAGCCTTTGGAAGCCTATCAAACTCTGCTTGTGTAAAGTACAGTCCTTGCCTTACGGCTTTGCCAAGTTCTCCCCACAACTCGGTTATTTCACTGTCTCCCCCTTTTGTGATTAGATCTATTTCTGCTCTTAATCCTGCGATAGTTGGTGGATACTTCTCTTTTGCGATGTAATTTTTTAAAGCAACTGTCACTATCTGTCCGTCGTCTTCTGCAAACATCATCTCGTAAAGGCTTACTTGCGCTTTCATTTCCTCTACACTCAGTTTCTTGTAGTGTGTCGGAAATGCCGTACTCAGTATCTGCAATAGTGCTTTTATCTCTGTTCTGTTCATCGCTCCCCCTATAAGTCCATAAAGCTTACAGGCTTATCCTGTTTGTTCGGCTTTCGGTTTCTCTCCCAAGTTCTGACTGCTGCTTTCCAATCAACCATCGGCTTTCCTGTGCCGTACTTCCATCCTCGCGCTGTGTAGTAGTCAAAGAATTGTTGTGCGTCTATGCCATTAAGTCTTTCGTCACAGTAGGCTTGTATTTTTTCGACAGTCGGTCTCGCGCGCGAACGCGATATATTATTATTAATATTTCCCTTCTTATCCTTCTTATTATTCTTAGTATGTGTACCATCTGTTGTACCATCTGTTGTACCATCACTTGTACCATCACTTGTACCATCACTTGTACCATCATCACCTACAAAGGTTCTATTTTCAGTGCTTGCCGTTGTACTATCGGATGTACCATCCGATGTACCATTTTGTGTCCATTCGTTGTCACTAACTGCCCCGTTTTCTAAACCATCACTTGTACCATCGGCTGTACCATGTAGCTGATAAATCTCGTAATTTTCAATGGCTATGACTGTACCATCCGTTGTACATTCAAGTCGTATCATTCTATCGCTAGCAAGGACGCTTAAAAACCTATCTACCTTTCGTCTATCCCAATGCCATTTAGTAGCAAGATATGATTTTGAAATGTATACTTTTCCGACTTGTTGAACCTGTACTTTGCCTTTATGCAGTCGCTTTTTTTCTTTCCAACAAGCACTCATTAAAAGGTCTATCCAAGCCTGTCCTTTACTGAATGGTTCTTCGTTCCATATCCAGTGTTTTTGTAAACACCTGTCTAGCTTTATCCATCCCATTGTTCCTTTAACCTCTCTAGTTCTGCAGGTGTCAGAGTTTCGATTCCTTGTTCTTTACACTCGTAAACCACACTATCTATAAGCCTTGACATTTCATCAGTTTTATAAGTACTGCTTCCGTAGTAGCTTTTGATATTGTGATAGCCTTTAAAGTTCTTGCACTCGCCCAAGTCCTCACATATCCACCCCTCACCGTGCTTCTCCCATACCTTAACCCAATGCTCTATAACATCAGTTTTTATCGGCACTATCTCAAACACTCCGACTTCGGATATTAGCTTTCGGTATATATCCGTTTTAGTCTGCCTTGTTTTATCTGCTAGCTTTCCAACAAGTGTCCAAAAGTACGCGTTTGCGTCAAGGCTTCTGCGTTTTGATTTAGGTTTGATAATAATGTCATAGTCCTTGTTTTCATCAATCTTTATACTGTCTAAAAGTTCTAGTATTTGCCTATGTTGCCCCTTTGGAAGATTGATTGATATTTGGTCGACTTGATATAAAAGTCTTAGCTGAATATCTTGTATTTTCATAAGTAATTTCTCCCAAACTCCTTTCTAAAATCTTTGTTCGGATAGTGCTTTTCAAAGGCTCTCTGTCCTAGTTCGTGAAAGTATTGCATTGTTGCTTTGTTATGATGAACTCCGTTCGGTGGTTCGTTGTGGTCACAGTGGCAAAGGAAAACCTTTAAGCCGTACTGCTCGCTCTTCTTTCGATACGCACCACCGAAAATATGATGTTCTTCTACATAAGGACTGCCACAGATAAAGCACTCTCGCTCGCTTTGAATGATTGATTTCATTACTTCTCCTTGCCGTTCTCAATATCCCTTAAGATGATTAAGGCTCTGCCGTGGTGTTCCTTTGTCATCGGTCCACTTGTCCATCCTGTCTTTTTTAGAATCTCTGTTGAGTCAAGGTTCATAGCCTTGCAAAGTTCAATGTATGTCTTCTTTTCGGTCGGTGTAGCTAACTCCTCTGATAGGTCTATCGGCTCATCGTTTAACGGCTCTTTGGAAGCCGTTTTTTTGCCTTTAGGAACGGCTTTTCCCATCTTGTAGACAACTACATTGCTTTTAGTATTAACTATGCTTAAATCGCAAATTCTGCCGTTGTCATCATAGCTAACTTGGTTTACGATAAAATCATCAAAACATTTTTTATTAGCTGTTATATTGCAGTCAGTCTTATTGATAAAAATAAACGGTGCAGAATATAGTTCTCTTCCTATCCCCCAATTAACACCTGCTCTTTTAAAGCTGTCGCTAGCTTCTCCTTTTTCCTTTTCTACAAAGCTTTCAACACCTACATCTTGTTTCCACACCCACTCTTTTTTGTCCTCACAGTAGATTCCGATTGAGCAAAACATATTCTCCTTGACCACCTCGTGGTGTCTTTGCCAATTTTCAGGACCTACAGTTTCATCAAGGATATTCATATCGCACCTTGCGTCTTTATGAATTGTCAGTATCAAGCCGTTATCTTTAACCGCTAAGATTCTGCAATCAATCTCATCTGCTCTTAACTTTCTAAATGTTAATCCCATCTGTCCAACCTCTCCTCTATTAGTTCTTTAGGGTTATCGTGCCCTCTGTTGCGTAACCACTCCTCGATTTCTTCAAGGGTTTCGTCTATCTCGCTCGAACAAGTTTCGCACATATCCTCGCCCTCTTTCATATATTCGCCACAGCCACACTTGACTGCGTTGTCGTAAAGTTCTCTGCCACAGTAAGGGCAAGTCAATACGATTTCCTCTTTTGTGTATTCGCCATATCTTGCGTAGTCTGTTGTTCGTCTAGGCTCGACGGCTTCGTTACAACTTTCGCACCATTTATACATCACATAACCTCTAATTCGATTCCACTCATAGCACAGAATGATTTAAGCTCCTTGATGTCGCTTTCGCTAACAAGCATTTTGATTGTTTTCCATTCCTTACTATCGTCTAAAGGCTCTCCCCACTCAGCAAAGGCAGGCTCATCAGCTACAACTTCTTCAACCTCGGAGCTTTCCTGTTCGGTCTGTGATTCATACTCAGCCTTGCGTTTCTGCATTTCTACAAGCCTATTCTTTTCTGCAATAGCCTTTGATATATCAAGTGTATCTTTGTATGTTTCCGTAGCTTCAAACTGAAATTCGGAGATTTCATTCAGTACGGCTAGGTCGTTTCTGATTCTTTCTGCAATGTTTTTAAGTTCGGTAGCAATGGACTTTAGGCTCGATGATTTATTGAGCCACTTAGGGTCAAATATCTGTTCAAGCTTTACGAAAGATTCAAACCCTGCTTCATTAAACAGCCTTTCGACTTCCTCTCTTTTCGTCGCCTTTTCTCTTTCCTCAAACTCAGTTATCTGCTCGCCTATAAGTGTTACAGGTTCGTTTATGATTCTCACAAGTTCCTTGACCTGCTTTTCAAAATTGTTGTATGGTTCTAGGTACTGCTTCTTGACTTCTTTTCTCTTATCCTCTAGTGCTTTGATGAATTTATTAAGAGAAGCTCTGTCCTCTTTAGCCGTCTTGATTGTGTCGTCTGTATAAACCATATTCTTGTATAGTTCGGACTTCGTTGTGATTTCGTTCTTTAACTCCTCAAAGTTAAAGTTAATTGCGTTTGTTGTTTCCATTGCGTTGATTTTTAGTTCCATGATTCTATCTCCTCCATCGTTATTTGATTAGGGTCTATTCCCTCCATTACCTTAGCTACTCTGAGTAGCTTAAACGCTCTCGACCTTAGCTGGCTTACTGTTGCTCTTACATCCTCTTTGCTTCCCATCCAATAGCCTTTGCCGTGTGTTAGGGAGCATATCGGATAGCCTTGTTCTCTGAGACTTCTTATAGCAAGCCTTATAGTTCTTTCATTTTCTCCTATCATTCCTACTAGATAGCCTTTTGATTTAGGCTTACTGCCTAGAATTGACAATAAGCGTTCCTCTATGATAAGATTCTTTTGTGTTTGGGCACTCTTCGGAGTGTCTTTTTTTGTGCCTGCCATTACTCGTCCTCGCTAACATCAATCCCTGTGATTTCCTTAAAAATCTTTGCGTCAAAGTTCGGAATGGACTTGACCTCTTTTTTCCTGCGTTCATCGAGACGCTTCCACCAGGTCTGACGCTCACTTGACTTGTTTTGAGTTCTCAAAAAACCACCTGTTGTTTCGTGCTCAGGATGTTTTTCTTTTTCTTCATCCGTCATATCTTCGGTATAAACCCAACCAATATCATCAGTTGGCATACAGTTTAAAATGTATCTTGCGTCGCTATTAATCCAATCTCTATAAGTCCAATCGGACGGCTTGTCAAATAGATAGATTTTAGGCTCTTCGGTGTTGAAACAACCGTTAGAGAAAGATGTAATGTTCCAATCGCCACTGTTCCAATCGCCACTGTTCCAATCGCCTGAGTTACGATTGCCTGAGTTACGATTGCCTGAGTTACAATCGCCACTGTTCCAATCGCCACTGTTCCAATTGCCTGAGTTACAATCGCCTGAGTTCCAATCGCCTGAGTTCCAATCGCCTGAGTTACGATTGCCTGAGTTCCAATCGCCTGAGTTACGATTGCCTGAGTTACGATTGCCTGAGTTACAAAGTGTCAATACTTCTTCCCAAGCTATCTCACGAACAATCTTGATTTTGTTAGTACAGTGCTTTGTATCATCGTTATCCTTGTCAATCTCCCCAAGTGCTTCAACTTCAGCAACCTTGTTGTCAGTATTAAAACTGTAATAATTAAAGCAATCGGCTAAGTTAGTACAAAAGTGAAACCCTCTACCACAACACTGAGGGGATTCTTCCATTTCGTATGTTTTGCCGACTTCATACTTAAAATCTCTGCAAGTCCAATCTCCGTTAAAAACTTTATAACCTTTCATTTTCTCAATATCCTTTCTGCATATGCTTTTCCGTCCTCGGTGTTGCCTGAATTATAGACGCTCAGTGCGTCCTCGTAGTTTCCGTACTTGTCGTAGAGTTCGGCTAAAATGTTACAGCCTACGATTACGTTTTCCTGTGGGTCAAATAGGCTCACGACTCCTAGTTCTTCCATTCGCTTTTGGTGGTGCTTTGGTTGTATCTGCATTAAGCCGATTGATTCTCCATTATCACCTACTGCGTTCGGATTTCCCCCTGACTCCTCAACAATGATTGCCTTGACGATGTTAGGGTCTACACCGCTTCTAGTTGCTATATCGTCAATCATTTCGTTTGAGATTCCCTTTACATCAATTTGTATGTTGCTAACGACTTTGTATTCCGTCTGCTGATACACTTGAGGGTTGTCAATCGCAGTTGCTATGCCGTTAAGCGTAAGCACTGCAGATATAAATAGTGTCGGTGGTATGATTGATTTAATCTTCATTTTGCTTCCCCCTTGCAACAATTTATGTAGTATTCAGCTACATCGGAAATAAGATACCTTTTACATCCGTGTGGCAAGTGTCTTAGCTTTCTGCTTAAAGTCTGTACTGACGCTCCCCACCATTGAGATATCTCTGTTATCGTGACTAGCCCATCGCCTTTAGCCACCTTTTGGATATCTCTTATTACATCCTGTTTTGTCATTGTATTTCCTTTCTACGGTTAAACCGTAATTCTAAACTAAAAAAATAAGGTCGTTGTAGCTTACTTTATAGACTTCTTCAATCTTCTTTATGATTGGAACATCAGGAAAGCTTTTCCCCCTCTCATAGTTAGACAGTGTGTCGTGACTAATCCCTATAAGCCTTGCAGCCTCTTCCTGAGTATATCCCCTCATAACCCTTATCGCCTTTAAAGTATAGGTTCCCATTTTGTCACCCCCTTTCAAGCATCCATCTTTATTGCTATGGCTTTATTGTACTACGGTTAAACCGTAATGTCAACGGTTTTTTCGTAAAAATTTAAAAAAATACTTGCACAATTTGCGGATATAGCATATACTCTGCGTAAATATGGGAGGTATAATATGTCTACGCAATTAGGAAACAAAAGTATAATGGCTAGAAATATTCAATACTATATGGACTTAACAGGGAAAACAAGAAACGATATGTGCGAAGCTTTGGGGGTGAAATATACCACATTTACAGATTGGGTCAAAGGTAAAACATATCCACGAATAGATAGCATAGAGAAGATGGCAAATTATTTCGGTGTAGAAAAGTCTGATTTGATAGAACCACGCACAGGGTTAAAAGAAGTCAAAGCCGTGAAAATACCTGTTCTTGGTATGGTTCACGCAGGGTATCCTATGGAAGCAATCGAAGAAATTTTAGATTGGGAAGAAGTAACCCCTGAAATGGCATCTAAGGGCGACCTTATGGCTCTTAGGGTTCAAGGTGACTGTATGGAGCCGAAATTCAGTGACGGAGATACAGTTATCGTGCGTTGTCAAAGTACTGCAGAGAGTGGCGACATAGTAATCGCTATGGTGAATCACGACGAAGCAGAAATGAAAAAACTTAAAAGGTTCGATAATGGCTTTATCAATTTAATACCTCTAAATCCGTCATACTCGGCAAGGTCATTCTCCCCTCAAGAAATAGAAGAATTACCTATAAGGATATTGGGTAAGGTAGTAGAATTGAGAGCGAAGTTCTAAGGAGATATTATGGATAACGACAAGTTCGCTGCTAGACAAAGAATAACAAAATATATCTTTACTATAATATTCGTTGTTCTAGTTATAGCTTCTGTAATAGCCGTAAAAGAGATTATAGATGATAAATATATAGAATCAAGAGCACCTGCCACTTGGACAGGCAAAACATACGATGTTGAATCAGACGGCGAATACTATTCGATGTATGAGGTAGTTCCACCACAATATTTTGAGTTAGTAGCGTATAATAAGAAAACGGAAATGCTTGCGATAAAGACATATGACGAAACAGAGGAGCATATATACTATGATGTTCCTGAAAGTGTGTTTGAGAGGTTTATAAATCATAAATCGCCACTAGAATTTTATAATAAATATCTAAAGAACACTTTTGAAAGTGATTATTAAAACAAAAGAACCCTCTGCATAAAACAAATAAAAAGGGTACAGAGGGCTCTGAGGTTGCAATGACGCAACGGATGTATCAGCCTTATTGTATCATTGCGACCCCTTTTAGTCAAAGGGGATTTTTATTTCCCCAAAAGGGAGTTTAAATGGCAAGGAAAGAATATATTCAGAAAGCCTTTACCTTTAATGGTAAGAGGTACTATGCTTACGGCAAAACGGAAGCTGAAGCTATAAGAAATAGAGAATTAAAGAGAATAGCACTAGAACAAGGCAAGATACTTACAGAATCGAATATGACGCTTGCTGAGTGGTCTTCTCAGTGCATAGAAACATACAAGGTGAATTGCTCCGATAAAACTAAAAGAGATTTCACCTACACAGTTCAGGGTAACATCTTGCCGATACTTGGTGCATATCCTTTAAAGTCAATCAATGAAATAATGTGTCAACAAGTAATGAACGCTCAAAAGGGGAAGTCTAATTCTCAAATATCAAAGGTATATCAGGCAATGCGTTTTCTGTTTGATAAGGCAAAGGCTCTTGATTTAATTAATAAAAACCCTACACTTCACTTAGAAAAGCCGTTGGGTCAAACTTTAAAACGCAGAGCATTAACTCAAGATGAGCAAGAATTGATAACAAGGGTTGCTCTGACAAAAAGAAAATACTACGGCTACCTACTAATGCTATACTGTGGTTGTCGCCCATCGGAAGCATTTAATGTTACGGCTGATGATATATCTGTGCTAGATGGTGTGCCATTGCTCCATATAAGAGGAACAAAGACGGCTAGTGCAAATCGTACAGTTCCCTTACCAAAATGGCTCTATGACGAATTTAAAGGCTTACAGGGGTATATATGCCTTACAGAAATGGGAACGAAGATAAATAAAAGCCGTGGGAAAAACACTTGGTATAAGTTTAGAAATGATTTAAACCTTGCTCTAGGTTGCAAAACATATAGGAATAAACTTGTTCCACCATACCCATTAGCAAGCGACATAGTCCAATACTGTCTTAGACATACATATTGCACTAACCTAGCGAAAAAAGGAGTAGACATCAGAACGGCTCAAAAACTGATGGGGCACTCTGATATATCCCTAACGGCTAATATCTATACACATACGGACAATAACGATATTCTAAACGCAGCTAAATTAATAAACAGTGGTACATAGTGTGGTACAAACTATTGTATCGTTGAAATTTAAACAAACAACTACTGACTCTTAATCAGGGTGTCCAGGGTTCGAACCCCTGATGACGCACCAAGAACCTCGGAATTTAGTTCCGAGGTTTTTTATTTAGCTAGGCCTGCCCTTGCATAAATATTTATATTATGCTATAATTCCTACAATATTTTTGTTATTTACTAAGGAGAATTTAATTATGAAGTTAGTTTGTTTAGATCTAGAAGGCGTTCTCGTTCCTGAGATTTGGATTGCCTTTGCTGAAGAAACAGGCCTAGAGGCACTTAAGAAAACGACGAGAGACGAGCCAGATTACGACAAGCTCATGCAATACAGACTCGATATTTTGGCAGAAAATAATCTTGGACTAGAGCAGATTCAAAATACCATTGAAAAGATAGATCCTCTTCCAGGTGCTATCGAGTTCCTAAACGAGCTCAGAGAGCTTACACAGGTTGTAATCATCAGTGATACATTCAGTGAATTCGCAAAGCCTTTGATGAAGAAGCTCGGATACCCTACTCTGTTTTGTAACGAGCTAGAGGTTGCAGCAGATGGCAAGATTACAGGAATCAAAATGAGACTAGAAGATTCCAAGCTAAACACTGTAAAGGCGCTTCAGCTTGCAGGTTGTGAGACA
>QWCI01002321.1_pt1 | contig 10808 bp, 9 predicted proteins | sample 1972541 | NCBI WGS metagenome assembly QWCI01 (sample SAMN09866712, study PRJNA288562) | Human oral metagenome isolate term3_saliva, whole genome shotgun sequencing... | isolation source: mouth | host: Homo sapiens | place: USA: California | reverse complement strand
CCCATAGTTTTGACAGGTGCTCAGAAGCCGATTTCAGACGAATTTACCGACGCAAGACGCAATCTCAGCGACAGTATCAACTTTATACTTAACGGAGGTCTTAACGGCATTTTTATCGTCTTTGACGGTAAGGCAATCTTGGGAACGAGAGCTCGCAAGGTCAGAAGCAAAAGCTTTGCTGCTTTTGATAGCATAGGCTACCCTATAGCGGCTTTCATAGATGATAATAGGATAATCAAATACCTCGAGGCACCAGCTATCTCAAGTGAAGTGCAATTTGCTCCTTCTATATCTGATTCCGTCTTCCTTCTCAAGCTAATTCCAGGAATTAGACCCGAGATTCTCGCTTATCTTGGCGAGCACTACGACATCATTGTGATTGAAAGTTATGGAGTTGGTGGTATACCATTTTATGACAAGAGAAATTTCCTAAACGAGCTTCGTGCTTTGACTGAGAAAGGTAAAATCATCGTTATCGCAACTCAGGTCATGCTAGAGGGAAGCGATGCCGAAAAATATGAGGTAGGTGCACTTGCACTCGATAGATACAATGTGCTCCAGTCCTTTGATATGACTGTCGAATCTGCCGTAACAAAGCTCATGTGGCTATGTGCAGAGCACGAAGGCTACAAGGAAATTAGAGACGGTTTCTACAAATGTATTAACCACGACCTGCTCTACGACCCTAAGAACTAGACAGGTATTTGAAAGCTAATAACTTAGACGGACGCCTGACACACTTTTGCGTCCATGTAGAATAAATTGGAGGAAACTATGGAATTAAGTCAAGTAAAAGAAAAACTACTTAAATTGCAGAGCCGCCTTAGTGCATACGCACACGCTATGGAAAGCATCAGCTACGACGGACAGACCGTTGCCCCAAAGGGCACAGCCGAAAACCGCGCGCACGCTCTTGCTGTGCTCAGCGAAGAAGAATACCTGATCAAAACAGGAAGTGAAACTGTTGCTCTTCTCGAGCTTCTAGATAACAACAAAGCTGTTTTGACCGAAGAAGAAAACCGCATGGTTCAGCTCATGCTAAAGGACATCCGCCGCATGCAGAGCATTCCTATGGACGAGTATATCGCCTACCAGGAGCTTGTTGTAAAGGCCGAGGATGTTTGGGAGGATGCTAAGAGGAATAACGATTTTGCTTCATTTGCACCATACCTAAGTGAAATTTTTGAGACAAATATCAAATTCGCAAAGTACTGTGCACCAGACAAGGCACCTTACGACTACTGGCTCGGAGAGTACGAAGACGGCCTCACCATGGAGGTCTGCGATGAGTTCTTCTCCAAGCTAAGGGAAAGAATCGTTCCACTAATCAAGCACATTTCAGCAAGCGAGCAGGTTGATGCTTCATTCCTAAATGGTGATTTCCCAATTGCTAAACAGGAAGAGCTCTCTTACTACCTAATGAAGCTTTTAGGACTTGACCTAGCGCACTGCGGACTTTCAACAAGTGAGCATCCGTTCACAACAAGCCTAGGCTCACATCTAGATGAGAGAATTACAACTCACTATATGGAAGACAGCTTCGTTTACTCTATGTACAGCGTAATTCACGAAAGTGGACATGCTCTCTACGATACAGGAGTTGATAACAAGTATCTATATACACTTCTAGATGCTGGCGTTTCCATGGGCATCCACGAAAGCCAGAGCAGATTCTACGAAAACCTCCTAGGCAGAAGCAAGGAGTTCATAGAGCTTGTACTTCCTAAGCTAAAGGAACTATTCCCTTCACTAAAGGATGTAACAGCAGATGCGCTTTATCGCGCAATCAACAAGGTTGAGCCTTCTTTGATCAGAACAGAGGCAGACGAGGTTACATACTGCCTCCACGTCCTAGTAAGATATGAGCTTGAGAAAAAACTTATGGCTGGCGAAATTACTGTTAATGAGCTACCTGAGCAGTGGAATAAGCTATACAAGGAGTATCTAGGAGTCGATGTTCCTAGCGATAGACTTGGCGTTCTTCAGGACAGTCACTGGGCTGGTGGCGCAATAGGCTATTTCCCATCATACGCACTTGGATCTGCCTACGGTGCTCAGCTTCTATCAAAGATGGCTGCCGAAATCGACGTCAAAGACGCTCTATCAAAGGGAGACTTCTCAGAAATAAACAAGTGGAACAGAGAGCACATCTGGAAGCACGGAAGTCTCTATCGCTCAGATGAGCTACTTGAAAAGGCGCTTGGCGAGAAGTTCTCAGCCGATGACTATATCGACTACCTAGAGAAGAAATTTAAGGAAATATATATATAGAAAGGACGGCAAAAGCCGTATAGGAGAGAAATCATGTTTTGCTTTAATCATTTTAATTTCAATGTTTTAGATCTACAGCGCAGTCTTGAGTTCTACGACAAGGCACTTGGCCTAAAGCCTGTTCGCGAAAAGCACGGAGAGGACTTCACTCTAGTCTATCTCGGTGATGAAAAGACCGGCTTTCAGCTAGAGCTTACATACATGCACGACCGTAAAGAGCCTTACGATTTGGGAGAAATAGAGTATCATCTTGCTATGACGACTGATGACATGGAAGCATCTAGAAGGCTTCACGAGGAGCTTGGATGCATTTGCTTTGTTAATGAGGATATGGGAATCTATTTTATCGAAGATCCGGATGGATACTGGATTGAGGTAGTCCCAGAAAAATAGCAAGTCCAAGAAAATATAAACTTGCAAACTATAAATCATTCGTCGATTGGAGAAAAAATGAAGATTGAAAAGCCAAAAAACCATATATTAGGATCATTGTTTCAGTTTCTTGCAATTACCTTTGGAGCAGTTCTATTCGCTATAAACCTATGTAGCTTTGTTCCTGCAGGAGGTCTATATCCGAGCGGCTTCTCCGGAATTGCAATTCTGATTCAGAGGGTCAGTGCTAGGTTCTTTGCACTTGATATACCATTCACAGCCCTATACATTCCGATAAACCTTATTCCTATCTACATAGGCTTTAAGTATATCGGCAAAAGGTTTACACTTTACAGCCTCTATGTAATCACGCTAACCAGTATTTTGACCGATACTATTCCTAAGTTTATCATAACTAATGACATGCTCCTGATTTCGGTATTCGGTGGCATACTCAACGGACTTGCAGTTGTCGTTACACTTCTCGCTGGTGCAAGTGGTGGCGGTATGGACTTCATATCGATATTTATGTCAGAGCGTAAGGGCAAGGATGCATGGAATTTAATACTGCTTACAAACTCAATGATTCTGCTAACTGCAGGCTTCCTTTTCGGCTTCGAAAAGGCACTTTATTCAATTATATTCCAGTACTGCAACACGCAAATCATCAAGTTTTTCTATAGACGTTATCAAAAGCATACACTGCTAATAATCACTGATAAAACGCAGGAGAACGAGGGTACCGAAAGAAAGATGCTTTACTCGGTTGTAAGTAGCGATCAGGTTTCAACTGTAATTAACATCATAAAGGAAATAGATCCTAAGGCCTTTATTAACTCGCTTAAGACTGAGGAGCTGAGCGGCAGGTTCTATAAACAAAAGAAGAGATAAGTAAAAGACGAGGGCCAGTGGTTCTCGTCTTTTTGCTTGTATTGCTTTAGCAGTGGTTCATCGAACGATAGAGAGATGAACAATTAACCACCGGCTAAGCCGGTGGTTATGATTTGATGGAAATTATGTATATTATTAAATTTAGGTTTGATTCTCCCCCCACAAATAGTTATTATATAATTAAGAATAATTGAACATGGTTCTTGGATGCGATTTTATGTATGCGAGGTACTTGTCATGAACACGGAGAAAATCGTAAAATACATGTTTTATTCACTGTCAGCAGTGATATTAAGCATACTGATATTATCATACTCTATAATCAAGCTAGATATTGCGTATTTATGGATTGGGGATATTATGGAATTCATATATAAGCATTGTTTCGTTTATATATCAATATTTTATATGTTCATCTTATCAATGCATTTTATGTATCGCTACCAAAAATATAAGACTATGGAAAATATAAATACCTATATTTCTGCAAGAAAAATCTTGGTTATAACTTCTTTAATTGCGCTGGAATTAAATGTATTTACGTTTGCATTCGTTGTATACGCCATGTATCACCCTGAGGCTTCGCTTCCGATACCTTTTGACCCTAACATTTTGTTCATATCATGTTTTATCTCTATAATAGCCTGGGGCATTTCTTTAGTCACGGTTATATGCAGTTATTTTATAGCAGGGAGGAAATAAGTCATGAGAAACAAAGCAAAAATATTCTCTATAGCTTTAGTCCTTATAATTGCAGCTATCTTGATCCTTGTCTTTTATAGCAAGTCTACGAATGCCAAAGTCGCAAACAATTTTCGCGAAGACTACCTCAAGATTTCTATGAAGGCAATTCAAACAAATCCTGAGCTTGTCACTGTCAGTAAGAAGGATAAAAATGGTGAGTTTAAGGATATAACTGCAAAGTTCTATATCGATTACATAACGGATATTCAAGAAGGTAAGTTCGACAAGGCTCTGAAACTGCTTTCTGACAAGGATAATTACAGTATCTATTTTGAAAGTGGTCACACTGACCTGAAGCCTCTTTTGGTAGAATTTCGCGATGGCTATGAAAAGGCAGGAATCGGGAGAATCTTTCAATATATCCGTGAGGCAAAGGAACAAAATCTAAAGCCTGCAAAGCTTAGTGAAGAGGATGAGGCAATAAAAAATTTTGCTCATGTTGTTTTTAACTTTAACTACAAGGACAGATACACAAAGTACATAGATAATAAAGACAAATACTATGAACAATTTAAAGATGTTGCAACGAAAAACTGCATAGAGATGATGAAGCTAGAGCATTTTCCTTATGAGATTGAGGAAATATACGGTGCAGATAAAAAGTCCAGTGTATTTATCAAAGTCAAACCAGGCCCGGGTGGTGACTACATCGCTATAAGCTACCAGTTGCGAGATGGTACAGTTTATAAAATGACTCAAATCTTCGAAGCAAAGTGTAAAAAGGTTAATGGTAAGATGCTAGTCGATGAATTCCAAGAGCTTAGCACTGTTTGGAATGAGCTATAAAGCGAGAAACAAGTAAAGGAGAGCAACCGCTCTCCTTTTGTGCTTAGGGCTGTGTATTATAACAAGTTTTTCATAAAAAACAAATGATACAATAACTTATTTTCTTACTTCCCAGAATCCACCTCTATTTGCTCCGTGACGTACCAAACGCCCCTCTTCACGTAGAGACCTAATTATTCGCTCAACCTGACGACTAGATAATTTAAGTTTATCTGCAATTTTTACTGCACTCAGTCTTGGATTATTATCCAGAAGATTCAAGATTTCCTCTTCCGTTTCTCCGACATTTTCTCCGATATTTTCTCCGACATCTACTGCATTCATTAGAATATCTTCTAGCGCAGTCTTTATAATCTCAAGCATGAATAAAACAAAATCATTTGCATTTTCATTATCATTGGAAGCTCCTATTGCATAATAATATGCCTGCTGATTATCGTGAATTAATGATTCTATAGGTACCCATGCAAAAAACGGCTTCCATTTTGATAGAATTAGAGTATGCCACAATCTTCCGGTTCTGCCATTTCCATCAAAAAACGGATGAATAAATTCGAATTCATAGTGAAATAGGCAAGATTTTATTAGTGGATGTAAATTGCTTTCTTTAAGCCATGTAAACAAATTTCCCATCACTTCTGGTATGTAATTTGACGGAGTTCCAGCATGAATCAGCTTTTCCCCATCATACACGCCTGAATTCCCACTTCTAAACATGCCAGACTCTGTTATTAAGTCTTTAGTCATAATTCTGTGAGCTACCAATAGATCTTCTATGGAATAAGGGTTAAGTCTATCGAGCTTCTCATATATCTCATATGCATTTTTTACTTCCTTAATATCTGATGGTGGCGCTAGCACTCGCTTGCCATCAATAACATCTGTCACTTGCCCTATTGATAGTGTATTTTGCTCAATTGCAAGCGAAGAATGTATCGTTTTAATACGGTTTTCTCTTCTGAGTATTGGGTTTGTGTTCAAACCTTCATATACAGAAATTTCTCCACTCAGTTCTGCAATTTCAGCAGCTAGAGTCGCTATCTGCTCATTCATTTCAAATGGGGGTTTGTAATTTTTCATTGTAACTCCATTTTTTACCTTATATCTATTTTTGTTAGATATGTATTTGCACGGTGCTTTACAATCTACGTAAGGACTTTCGAGTAGATAAAATTTAATCTATCATAATTAATTTGTTATAAATAGGATAATCTACAAATCCTCCATCACTTTAAATAGTATAACACAAAAGGAGAGCAACGCTCTCCTTTTTCTATCGCTTAAATACGATTTTACCTCCAACCATTGTCATGACTGGGAGAATATCCTTAATTTCATCAGAATTTACTGTGAATATATCCTTATCTAAAAGCACCATATCAGCTAGATAACCTGGCTTTATGCGGCCTTTGATATCCTCCATGAATTCGCCGTAGGCACTCTCAATGGTGTAAGCATCTACTGCGGTTTCAACATCTACGCACTCTGCCGGATAGAATCCACCCTCTGGCTTACCCTGTCTATCCTTTCTGGTAACGGCCATATAGATATTAGGGAATGGGTTGCAGTCCTCAACTGGGCAGTCTGTGCCGTAGGATACATGCGCGCCCTTCTTTGCTAGACTTCCGAAAGCGTATGAGCTTGAAGCTAGCTCTCGCCCTACTAAATCATCTACGATTTTCATATCGTAATCTAGGAAGATTGGCTGTGCAAAGACGAGAATGTTCAGCTTTGCGATTCTATCAACGAGTTCCTTGCTCGTAACCTGACAGTGAATTAAGGCGTGTCTCAGCTTGTTTTCGCCATCGATAAAGGCTTTCTCGTAGCTGTCGATTGTACGCTTTACGGCCTCATCTCCGATTACATGAGTAACCACCTGAAGTCCGTGCTCCTTTGCGATGCGGCAATACTCATCCATATCTTCAACGCTTATCCACTCAAGCCCGTGGTCATCTGGATTTCCAACATAACCATTAGTCATCAAAGCGGTTCTAGCACCGAGACTTCCGTCCTTAAAGAGCTTCAGCGGACCGAGTGTAAGCCATGAATCCTTAGGATAATCGCCATTAGCATACTCGCCATTCTCAAGGTACTCCTTAAAGTCATCAAGTCTATTGAAGCAAACCTGATGTCTATATCTGAGCAGAGCCTCTCCCTTATCGTAGATATCGTGGAAGAGCTTAAATGCAGCAGGTCCGTCCATAAAAGTCGTTCCCACATCGTTGCTCTGAACGCTTGTAAGCCCATGAGCAACCGCATATTCCATGGTCTCAATCAGGATTTTGCGTCTCTCCTCTAGCGAAAAGTCTGGAATAAGACGCTTTGCAATATTACAGCCGTTTCCTGTGAATATTCCATTTGGCTTTCCGTCCTCGCCTACAAGGTAGTCACCGTCCTTGAATAGCTCCTTGTTCGCCTCAATATTGAGCATTTCTAGAAGCTTTGAGTTTGTTGAAATTATGTGACCGCAAACTCTTTCTAGAACGATTGGAAAGTCCGTACTGATCTTATCGAGGTCTCTTCTATTTGGAATCCTATCGCCATCAACAAAATTATCCTGATTCCAACCGATAGCGTGAAGTCCTTCTTTGACGTGATTTGGGTGAGTGCTTGCAAACTCTCTGCAAATCTCAACCATATCATCTATTGAAGTAACGCCTTCTATCATCGCTTGGTTTTGTGTCTCGCCAAACTGCATGAAATGCAAGTGAGAGTCGTTTAGTCCAGGTATCAAAGTTCTTCCTTCGCAGTCTATCAGCTCTGCCAGGCCGCAAGTTTCATCGCTCTTTGATGCTTCTGCTTTGATTTCCTCGTTAGATCCAACCGCTACAATCTTGTCATTCTCGATCAAAACGGCCTCTGCAAAGTTTCCTCTCTCAACATAAACCTTTGCATTGAATAAAATTTTACGCATTCTGCTTCACTTCTTTCTTAAGCTTCTGGTCAAATATAAAGTAAACAACTGCACCGATTGCTGGAACTACAAGTCCGAGAGCTCCGTTAACTGGATCGTCTATAACTCCCTGAATGAGAAGTCCAGTGAATATAAGAGCTACAAGGATTACGGAAACTGGATAGAACCAAACCTTGTAAGGACGCTCTATAGTTGGATACTTATGTCTCAAAATAGGTAGTGCAACAATAACTAAAACATTGAATATCAGCGCACTGATTACAACTAGATTTGTTAGCTGGTCTAGGTTTCTTAGTAGAACTAGAGCGATTGAAAGCACTGCCTGAACGATGATAGGAACTGTTGGAACCTTGTGCTTAGGATGTAGCTTCTTAAAGCTCTTGAAGAAGTGTCCCTCTTCAGCCATCGCATAGTACATTCTTGGCTGCGCTAGAGTCATTCCGTTAAGCGTTCCAAACATAGCTAGAATCATACCGATAGAAACTATAATTCCACCTGCATTACCCAGAAGAGTCTTTGCAACTGCTGTACCTAGATAAAGATCTTCCTTTGCAATCATGTCTACGATTGTCTCGTGAGGTAGAACCTTCATAATTGCGAAGTTGAACAGTGTGTAGATAAGTGTAACTCCACCGATACCAATAATTAAAGCAAGCGGCATGTTCTTCTTAGGATTTTTGATTTCCTCAGCAACTGTATTTAGGTTAGTCCATCCCTCGTATGCCCAAAGCGCTGCAACAATAGCAACAGCCATCATTGAAACAACATGAGTGTTGTTTTCGGCTGCATATGTTGATACTGAACCTAGTGATAGGTCTGGGCTTACCTTACCCGCAAATAGCGCAACTCCCATTACGATTGCAATAGGCACTAGCTTAGCTACCATAGAAAGGCTCTGAACAATCGCTGCAATCTTTACTCCAATTAGGTTATAGAAAGTTGTACCGATGATCAAAACGATGGCTGCTACCTTAATACCGAAGTCACTTATGTCAATGAATGATTTCATAACATTCATCAAAGCGATTGCAACTGCCGCTATGGAACCAGGTCCTCCGAGCAGCCAATCTGTGAAGCCTGCCATAAATCCTACAACAGGGTGGAATGCCTCGTTTAGGTAGACAACTCTTCCGCCAGCCTTAGGCATTGCAGTTCCAAGCTCTGCATAGCAAAGACCTGCAACAAGTGAAATAACACCTGCAAGTAGCCAGCAAATCAGTGCTAGTCCACTGTTCATTCCCGTTCTCTGAAGAACGTATGACCCTAGATAGAATATTCCAGAGCCAATCATGATTCCGCCAATAATACTGATTCCACCAAATACGCCAATTTCTCTTTTGAACTCGGTTTTTTCAGATGTCAGCGAAGATAATTTCTTATCATCATGCATAAAAATTCCTCCTTAATATGTGTCATTATAAAATTAAAAGTGCCTTAGATAACCAAAGCACTTTAACTTTCTTGCAGTGAGTATATACCAATTATTAAGCCATGTCAAACAAAAGGTAAGCACAAAAATTATGATTTTTTTATTCAATAGAAAAGTATTAATTAAAATTTTTAATTATATTTATGCATCGCGCTATTAAATTTTGTTTTCACTTGTTTTGACCTATACCGATATGACCTTGCTCGCTTTTATAAGCTCTTTTATTACCTCGTTTTCGCTTTCCCAAAGCCTTCGGGTTTCGTCATAAAACTCTAGCTTGCCTTCGCTTAAAACCATGGTTTTCTCAGCCATCATGGCTATAGCATTTAGGTCGTGAGAGATAAAGATGAGCGTCATCCCATTTTTCTCGACCATCTTCCTTAGAGTCTTCATCACTTCAAGCTGTACAGGTATGTCTAATGCCGATATTATTTCATCAGCAACTAGGACCTTAGGCTCCGTCAGCATGGCTCTGCAAATTGCCATTCTCTGAAGCTGCCCGCCCGATAGCTGCCCTGGATAGCGCTCAAGCAAATCCGTATCAAGCTCACACTGAATTAGAAGCTCTTTGATTTTCTCACTCGCGCTTTCCTTGATTGATTTTGCTTCCTTTGATTTTTGTGAAACTCCACCATCGATACCCTCGATTTTCCTAAATTCTTTCTCATATCTTAGAGCAACATCACTTAGGGATTTACCTAGAGTCTGACTTGGGTTAAAAGCAGCTTTTGAGTTTTGAAACACCATCTGGATAGGATATTTTGATGTATCTCTTCTATTTTTCCCTATTACAGGTAAGGGCTCATTTCTAAACAGAACCTCTCCGCTATCTGGCGCCATGATTCCGACCAAGATTTTTGAAAGAGTCGATTTTCCGCTTCCCGAAGCTCCTGCTATGCCCAGAGTTTCACCCTCGTTTAGGCTAAGGCTTACATTGTCCAAAACCTTGAGACCATCAAAGCTCTTATCTATATTTTTCGCCTCAATTATTCTCTTATTCATTGCCCTTATTTTCTCCTTGCGCTATGAGTTCTTTTGATGCATTTAGCAGCCTTAATCCTTCATCGCTTTTAGGCGATTCGAAGAATTTTTCAACGCTTTGAAGTTCTACCAGCTCACCCCTGCTCACTATTGCAATATCGTCGCAAAGCTTCTTTATCATGCCTGGACTATGGCTCACATAGATTAACGTAAGGTCTTGATTTTCTCCTATAGTCTGCAAGATTTCCAAAGTGTTTAACTGGTTTATTACATCAAGCGCTGAAGAAGGCTCATCTGCAATCAGAAGCTTAGGGCTCTTCACCATTGCCATTACAAAAACTGCCCTCTGTCTCATTCCTCCAGAAAATTCCTGGGGCAGTAGATTGAGCTTTGCTCTGTCCTTGCCAAGTCCTAGCTTTT
>QWCI01002247.1_pt1 | contig 10844 bp, 11 predicted proteins | sample 1972541 | NCBI WGS metagenome assembly QWCI01 (sample SAMN09866712, study PRJNA288562) | Human oral metagenome isolate term3_saliva, whole genome shotgun sequencing... | isolation source: mouth | host: Homo sapiens | place: USA: California | reverse complement strand
TTAAATGATAGTATTTAAGTAAAATATATATGTTGTAAACCTAACGCCATTCATCCCACGGTCTAAAGACCATGGGTTTTCTGGCTGTTATATTATAAACATCTTTTCGAGCATAGATTTCTTGATATTTTTCAGTTTTTCCAGCTTACGCTGATGAAGGGATATGAGGTTGTCAAGCTGTGAAAAATACTTCCCTATTTTCACTTGTTCACAATATTTTGTAATTGGAATTGGCATCTTATAAAATAACTCTGTTTTAATACTAAACCTATCTGAACGTACTCCCGAATCGCCATTGAATCTCATAAAAGAATGCCATCTACTAGTTTTAAAAAAATATTCTAAGTATATACTATCAATATCATGTACACGAAAAACTGTATAAAGTGGTGACATTACGCCACTTTTTCCAAGTTTATTACAATTAATTGGTCCCACTGGAGCACTTACAGAAATTCTTGGATTATATACAAAATCTCTTTCACGAACAATATAATACCCTCCAATATTATTTTCATTAACAATATCATGATCAAAAAATTCTCTCTGATTAATAATTCCAAATTCTGCCGAATTGGTAAGAACCTCTGTTTTAGCTAATAATGTATTTTTCTCTGTCACTTTATCAGCCAACTCCCCTAGTCGCCGTTGTTCCCAAGCGTCAGTAAAATCACTAAATCTAACTTCTGGAACTTTTGCATCATTTTTTGGAAACATTTTTTCCAGCATTGATTTTTTTACTTTTTTCAGCATTTCTAACTTACGCTGATGAAGGGATATGAGGTGGTCAAGCTTTTTCAAATACTGTGCTATCCTAATTTGTTCTTCTTGATATGGAATGACAAAACTTAATGTCAAAAATTCATCATAACTAATACTTCTTCCATCTCGAATGCCATAAGTAACAGTTTCAAGTCTCTTAATAAATGTCTCAGATATAAATATATATTTCCAATACTCAGAACAATGATCCTTAGATTCAGCAAATCCAAAAACTATGTAAGCTGGCGAAGTTATGCCTTCGATTGTTGAATGTGCAAACCCTCCCTGAAAAGAACGCAAATGTATTACAAACTGCCCTGGCAATACTCTCTTATATCCTTCTTCATTCTTTTTATCATGATGAATGTTAATGCTGTTTTCGTCTCTACGAATCATGCCTCTATCCTGAGTTGCAGATAAAACTGGTAATTCTGGATATCCTTTATCTGCAAAAGCAACAAATATATCTTTTGCTCGTCGTTGTTCCCAAGCGTTATCAAAACCTCTAAATCTCAATGCAGGTACTTTCTTTTCTTCCACTAGTGCTCCCTCCCGCTCAAAAGTTTTTGAAGTTCCCGAATTCCTGCAAGGTCAGCCTCTGAACCTGTCAATTCGCCCAGCATTTTTGAAAGCTCGTCTTGAGTATCTTGAATTTCCTTTTCCAAGTCCTCAAATGTGTCGGCATATTTATTTACTAATGCCTCAATGCCCTTTTTAAATTCATCGACAACCTTTATTGAGATGGCAATAATCTCATCATAAATTGGCACAATCCATTTCTGTTGCAAAAGTTCAACAACCTCTGTATCACTCAAATTTTCAATCCGATCTCTCGTCTCCAAGTGAAGTGCATCATCTCCTGCCTTAATTTCTGACTTTAGCTTCTTTTCCTCTTTTGTGAGTGCATCCACTTCCTCTAGTTTTTCCACAAGGCTCTTGCTCTCCTCGCTGTCCTCAGACTTGAGTGCCTTTACCATTGCTGGAATGGTTTTGATGACAAAAGCTGTATTATCTTCATTGAGTGTCTCTGAAATACTTTCCTTGTCGTCCTCTGAAAGTTCCTCAAAAATTTCCTCTATGCGAGATGGAATTTCTGCAAGACGATTTTTCTTCTCCTCTACTTCTGCCAGTTTGTCCTTGAGAAGTACTTTTTGTACGAGCTCAAATGGCAAAATATGTCCCTTCCATCCATCCTGTTGCTCCTCTTCTCGATTGTTCTTCTTTCTGAGTACCATGTTGGGATCGACCATACGAACAGCATCGATTCCCTCTTTTTGAATGTTTTCTAAATCACCTGCAATGCCACCATATGCCTTTTTAAAAATTTCATAGACTTCATACTTATCAACCAATGGAATATCGCTGAGACGCTCAAAAATATCTTTGACAATATCTTCCTCTGTTGCCTGAATTCTTACACTTTCTGCATGGTCAATAAGATTCTTGGAAAGCTTCTCTGTAAAGTCAGCAAATTTTTCTCTGTAATTTTCCTGAAACTTTTGTACTCCTTGATTTTCTCTCAATATCTTTGGCAACTGATCTGTTTCCACGACCAAGTTGGCATAATTTCCATCACTGTGAAATAGCTCTTCTTTGAGATGATCAAAAACGGCAAAGTACTTTGCAAATTTTTTCAACTCACTCTCTGGAATTCCGCCAAACATTGAAGCATAGATATCCCAGCTCTCGGCATCTTCTGAGGAATCCACATATCTTGGAATATTGAGATTGTAATCATTCTTTCTAATTTCTTCGATGCCAACTAGGCGAGAATATTTTTCAATATCTGCTCTTGCACGAACGGTATCAACAATCTTTCGGATGTCACAGGCACGAAGCTTATTGCTCTTTCCCTCCTTGATAAATCCTTTGGACGCATCAATAAAGAGAATATCTCTCGAAGTCTTATTTTTCTTTAGTACAATGACAATGGTCGGAATTCCTGTTCCAAAGAAAATATTTGCAGGCAATCCGATAATGGTGTCAATGTTATTTTTTTCAATTAAGTTGGTTCGAATCCGTCCTTCCTCTCCCCCTCTAAATAATACGCCATGAGGAAGAACAATAGTCATAATGCCCTCTGGTTCTAGGTGATAGAGATCATGCAACAAAAAGGCATAATCTGCCTTGGCTTTTGGTGCATAGCCATACTCGCTGTATCTAGGATCTCCATCATGTTTGCTCGGATCCCAGCTCTGTGAATAGGGTGGATTGCTGACAACTGCAGAGACGGCCTTTCTCTGATAAGTGCCCACAGGGTCAACTTCATCAAAAATTGGCCAGTCATTATCCAATGTATCTCCATTTCTCACTGTGATGTTGTCCTTATTGATATCTCTCATAACCAAATTCATTCGAGTCAAATTATAGGTATTGGTGTTTAATTCCTGTGCATAGTAGTGAATCGCATTTTTATCATTCTCATACTTTTGCCAAGCTTCACCAATATTTAATAATAAAGATCCTGAACCTGAAGTCGGATCATAGACATTGATCTCCTTGCATCCCTTTAAATGATCAGCTACAATTTCTGCCATTACCAAAGTATTAAAGATTCCGCCAAATACCGCCCTTGCTTTCTCCCCTTCAATGCTATCAGAAAATTTACTAAGAGCTAAACGCACATCATCAACTCCAAAATCAAGCCCCTTGTCTAACCAAGTCTGAAAGAGATTTTCATAGGTAATCACATATCCTAAATCATCACAAATCTCACTGTGAATTTCCTCATTTTGTAGCTCTTCCATTGCTTCTTCCCTGTTCTGGCAACCATTTTCTATAAGCCAGTTGATTTCCTTATCAGAGATAAACTTATAGAAGATAAATCCCAAGATATAATCCTTATACTCATACGCCTCAATCTTTGAGCGCATACGATTTGCCGATTCCCAAATTTTTGCTGCTAATTGCTGTTTATTCATCTTCCTTTCTCCCTCACTTACCTCTGTCTCTTATGCCATCTATCTATGGATTTATTCTTCCAATTCCACTGTCCAATTGCTTGCCTGTAGAGCATTGTCGAGCAGGCGAACTTCCTTTGCAATATCGTCTGCTTGCTTTTGAATCTTTGCCACATCCACTGTCGATAAAATCTTAATTTCTGTTCTCGTTGCACGATGTGTATTTTGACTTGCTTCTTCTATGATATTTCTTAGAACTCTTTGTTTGAGAATCAATGCATCTTTTCTGGCGATGCAAGCGGTCATTGTCTTTCCATCGACCAATGTCTTACTATTGGTGATATTGATTCTCTCCATCAAATACTCTAGTCTTCCAACACTATACTCTAATTCTTGCAATAATTCCTCAGGATTTTCGAGTGGCTTTTCCCCCTCTTGTACAAGACAATTGTTGCAAAGTCTTGAGTCCAGTTGCTCAATTTTTCTGTTCAGATCTGCTCTCTCCTGTAATGCCTCTGCTAATTTCATTTTCTTTTCCTCCTATTAAAAATTTTTCCAAAGTCCACCACTTGGTTTTTTAAAAAACTCCACATAGCTCTTGTTCTTTTTACTCGGCAAATAAAATCCCAAATACACCGATGCCAATGCAATATTTCTTGCATAGATTTTACTGTTTGTATTATATTTTCGATCGCCAACAAGGGGATGACCTGCCCCTGCCATTTGCACTCGAATTTGGTGGTGGCGACCTGTATGTAAGGTGATTTCTACCAGACTGACGATTTCGCCATCCATCTCCTTTGTCTTTAACACTTGATACTCAAGCTCTGCCTTTTTTGCTCCCTTTTCATCTGGACTTGCAATCCTTGAAAGATTTAACTTTTCATCTTTGACCAAGTAGTCCACCATTTTCCTTGATTTTGAAAAGTTATCCACAGAAAAATCAAATTGTCCACAGACCAGTGCATAATACTTTTTTTGAATCTTTCTTTCACTGACTTGTTGGCTTAAATTGGCGGCGGCTTCCTTGGTCTTTGCAAACACCATAATGCCACCGACTGGAGTATCAAGTCGATGGACAACACCGACATAGGCTTTTTCCTTTTTTGCTACAAGATAATTCTTTATTAAGCTTACCATATCTTGTGCCAGTGTGCCAGAGGCCTGTGCAGCAACTCCAACAGGTTTTACGACAACAAGAACTTGACCGTCCTCATAGAGCACTTCCACATTTTCTATTTTTCTTTCCATTTGGCCCATATTAACTTCTCTTTCTCTTTTCTTGTATATTGTTTGATGGCATATTCTCTTTTCATGGCATCCTGTTTTGACTCTAACTCCTCCACATAGACAAGTCGAACTGGTCGGCGAATTTTTGTGTACTTTGCCCCTTTTCCCGCATTATGGGTATCTAGACGCTTTCTTACATTGGTTGTCCAACCTGTGTAGAGGGTGTTGTCACTGCAACAGACCATATAGACATAATAGCCATTGTCCTCGGGTACAGAAAATGCCTGAAGCACAGGAAATATTTCTGCATTTGCTTTTGCATTTATCTCTGCACTCAGGCACTGTAATTTACTCATTTGACTCATTCTTCTCATTTTTTTGTTGAGCATTTGGAGCATTCTTTTCTAGTTCCTCCACTCTCTTTGCCAAGAGGTCAATCTCTAACTGCATCTGTGTAAAATCAATATTGATTTCCTTTGGCACAGCAACACCGGCCACTCGCACAGGTCTTGCTGGAATGCCCGCTGCGGTCACATCACTTTCAATTCCCTTTAAAAGGACAGCATTGGCAGCAATCTTACAATTGTCACCAACTTCAAATGCACCCAAAATCTTGGCTCCACAACCAACGGTCACATTCTTTCCAAGGGTTGGATGACGCTTTCCCTTATTTGTTCCCACACCGCCAAGGGTAACCCCCTGATAAATCGTGCAATTGTCTCCGACAACTGCTGTTTCTCCAATGACAACCCCAGCACCATGATCAATCAAAATGCCATGGCCAAGTTGTGCCCCCGGATGAATTTCGATGAGTGTCCATTTTCTTGCGATTTGTGAGATCAATCTTGCAATAAAATATCTTTTCTTTTTGTAGAAAAAATGGGCAAAGCGATGAAATATCAATGCATGCACGCCCTGATAGAGAAGCAACACTTCGAGAGAATTTCTTGCCGCTGGATCTCTCTCCTTTACGGCCTGTACATCTAACCAAATATCATGAAAAATCATTCTTCACCTCACACAATTTCTAGCATCTTTATTGCATAATCAATGCCATCATCTGAGGCATTTTTTGTCACAAATGTGGCATGTGGCTCAAGAATTGGGTCATGCTCCCCCATTAAAATGCGATTTTTTGCCACACTGGTAAACATCGAAAGATCATTGCCACTATCTCCAAAGACATAGGCATTTTCTGGTGCAATCTGATACCGCTCAAGCATCATATCAATGGCACTTCCCTTGGATACATTCTCAGGAACACATTCATACATTCCCTGACCACGATCAATAATGGTAAAATCAGAAATTGTTTGAAAAAATCCCTGTTTATCCTCCATTGGATTTTTTGGATCTGTCCATATCACAAACTTATCAAAGTCAAAGTCTTCTCTCGCATAGGCATTGTCAAAGGTCGGCCACATTGTCTGAAAAGCTTCAAATGCGTTCTCTAAAACTTGACCATGGCGAAATGGTCTTGCTGGAAAATAAATTCCTTGCTGTGCCTCCAAAATTGCCTCTATGCGATATCTTTCCATATTTTTTTTAATTTCGATTCCACGCTCTCTAGGAATGCGCTGTTGCCAAATGGTTTGATTATCAAGAATAACTTGTGTCCCACAACCGCAGAGCACACCATCGACACTGATCTTTTCTAAGACAGGCTTGACCATGCATTCCACACGACCAGTATTAATAAAGACCAGATGACCTGCCCGGCGCACCGCTTCAACTGCTCGGTGTGCTGAGGCAGGTATCTCGCCTGTCTTTTCATCTGTCAGTGTCCCATCAATATCGAAAAAAAGTATTTTCTGAGACATAGCGATTCCTTTTCTTATTGTGCTGCTGTAGTTGCTTGTGTTTCTCCTGCTGCTGTAGTTGCTGCAGTGGTCTCTCCTGCCGCAGTTGTGGCTGTTGTCTCACCTGCTGCTGTAGTCGCTGCTGACTCACCTGCTGCTGCACTTGTCTCTGCTGGCTTTGTGGTTACATTGGCATTGTCAATAACCACTCTCGCTACCTTGTAGTACTTTAAGTTTGTTTGTACCTGTGGTGTTTCGATGTTTTGCTGACCATAGGTCTTAATCAAATCTTCCTTTGAGCTACCAAAAGCCTGCTTGTAATCGTCATCTGTAATCTCTAACTTCTCCTGATTAAAGATTGTGTTGACTACGATCTGCTGCTTTACTGAAGTTTCTGCTGCAGTCTTCATATCCTTCTCCAACTGATCAACAGTTGTACCGGACTGCTTTGCATAGTTTTCAAGATTTGTCTGCATATATTGATAGATCTGCATCTTGTAGTTATTTAACTGTGACTTATACTCATAATCAATGGCCGCCTGCTCTGGCTTAATATCTGCTGCTTCAACAATCTTTGGAAGAGCCTGTTGCCAGATCGCCTGATCTCTATTTTGCTTTTCCAATGTTGCCTTAATGTTTTGCTTATAAGCATCAACTGTTGTCTGTGCACCATTGGTCTGCTTTGTTACCCACTCATCGGTAAGCTCTGGCTTTTTCTCATTGTAGATGCCATTGACGGTCACTGTAAATACAGCCTGCTTTCCTGCAAGATCCTTTGCCTGATAGTCCTTAGGGAAGGTCACAGTGACATCCTTTGTCTCGCCCTTCTTTGCACCGATCAATCCGTCTTCAAAACCTGGGATAAATGTTCCGCTACCGAGCTTTAAGTCATATCCCTTTGCACTTCCACCATCAAATTCCTTGCCATCAATCTTGCCGACATAGTCAATATTTACGGTGTCATCCTTTTGTGCTGCACGATCAGTAATCTCAATCTTTTCTGTAGCTGCACTGAGTGCTGCATCCACCTGCTGCTGTACAACTTCATCGGATACTGTAGGATCTGTAATGGTAACTGCAATGCCCTTATAAGACTCAGGCTTTACGGTTGCTGTACCATAGTTGTCTGGCTGTGACAAAGACTCTGTCTCTGGTGGTGTTGTCACTGTCTCAATACTAGCCTTTGGTGATGAAGATGATGAATCCTTCTTGGCATCACCGCCCTTTGAACATCCTGTCATCGCTGCCACAGATAATGCTGCACATACCGCAACGATTGCTAATTTTTTCTTTCTCATTATTCTCTCCTATACGCATTTATTCTTCATAAAAAGCCTTAAAAGCTAAATATGTATTATATAAGTCAAGCTTACTTGAAAGCTCAAATGGTGAGTGCATGGAAATAATTGGAACGCCAAGATCCACCACATCAATATTCATTTCAGCCACAAATTTTGCAATAGTTCCGCCGCCACCGACATCTACTGCGCCAAGCTCTCCAATTTGCCAGTATACACCCGCTTTATCCATAATGTCTATGACTTTTGCCATAAATTCTGCACTGGCATCGGAAGATCCTCCCTTTCCCCTTGCACCTGTGTACTTTGTGAGCACACAGCCGTGATTAAAGTAGCAGGAATTATTTTCCTCATAGACATCTGAAAATGTTGGGTCATATGCTGCATTGACATCTGCAGACAAGCAGGACGAATGGGCACAAACTTCCTTGATATCTGCTCCCTTATTTTGAGCTAAATAACAAAGATAGTCATAGACATAGCCAGAATCCAGTCCTGTATTTCCCATTGATCCAATTTCTTCTTTGTCAGTCAAAATCGTTACGGATGTATAGAGTGGATTTTTACATTCAATCTCTGCCATCAATGCTGTGTATGCACAAATCTTATCGTCTTGACCATAAGCCCCAATCATTGAGCGGTCAAGTCCCACATCCCTTGCCTTGGTTGCTGGCACAACCTCAAGCTCTGCCCGAGCAAAATCTCTCTCGGTAACGCCATACTTTTTGTGTAAAATCGAAAGAACTTGTAATTTAAATGGCTCCTTGACTTCCTTGTCTTCAAATGGCAGGGAACCCAAAATAATATTCAATTCCTCTCCACGAATACCATCGGCCAGTGTTCTCTGATTTTGCTTTGCAGAAAGATGTGGCAACAAGTCACTAATATACAAGACAGGATCATTCTCATCCTCTCCAATATTTACATGCACAACCTCTCCACTTTTCTTAATCATCACGCCATGCATGGCCAGTGGAATGGTCACCCACTGATACTTTCGAATTCCACCATAGTAGTGCGTCTTAAAGTAAGCCAATTCCTTGCGCTCATAGAGTGGGTTTGGCTTTAGATCAAGTCTCGGAGAATCAATGTGGGCACCATTGATGCGAACTCCCTCACAGATATCCTTTTTTCCCCAAGTGGTCGCAATAATGGACTTACCTCGATTGACGCTATAGACCTTGTCTCCTGGCTGATACTCCTTCTTTGGATCAAACACCGTGTATCCCGCCTTTTCAAGGGCTGCTACTGCAAAGCAAACACATTCCCTTTCAATCTTTGCCTCGTCCAAAAACTTTTTATATCCCTGTGCAAAGGCATCGGCAAGCTCCTTTTGTTCTGGTGCCTCCTTTGCAATGTGAGGATATTGCCAGGTCAATTCCTCTTCTATCTTTTGACCAGCACTCAATGTATCTTTACTCATAGGCTATCACCCCCTATAATTTTAATCCCTTTAACAATGCACCCAAGCTTGTTGCAGCCTCTCCACTTTCCTTATAGTCAAATCTCTCTGTTGGTTCTTCGTTTGTGATCTCTCCCACAGCCTTTTCCAATGCCTTCTTTGAGAGGCTAATTTTTCCATCTTTAATACCAATGACTTTGACTTTAATCTCTTCTCCAACCTTTAATACCGCTGCTGGATTTTTCACCCTATTATGTGAAATTTGAGAAATGTGCAATAACCCTGTCACATCATCATTTAATTTGACAAATGCACCATAGTCCTTGATATTCTCTACCACACCAGTGTAGACATCGCCCTCACGAACAGCAGCCATAGCCTCGGCCTTCTTCTCCTGCTCTTTTGCACGCTCAATCTCTCTGTGGCTGAGCACCAATCGATTCTTCTCCTCATCTGCAGTAATCACAACGACCTCCAGACGCTTGTTGAGATAGCTGTTTAAATCTTCCACATAACTTGCCGACAATTGGCTTGCTGGGATAAATGCTCTCTCTCCCTCAAGCTCTGTCACACAACCGCCATTGACAACTTCTGTAATCTTTACCTCAACAACTTGCTTTTCATCCCTCATCTTAGCAAACAAATCCCACTTGCCTGCATCTGGATCTTCATACTTTTTCCTATTTTTTAAGGACTCTTCAATTTCCTTTTCAAAATCCTTCATTGTCTCTTCTGCCATCTTTTTCTCCTTCTCTGAAAAAACATTATTTGCTTATTATATCATATCTTTGCCTAGTTGGAAGTTTTTTCACAGAAAAAATACAGAAAGCGTTGACAAACCCTTATCTTCCCCTATAAACTAAATAATAACTATTCTTATTTTTATTGTATAGGAGAAAGAAATGAAAACCTTAAATTACAGCCGCCAAAGAGAAGCGTTGATGAAATGCTTAGAAGGGCGTCGTGACCATCCGACTGCAGATGCACTCTTTCAATCGCTTCGAGAGGAAGATCCAAAAATCAGTTTGGCCACTGTCTATCGAAATCTCAATCTTCTCACCAATGCTGGGAAAATCCGCAAAATTTCCTGTGGTGACGGCACAGAGCACTACGATTTTGTGACGGATGATCACTCCCATTTTATTTGCAAGGAGTGTGGAAAGATCATTGATTTAACTATGCACCCAAGCAGTCGAACCCTTCGTCGCTATGCAGAAAATAATGAAGAAATTTCTACGATAGAGGGGCACTCCTTGATTCTCTATGGCTATTGCAAAACCTGCCAAGAAAACAAGAAAAAGACCTCATAACAAAAAAGCATCGCAACTTTGCTTGCGATGCTTTTTTATTGCAAAAACTAAGAACCATCATTTGATAGGTCACGAATCTTATTGTATCTTCCCTCAAAACCTCTAAAACTTAAACCAGCCCATCCAGATGGCCCGCCATTATC
>QWCI01001097.1_pt1 | contig 10846 bp, 9 predicted proteins | sample 1972541 | NCBI WGS metagenome assembly QWCI01 (sample SAMN09866712, study PRJNA288562) | Human oral metagenome isolate term3_saliva, whole genome shotgun sequencing... | isolation source: mouth | host: Homo sapiens | place: USA: California | reverse complement strand
GGGGCACAGTTTGCGCACCAGCCGCTGCGCCATGATGCCAATGAGGCTGGACGACAGCAGGAAGGGCTCGATGCCCATGTCGATCAGACGGGTGACGGCCGAGATCGAGTCGTTGGTGTGCAGGGTGGCCAGCACCAGGTGGCCGGTGAGCGAGGCCTGCACGGCGATCTGCGCGGTTTCCACGTCACGGATCTCGCCAATCATCACCACGTCCGGGTCCTGACGCAGGATGGAGCGCAGGGCCTTGGCGAAGGTCATGTCGATGCGGGCGTTGACCTGCGTCTGCCCCACTCCGTCCAGATCGTATTCGATCGGGTCTTCCACCGTCAGGATGTTGGTGGTCTTCGAATCCAGCCGCGAGAGGGCCGCATACAGCGTGGTGGTCTTGCCGGAACCGGTGGGGCCGGTCACCAGCACGATGCCGTGCGGCTGGTTGATCAGGTTGTCGAAGCGGCGCAGCAGGTCGCTGCTCATGCCGAGACGGGCCAGATCGAGCCGGCCGGCCTCCTTGTCGAGCAGACGCAGCACGGCGCGCTCGCCATGGCCGGTGGGCAGCGTGGAGACCCGCACGTCCATCGGCCGGCCGCCGATGCGCAGCGTGATGCGGCCGTCCTGCGGCAGGCGCTTCTCGGCAATGTCAAGGCTGGCCATGATCTTGATCCGCGACACCAGCGCGGCATGCAGCTCGCGCCGCGGCCGCACCACGTCGCGCAGCGTGCCGTCCACGCGGAAGCGCACCATCGAGTAGGTCTCGAAGGGCTCGATGTGGATGTCGGAGGCGTTGTCGCGCGCGGCCTGGGTGAGCAGCGCGTTGATCATCCGGATGATCGGTGCATCATCTTCGGATTCGAGCAGGTCCTCCACCTTGGGCAGGTCCTGCATCAGACGCGAGAGGTCGATGTCACCGCCCACCTCGTCCACCACGGCGGCGGCCGAGCCTTCCTGCTGCGAGTAGGCGCGCGAAATGGCGCCCGACAGCTCATCGGCCGGCTTGATCACCGGCACCAGCCGGTATTTCAGCGAACGCGACAGTTCGGCGAGTGCCGTGGGTGGGGTGTTCTCGCCCACCCACACCTCCATGGCATCGTCGCTCAGGGCCGAGACCAGGATCTGGTGGGCACGGGCAAAGCCGTAGGGCACGTAACGCTGCGGAGAAATGGAAGCCATGCGGATCAGTCCACGTTCACTTCGACCTGATTGCCCAGACGCACCGGGCTGGACACGCCGTTCTGCGGCCGCACGGCGCCCTGCTGTGCGCGCACGGCCTCATCCAGCGAGCGGTAGCTGCCACCGCCCCCCTGGCGCTGGCGCGCATCGAGCACCTGCTGAATGGTGTTGTTGCCCATCTGGCCCATGCCCTGCCCGTTCTCGCTCACACCCTCCCAGGACTGGGAACCTGCCTGCCGGCGCTGGCCGCCGGCCCCCTGGCCGGTCTGGCGCAGGTCGACGAAGGCCTGCTGCGACGGCGGGTATTGCCGGTCATCCGGCTGCGAGGGCTGGCCGGATCCGTACTGCCCCGGCTGCTGCAGCTGCCCAGTCCCGTAGGACTGTTCGGACTGCTGCTGCCCGGCCCCGAAGGACTGCTCCGACTGCTGCTGCCGCTGCCAGCCCTGCTGGCCGGCACGGGAGGCGCCGTCGTTGCCGGTGTTGCCGCCCCGCTGGCGGTTGACATGACGCGGCCGGCGCGGTGCCAGCATGCTGGACATGTCGGGCTGCGGCGCCTGCAGCGAATTGGCCGGCACCACGCCCAGGCTCTTCGCCTCGTCGGCGGCGCCCGGCATCATGCTGGGCTCGCGGGCCGGCGGCACCCGCTTGCCCGGCGTGCCCGGACGGGGCGGCAGCGGATCCAGCGGCGGCTGGCGCACGTCGGCCACACCGGCCGGTTTGGGCAGCTGCGCATCCTGACTGCGCTGGTTGATGTAGTCGTAGCGGCTGGCGGTCACGTCCCAGGCGGCATCGGCGCTGCGCAGCACCACCGGCCGCAGGAACACCAGCAGGTTGGTCTTCTGGCGGGTGCGACTGTCGTAGCGGAACAGCCGGCCCAGGAACGGGATGTCGCCCAGCAGCGGCACCTTGTTGACCGTTCCGTCGACCTTGTCCTCGATCAGGCCGCCCAGCACGACGATCTGCCCATCGTCGACCAGCACGTTCGACTCGATGGCGCGCCGGCTGGTGATGATGCCGGAAGGCAGGTTGTCGCGGACCACCGCAGAAATCTCCTGCGCGATCTCCATCTTCACCGTGCCGCCCTCCGACACCTGCGGGCGCACACGCAGCATGGTACCTACGTCCTTGCGCTCGACGGTCTGGAACGGGCTGGAGAGGTTGTTGTTGGTGTTGGTGTAGGAGCCTGTCACAAACGGCACGTTCTGGCCGATGACGATGCGGGCCTCCTCGTTGTCGAGCGTCAGCAGGTTCGGCGTGGCGCGGATGTTGCCGCCCGCTTCGGTTTCCAGTGCCCGGGCCAGCAGGCCCAGGTTGACGAACTGCTGGCCAAACAGGCTGACATTGCCGCGCACCACCCCGATGTTGATGCCGTTGGAACCGGCCAGCGCAGCTGGATTCTGGCTGACGCTCAGAATGTTCTGACCGTTGGCACCGAAGTTGGTCCCGCCAATGACATTGTTGCCGGCATTGCGGCCCGACATGAACTGCCACTGGATACCCATCTCGGCCGCAGTGTCGGCCTTGACCTCGACGATCAGCGACTCGATGTAGACCTGCGCCCGGCGGCTGTCGAGCTGGTCGATCACACCCCGGACGTTGCGGTAGACCGGCTCGGGCGCCGTGATGATCAGCGAGTTGGTGGCCGGGTCGGCCGCGATGACGGCACCGCCCGCCTTGATGGAGGTGGGCCCCTGGTTGCCGCGGTCGCGGTTGAGCTGGCCGGTCTGGCTGCCCAGACCGCCACTGCTGCTGTCGCTGTCGCCAAAGGCCGAGGACAGGCCGGATGAGCTGCTGCTGTTGTCCCCGAAGAAGCCGCTGCTGCTGCTTCGGCTGCTGTTGCGGTTGCTGCTGCCGAAGCCGCTGCTGCCGCCGTTGCCGTTCGATTCACCCGAGAGCACGGCCTGCAGCACCTCCACCAGCTTGGTGGCCTCGGCGTTCTTCAGGTAGACCACGCGCATGTTGGCCTGGTCGGCATTGGCCGGCCGGTCGAGCTGGTCCACCAGCGAGCGGGCCAGCGACAGCTTCGAGGCATTGGCGCTGCGCAGCAGCACCGAGTTGGTGCGCGGGTCGGCCATCACCACCACGCGCTGGGTAGGATCCTGCGCGCCGGTGGGACCCCCGCCGCCCTGGCGGTTGTTGTCGTCCAGCAGCTTGGACACCGCCACGGCAATGTCGCTGGCAATGGAGTTCTTGATGACCACCACCTGCACGTCGGCCGCCGGACGCGGGCTGTCCAGCGTGGCGATCACCTTCGAGAGGCGCTTCAGGTTGGCCGCGTAGTCGGTGATGATCAGCGCGTTGTTGCCCGGGAACGCCGTGATGGTGTTGTTGGGCGACACCAGCGGCCGCAGCACCGGAATCATGTTGTTGGCCGATTCGTGGCTGAGCTGAAAGACCTGGGTGATGACCTCGTCCCCGTGCCGCCCGGAGGCCGGGCCGATCTCGACCGGGCCGGACTGCAGCTTGGCATCGGCCTCGGGCACCACTTTGTACAGGTCACCCAGATCGACGATGGCAAAGCCCTGCTGGCGCAGCACCGTCTTGAGCAGCGTGAACGCCTGCTGGCGGTTGACCGGACGCGGGGTTTCGAGCGAGATCTTGCCGCGCACCCGCGGGTCGATCACGAAGGACTTGTTCAGCAGATGACCAAAGGCGCCGATGACCGAATCGACCTCGGCATCCTTGAAATTGAGGTTGATCTGCCCGGACACGTTGCGGGCGGGCGGCTGCTGGGCCGGGGCCTGCCGGGTCTGCGCTGCGGCAAGGGCCGGCGCCGCCAGGGCGATCAGCAGGGCCTGGGCCAGGATTTTTTGGGAATGGCGCAATTTCATGCTCCTATCTTGATCATGGTACGAGCCCCATCCTGCCGTCCCAGCAAGCGTACGAGGGACTGCAGTTTCTCGCGTTCAGACTCGTCGACTTCTGCCCAGGCAGTGAAACGCAGTCCGTGACTCGGATTGAAAACACCTTCTCCGCTCAAACGCAGCGGACCTTCGAGGGATGACATCTTCAGCGTGGTTTCGGGCTGCCGGCCGTCGATGTCGAGGCGGTAGGCGCCCAGCGGACGCACCGGCGTGAGCGCCGAGGCGACATCGCGCAGTTCGATGGCAGCCACACCCCGGGCCTGGCCGTCGACGATCTCGAACGGCTCCCAGCTCAGGGCCAGCGATGCAGTGGGCTGCACCGTGCTCCACGGCGAACCCAGCCGGGCCAGATTGACGTTGGGCAGGCGGATGCTGCCGGCCGAAAACCGCGGCCGGGCAAAGCTGCCGGAGATTTCCAGCGGCTGGTTCATGCTGTCGTGACGCGCATGCACCTGGATCTGGCCGATCAGCAGCGGCAGCACGCGGATGTTCCAGCGGATGCTGCCGGGCACCAGCACGCCGGGCAGCGGCAGCACGGCATTGGGTTTTTCGCGGTCGCGCGTGGCCTGCGCAGCCACATCGACCAGCACCACCTTGCCCTGCCCGTTCCAGATGGAACCGGTGGCATCGGCCAGGCGCACCCGGCCCTTCGTGGCCACCTGCAGGCCCCAGTCGGCCATGGAGGCCGGGGCGAGGATCAGCGTGGTGACCAGCGCGGTCACCAGGCCCAGCACCACCCAGAGCACGATGCGCCCGGTACTCCACGGGCCGAACCAGGCCGGCTTCGCGTTACGGGATCGACGGGAATCATTTGCCACGGCGTGCCATCTCCAGGGCGATGCGACCACTGAACACCCCCGGCGATTCGCGGGTGACGGACAGGTCGACGATACGGGTTCGGGTTTCGCGCACGGCCCCATCGAGCCAGAACACCCAGTTCTCGAACGGGGCCTGGCGGAAGCGCACTTCGATGATATCGCCCTGCGCCTGCACCTTGGCCATCTCCTTGTCCATGCCCCGGCCGGCCAGCGACTGTTCCAGTCGCGTGGTCACCTGGGCCACCGACTCGGCCGGTGCCTCGGCGGCGTTGGCCAGCTCGCGGGCCTCGACGGCCAGGCTGTCCATCTGCGCCACTTCGGCGCGCAGCTTGGGCAGGGATTTTTCCAGCCGTTGCCGGCCCACCCAGGCGGGCTCCAGCAGCAGCTGCCAGAAGATGATCACACCGAGGAAGGCCCCGGCAATCACCAGCATGCGCCGGTCACGGGGCGCCAGCGAGGCCCATTTCTGCAACAGGTTTTCCAGCATGTGTCAGCGCCCCTGGGTGGTGAGCCGGGCGGTGGGATCCCGGGGGTTGTCGAAGGTGAGCGTCAGCCCCAGCCGCGCCGAGTCCTGCACCAGGCTCTCGCGCAGCGATTCATCGCTGGCGGCCTCGGCCACGAAGCGGATCTTCATGGTGCCCTCGCGGTACTCGATGGCCTCGATGGTGCCCCGGCCACGCTCGCCGATGGCCTGCGCAAAACGGGCCAGCAGCGGCACGAAATCGTCCGGCCCCGGGCGGCCGCTCTTGAGACGCAGCTCACCGATGCTGCGGCGCATCTGCAGCACCGGATCGACCATGGCGGCATTGGGGAAGGCCTGGTGGAAGCGGTCGCGCACGGCCGCCTCGAGGCTGCGCGCCTCGGCACCGAGCTGCATCCACTGCAGGTTCAGGCCGATGACGGCAGCCGCCACCGACGCAGCCGCCAGCGCCCCCACGCCCTTCCAGAGCCGCCAGTCCACGCGCGACAGCATGGTCCGCAGGCCGGCATTGTGCACCGACAGCAGATCCATCGGTGCGCCACGCACCAGCGGCGCATCGGCGAAATCGAGCGTGACCTCGGAGGGCCGGGCCGCCAGTTTCAGGGGCGAGCGCCATTCGGGCTGGCCCAGCCAGACATCGATCTGCGCCGGTGGCAGGCCCATCAGCTTGCCGGCCAGCAGCGCACTGGCGGTTTCGCGGTTGGCCTGTTCGGATTCGCCGGCCGCCCAGCCGGTGCCGGACCACTCGCCGGTACGCACCGTGAGGCAGTCGTCCGAGGCCAGCACCGACCAGCGCCCCTCGCGCAGCGGCAGCACCAGCTGCCCCGGCCACAGCGCATCGACCCGGATGCCGTGCGACTTGAAGGCGGCCAGCACCGCATCGACCCAGTGACTGTCGATGACACCCAGCACGCGCTGGCCGTCGGGCTGCACGGGACCGGGCACGATCAGGCAGCGGGCCGGATCCTGCAGCACGTATTCTTCGATGATGTTGGGCAGTGCCTGCTTCAGGCGCTTGCCCGAAAGCGGTGGCACCGGCACGGTGATGAGCGTGACATCACGGGCATCGGCCACCAGCCAGACCTGGCGGATGCCTTCGAGCGCCTCCAGCGACACGGGCCGGCGCACGGGCTCGTCGTCACTGCCGATGTGCGCCTGGAACACGGGCCGTCCACTGCTGAGGACAGCTTCACCGGCGCTGCGCGGCGGTAACCAGATGACGGCCTGGTGCCGTTTCAGTTGCTGTGACGCCATATCACCTGTACACCCCCTTCATTGAGGCGCTTGAGCAAGGTTAGGGTTTGGGATTCAACGCGATCGTAATGAATGATGCCGTCCGCGATGAAATAATTCGATTGCACTGCGACGAGCGTACTGTCCAGTTGGGTATTTGCAACAAGCCCCATCGACGGGTCGGAAATGTTCTTGGCCGGCACCACATCGCGGTTGGCCACGAAGGAACGGATGGAACCGGCCGGCCAGGTGGGCGCCACGGCTTCCAGCACCTCGGGCGAGGCCGAGTTGATGTTCACCGTCCGGGCATCCACCGGCAGTACCGTGAGGTGCGGTGTCAGCTTCTGGATGATCTCGTCCGAAAAGCCGGGCAGGTCGCGCAGGTCGTCCAGCCGCTGCAGCGGCATGACCCAGTCATCCGACCCGGCCTTCTGGCCGCTGCGACGCTGGCGTGCCACCTTGCGCACGTACTGCAGCATCCGGTCCGCCAGGCTCTCGGGCAGCGACAGGATGCCCATCAGCCGCTTGAGCGCCTGCAGGTGCGGTACCGAGATATCGGCATTTTCGGCGCTGGTGCCGTTGCTGCCGGTACCGTTGCCACCGTTACCGTTGATGTTACCGCTGTTGCCATTGGTACCGGTCTGCGTCGCCCCGTTTATCTGGTTGGTGTCGTCATTGACCAGCGCGTTGATGTTGAAACGCGACTGCGCATCGCGAATCCGCCCGGCCAGCAACGCCTGGCGGGAAGAATCGCCCACCTTGGCCCCGCCGGTGACGGTTTCGTCCAGCTGGGTCTCGGCCACGGGCGTGGCCCAGATGGAGCCGGACCAGTCGACCTGGCTCACCGAATTCTTCAGGATGACCTTGGCCCAGTCGATGACGGCGCGCTCGATCCAGCGGGTCTGCGACAGCGTGGCCCGGTTCTCGATGGAGCGGATGGCCACGCTCTCGCGATAGAACAGCGTGGTGACGATGACCGAGGCCAGCGCCACCACCAGCAGCGCCGTGACGATGGCAGCACCATGCTGTGCATGCATCCGTCCGTTCAGGCTGCGACGCGCGCTGCCCATGCTCTCCTGGCGGCCGATGTCCAGGCTCATATCCATGTCTGGGTGCTGACCCCGCAGGCTCCCGGCTTTCGAAAGTATTGGCAAGCCCTGATCCGTGCCCACGCCTGAGTGCAGGCCCCGGTGCCGGACAGAAAATCGACCATGACGTGAATGCATGACCGCAGTATCGGCGCTGGCATGGCCCCCTGTCATGGCCCGATCGGGAAAATTTGCAACGGGATGGCGCATGGTGATCAGTCCCGTATCGAATAGATGCGCAGAAAGCGCTGGCCATTGGTGCGCTCGACCAGCACCTCGATGCCGGTGATGGCCTCTTCGGTCTCGCGCCGCAGGTCGTAGACACGGCGCATCTGCTCGATGTTCTGCCGCACCTCGGCGGGTGTGGTGGCGGTGATGCCCGGCAGCCCCTGATAACGGGCGTTGTTGTAGGGATCGTTGGGCTGGCGGTCGGCGCGGTTGCCGCGCGAGGTCAGCGCCTCCAGCTGGGCCCCTCCCACCCAGTTGTTGCGGATCCAGGCCCGCACGCGCATCGAGCGCACCTCGGGCAGAATGGGCTGCCAGACCAGCGACTGCACCGAACCGCCCACCGAGCCACGCCCATCGGTGCTCTTCTGCCATTCGGAAAAGCCCCGTTCCAGCCTGCCGTCACGCACCTGATAGACCACGCGCTGCAGCCGGGTGGGCTGCCCGCGCCGGGCGACCTCGCGCACCAGCATCATCGACTGCGTGGTACCACCGCCGGCCCCGCCCTGGTCGACCACCACCCGTATGGGAACCAGTCCGCCACCCATGCCGTTGACCGGCCAGGTCTGCAGCAGGTCTTCCTCGAGCTGGGCGAGCGCCAGCGTGAGCGAGCGCAGCTCGTTCGATTCGGTGACCAGCCGCTCGCGGCTCTGCAGCACGGTATCGAGCCCGCGCCAGCTGAGAATGGCCAGCACGGCCAGCAGCGCCACGGCCACCAGCAGCTCGATGAGGGTGAAGCCCCCCGCGACGCGCACCGCCGGGCGGGAACGTGGCAGGGTCTTCCGTGCGCCGGTGCCGGGTGCCGGACCATCCCCGTGCACGGCATGCGCAGGCGCGCCCTGACGGGACGTGGCATCCATGGACATGACGGTGCGCGCACTCATCACTCAGCGCACCACATTGTTGTTCTCGACCACGGCAAAGCCCAGCAGCCGGGCCAGCCGGCCGCCTTCCATGTTGCCATTGGCGCCCTGCTCGCTGCGGTCGGCATCGTAGACCTGCATCTCGATGCGGCGGAAATTGGGGTTGGCCGTGGTGTAGACGTTTTCCACGCACATCAGGTTCAGGTCGCCCTGCGGACACGGAAAATTGCGGCGCCCCACGGCCGGAAATTCCCGCCGCACGCGAATTTCGGTCAGGCGGTTCTCGGCACTCCACTGGGCCAGCGTGCGGGCCCGCAGCTCGGCCGAGCTGGCCGTGATGGAACCCACCGCACGCAGCGAGGCCATCAGCGCGATGGAAATGATGGTGAGCGCCACCAGCACCTCAATGAGGGTGAAGCCCCGGTGTGCAGCCCTGCCCGTCCTGCCGGACAGGCACGCGGACCTACTGAAAATGGTGGGCTGCGAGAAAAGGGGCATTGATCAGAAACGAAACGCCCCGCGAGGGGCGCATGCAAGCGTGGCAGGGGTTACTGCGAAGGCGGCTGGCGCTGCACCTCGAAGATGCCCAGCCCGTTGGCGTGTATCTCGACGGAACCCGCGTCACGCGTGAGGATCACGCGAAAGGGTGGTTCGATCATGTCACGCCCGAATTCCAGCATATCCGAACCGTCCGCCTTCTCCACACGTACCCGAGTGGGGCTTTCCCACTGACGAGCGCGCAGATGTGTGTCATCTTCGATGGGACGCCATTGCCTGTCCTTGAAGATGATGAAGCGGTAACGGTCCCGGGTGTTCTCGAAACGGATGGGGGCGCCGCGGATCTGGGCTTCCTCGCGCGCCAGCGAAAAAAGCTGGCTGAGCCGTTCGGCATCGGTTTCCAGGGCGCGCAGCGGACTGGGCGAACCGGAAATGACCGTCATCGACAGCACGACGCCGATGATGATGAGTGCCACCATCAGCTCGACGAGCGTGAAGCCGCGTGCGCGGCGCATGCACCGCCTGCGCGACATGACGGCAGGCGCCCATCCCTCAGCGACGGGCGCCGCCGGGGCCTCGTCAGAGATCCCAGCTGCCGATGTCGGCATCACCCGCCTCGCCACCGGCCACGCCGTCGGCGCCGTAGGAGAACACGTCGATCTCACTGTGCACGCCCGGATTCAGGTACTGATAGGGCTTGCCCCAAGGGTCGACCGGCGCCTTGTCCAGATAGGATTTCCAGTTCTTGGCCGAAGGCCCGGAGGTGGGACGGTTGACCAGCGCATCCAGCCCCTGCTCGGTGGTGGGATAGCGGCCGTTGTCCAGGCGGTACAGCTTGAGCTGCTGCATGATGGCGGCAATGTCGGCCTTGGCGGCCACGGCGCGGGCCTCGTCGGGCCGCGACATGAAGCGCGGCACCACCAGCGCTGCCAGCACGCCCAGGATCATCACCACCACCATGAGTTCGATGAGGGTGAAACCATGGGTGCGACGCCGGCTGCCGCGGGCGGCTTGCAGGCGCGGTGCCGAAGAGACTGCGGCCAACCGTGTGTCGGTCATGTTTGCCGTCGGTGCGGAGACACGTGTTTTCATACCAGCGTTTTTCTCGCAGAGTGTCCTGGGTGGTTTTAACATCGGACGATTGAAGCAGATTCTTCCTCTGCCGTAACTGGCTTGTATGATAGCAGCCACTGTCTGCGCCTCCGGGCGCACGGCGTTACGCCCCATTCCTTGAGACGACCTCACCATGCGGAGTTCCTCTGCCGTCATCCGACTGCTTTCGCTGTTGCTTTTCCTGCTGCTAGTCAGCATCGTCACCTACTGGGCCATGCAATTGCTGGCGCCGCGCGGCGCCATTGCGCCCAATGATGCAATCGGTGACAACAATCGCCCACCTTTACCGATTGCCAGCAAATTGTTTGGTGCACGCAACACGGAAACGGTCGATGCCGCCCCGCCTCCGATTGATGTGAAGGTGTTGGGCGTGCTGCAGGCGGGCGCCCGGGGTGTGGCGGTGCTGGGCATCAACGAGCGTCCGGTGGCGGCCTATGCCGTCAACCAGAAGCTGGGTAACGGCTCGGTGCTGAAAGCCGTGCTGGATGACAAGGTG
>QWCI01005131.1_pt1 | contig 10850 bp, 9 predicted proteins | sample 1972541 | NCBI WGS metagenome assembly QWCI01 (sample SAMN09866712, study PRJNA288562) | Human oral metagenome isolate term3_saliva, whole genome shotgun sequencing... | isolation source: mouth | host: Homo sapiens | place: USA: California | reverse complement strand
GATCGTTAGGACAATGTCAACTTATTCAAAGACAACCTGCCCGCGCCCGACAGGTTGTCTGCTTATAGTTCTGTGAAAAAAGGCGCGTTCTAATTCCTTTCTGATCGTGCGTCTTTCTATTGTGCGATGCTTTAGTCTTCGATGATTCTTTGATTCTACCCGTCTTCATTATCCGCTTCGCCCTTATGTGCGTTTATGCTGTTGGTCATCATTGTATGCGCGAACTTTGATGCTTCAAATGGAAGGATGTAAATCGTTGCTCGTTTTAATTGTTCTTTTGGCAAATATAGGATGATTAAATACAAGTCACCACTATTTATGCTATTATTTTAAGAAAAAGTGATGGCAGAGGGTTGGGGGAAATTATTCTTTATATTTTGCCTTTTGCAGTTTTCGCAGTACATTTGCAGGATAAATAACATGCTGATGTCTATCCGGATTAAGAAAGTTACGACAGAAAAAGAATTAAAGCAATTTATCCGCTTTAATTACGAACTATATAAAGACAATCCTTATTCCGTCCCCGACCTCTTCGAGGATATGCTGAAGACCTTTTCGCCTAAGAAGAATGCGGCCTTTGAATTTTGCGAAGCCGACTATTTTTTAGCTTATAAAGAGGGTCAACTCGTAGGGCGCGTGGCGGCCATCATCAATCATCGCGCCAACGATACTTGGAAGGCGAAGACGGTGCGCTTCGGTTGGATAGACTTTGTCGATGACAAAGACGTGAGTCGCGCCTTGATCGATGCAGTGATGGCTTGGGGGCGTGAGCGCGGTATGACGCTGATCGAAGGCCCGCTGGGCTTTTCGGATATGGACGCAGAGGGAATGCTGATCGAAGGCTTTGACCAACTCTCGACGATGGCAACTATCTACAACCATCCTTATTATCCGGAGCATATCGAGGCTTTAGGGATGGAGAAAAGCGCCGACTGGGTGGAGCGCAAACTGTTTGTTCCCGATGAAGTGCCTGAGAAGCATATGCGCATTGTTCAACTTCTCGCAGATGACGGAGCGGCAGATTGATCAATATGTAAAGATGTATATCCCGCTGCTCGATTTCCGCATGGTGACGCTTGTAGAGAATGAGGCCAAAGAACTCGTGGCTGTCGGCATCTCTATGCCCTCTATTGCTCGCGCATTACAAAAGGCGCACGGCAAATTGTTCCCCTTCGGCTGGTATCACCTTTTGCGCGCCTTGAAATGGAAGCACAACGAGATTCTCGACTTGCTGCTCATCGCTGTGCGGCCGGACTATCAGGGGAAAGGCGTCAACGCTTTGCTCTTTACGGATCTTATCCCCATTTATCAAAAGATGGGCTTCAAATATGCGGAGAGCAATCCTGAACTCGAACTGAACGAGAAGGTACAAAATCAGTGGCAATACTTTGATCACGAAATTCATAAGCGTCGCCGCTGCTTCAAAATGAACATTGCCGACAAGTAGGCCTTCATAAATATGGCAGAAGAAATCAAGCAAACGATGCATAAGCGGGGGACGTATGACGAAAGCAAAATACGCCACCTCGACGATACGGAGCATATCCGCACGCGGCCCGGTATGTACATCGGGCGCTTAGGCGATGGTTCGCACGCAGAAGATGGTATTTACGTCTTGCTCAAAGAATCGATAGACAATAGCATCGACGAGTTTAACGAAGGCTTTGGCAAGCGTATTGAAGTAAGCATCGACAACGATCGCGCTGCCACGATTCGCGACTATGGCCGCGGAATCCCTTTGGGCTCACTGGTTGATGCCGTCTCGAAGTTGAACACCGGAGCGAAATACGATACTTCGGTCTTCACGGCCAGCGTGGGACTTAACGGCGTCGGCCTGAAAGCCGTCAATGCATTGAGCTTGAAGTTTGTCGTGCGCAGTTATCGCGAAGGGCGGATGCACGAGGCGACATTTGAACGCGGCCGCCTGCAAGAAGATCATTACGAAGACACGCACGAAGAGGACGGCACCTATGTTTACTTTGAACCCGACCCCGAACTCTTCCTCCACTTCCACTTTGAAGATGAGACGGTCGACACGATGCTGCGCAACTATACCTACCTCAACACCGGCTTGGCAATCTTCCTCAACGGCCGGCGCATTATCAGCAGGAACGGATTGGAAGATCTGCTCAATGATAATATGACGGCTCCCGGACTCTATCCGATTATCCATCTGAGGGGCGACAATATAGATATAGCCTTTACGCATACTTCGCAATATGGCGAAGAGTATTACTCTTTCGTCAACGGGCAGCATACGACCTTGGGCGGCACGCATCAGAGCGCCTTTAAGGAGCACATCGCCCGCACGATCAAAGAGCATTTCGGCAAGAATTTCGACGTGCAAGACGTCAGAAACGGACTCGTTGCTGCCATTGCCGTGCGCGTCATTGAGCCTATGTTTGAAAGTCAGACGAAGATCAAACTCGGCTCGCTGATGATGGCGCCGACCAAGGACAAAGACGGCCACCCCTTCCCGCTGAGCGGCGTAAGCGTAAATAAGTTTGTGGGCGATTTCATCAAAGAACAAGTCGACAACTACCTGCATAAGAATCTCGATACGGCCGAAGTGATGCTGCAAAAGATTCAAGACAGCGAGCGCGACCGCAAAGCGATGGCCGGCGTCACGAAGTTGGCCCGCGAAAGAGCAAAAAAAGCCAACCTCCACAACGCCAAGTTGCGCGACTGCCGCATTCATCTTAACGAAGCGCCCAAGAAGGGCTACGATAAAGACAACGACCCGCGCTTCGATTCCTCGCTCTTCATCACCGAGGGCAACTCTGCCAGCGGATCTATCACGAAGAGTCGCGACGCCAACACGCAAGCCGTCTTTTCGCTTCGCGGCAAGCCCCTCAATTGCTTTGGTAAGACCAAGGAAGTCGTTTACAAGAACGAGGAATTCTCGCTCTTGCAGTCAGCGCTCAACATAGAAGACGGCTTAGACGGCCTGCGCTACAATAAAGTAATTGTAGCCACCGATGCCGACGTCGACGGCATGCACATCCGCCTGCTGATGATCACCTTCTTCTTGCAATTCTTTCCCGAACTCATCAAAAAAGGCCACGTCTACATACTGCAAACGCCTTTGTTTCGCGTCAGAAACAAGGTGAAGTCGGCCGGCCGCCGGAAGCACCAGAAGCAAGTCAGCGATGACGCCGCCGGCGCCGCTATCCTCAAGCCTGATCCGGAGATTACTCGTTTCAAAGGCTTGGGTGAGATTTCGCCCGATGAGTTTAAGCATTTTATCGGCCCCGAGATCCGTTTGGAGCAAGTGACGCTTCATAAAAGCGATCAAGTCGGCGATTTGCTCGAATATTATATGGGTAAAAATACGATGGAGCGCCAAGAGTTTATTATCGACAACCTCGTTGTCGAAGAAGACTTGCCCGATGAGGCCGACGAAACTTTAGGCGAAGAAGAATAAATCCCTCTTTCCTCCGTTTAGCATGCAATGCGGATGGCCAAAAGCCTTTACCAGGGCACGCCATCAGCGCTTTTATTTAACACATCAAGGCTATGCCGACCGAGAATAACGCAACAGAATCTACCCCAAAGGTGAGCGAGGCGATGAAGATCGCCATCTTCCCCGGTTCTTTCGACCCTTTCACCAAAGGCCACGCAAGCATCGTGGAGCGCGCCCTGCCTATGTTCGACCATATCGTCATAGGCGTAGGCGTCAATGAGCGCAAGAAGCCCCTTTACCCACCTGCGGAGCGCGTTGGTTACATTCGTGCGCTCTATGCCGAAGAACCTAAAATCAGCGTCGAGAGTTATACCGACCTGACGATTGATTTAGCCCGCCGCGTAGGTGCCCGCTTTATCATACGCGGTTTGCGCAGCGTAAAAGATTTTGAGTACGAGCGCGATACGGCGGCAATGAATCATTCGGCAAGGATGTTACCGAGTTTTTACCTGAAAAGAAACAACCACAATGAAACGATTACTGACTTTACTCGCGCTATCGTTCGCTTTAGCGCTGACTGCCACGGCACAACTTCGGCAGGAATTTCAAGATATAGACGTCAACCAATTGCGCAAACTGCAAATGGTGCATATGGCTGTCACAGAATTGTACGTAGATACGGTAAATCAAAGCAAACTGGCTGAAGCGGGCATACGCGGAATGCTGAACAGCCTCGATCCGCACTCAAGTTATTCGGACGCCAAAGAGACGAAGGCGATCAACGAACCCCTACAGGGCAACTTCGAGGGGATCGGCGTACAGTTTAATATGTTGGAAGATACGCTGGTCGTCATTCAGACGATTCGCAAAGGGCCGAGCGAAAAGGTCGGCATCCTGGCGGGCGACCGCATCGTAAAAGTCAACGACCAAATTATTGCCGGCGTCAAAATGGAGCGCGATAGTATTATGCGCGTCCTCCGCGGTCCGAAGGGAACCATTGTAAAACTGGGCATTATCCGTCGCGGTGTGCCCGATATGATCTGGTTCAGCGTCACGCGTGACAAGATTCCGATGAATACGCTCGATGCAGCTTACATCATCCGACCGGGTGTGGGTTACATCCACTTGGATCGCTTCGGTGCCACGAGTGGTACGGAGGTAAAAGAGGCCATTGAAAAGCTGAAAGAGCAGGGTATGAAAGACCTTATCTTCGACCTGGGGTCCAACGGCGGCGGCTATTTGGGCGCCGCAGTCGAAGTGGCCAATCAGTTTCTCAATGCCGGCGACCTCGTAGTCTATACAGAGGGGCGCACAACGCCTAAAGAGCAGCTAAAAGCGGAGGGCGGCGGACTCTTCCGCAAAGGAAAACTCATCGTTTTGGTTGACGAATTTACGGCCTCGGCCGCAGAAATTGTTTCCGGCGCGGTGCAAGATTACGACCGCGGTACGATCGTCGGCCGACGCACCTTTGGTAAGGGACTCGTACAACGCCCCATTCCGCTCCCCGATGGCTCTATGATCCGTCTAACCGTGGCTCATTATTATACGCCCTCCGGACGCTGCATTCAGAAGCCTTATACGAAGGGTCGCAAGTCGGAATATGAAGAAGACTTTGAGAATCGCTTTAAGCACGGTGAGTTGATTTCGATCGACAGCATCCACCTCGATTCGACGAAGGTCTATCATACGCTCAACAAGCGCCGTCCCGTCTACGGCGGCGGTGGGATTATGCCTGACGTATTCGTGCCGTTGGACACGACAACCTATACAAAATATTATATGGCTTTGCGCCGCGGCAACTATATCAACGATCAATCGTTGCGCTACATAGACCGCCACCGCGCCGACTTGAAAGCAAAGTATACGGATATTCATAAATTCATCAAGGATTATGAAGTGCCGGCCGAACTTACGGATACGATCGTGGCCGTCGCCGGGCGCAAGGGCGTAAAACCCAAAGATGAGGCCGAACTTCAGAAGACGCTCAAAGACCTGCGCTTTACGCTCAAATCGCTCATCATCTATGACCTCTGGGATCGCAACGAATACTTCCAATTCATCAATTCGCGCAGCGACATCGTCAAGAAAGCGCTCGATATCTTAGGAAAAAGCTGATCGCCGATTGCCGTGCACACGGTCCTCGCGTACGCGTTGACGGCACGCGCTGAAAAATAAGGATGGAAGCACAATGTGCTTTCCCCAACAGATTGTTTATGTTCTCAAATCAATGATGACATCCAAGCGACAACGCTCCCTTGAGCCTCTTGCTGCTTGGATGTTTTCTCATATCTGCGGCTTGCGAAGAGCCGCGCCCCGATTGCGTCCTGCGATGGCTATGCTGCGCCCGCAGCGCATCGTATAGTCCTTTCCTTTGCTCTCTTTTTTACAGAATATGCCGCACTTGCGCGTTGCCGCGAGAGCACTATTTCGCATCTTCATTGTGCCCGCCCATCGTTTGCTGCCGCCAAACAATGGTTTGTCGGGAACAAACGATAGTTTGGTGGGAGCAAACGATGGTTTGCCGCCGGCAAACGAAAATCATCTTGTATGCCGTTTGTGGCGCAGTCGTCGCGTGGCTCGCGCAGGTAGGTATTGTTATCACGATAGCCTGAGAGAAGCCACGCTACTTTTGCAGCGTTCTTTTCACGAAGAGCAATGAGTTTGTTCCATGGTGTAATGGTTAGCACTAGAGTTTTTGGTTCTCTCAGTCCCCGTTCGAATCGGAGTGGAACAACAATGTGAGTCCTGTGTAATTGAAAAACATAGGACTTTTTTGTACATAAGTGTATCGGCTGCGCCGTTGGCTGCTTTTCTCACCGATGGCCACCGTCCTTATATAAAGCGCCGGTTTATGCGGCCATGCGCCGAACGCCGTGCGTTGCAGGCTTATATTTACCGGTCGAGGACCGATGATAGATACTTTGGGGTCGATAGAAAAGAAGCATCACAGGACACATTGTAAAATCAAGACCCGCTAAGAGCTTTGTGCCTCCCAATCGGCGCAGTCACAGAACAGAACTTTACGGCCCAATGAGTAGGCCGCGCGCAACGCGCAGGTTGCGCTTGATAGAAAAAACGTATTGTGTTTATTTTTAATTTCGACTGCTTATGCGCATCGCAGGACTCCCTCTAAAAATAACGCCCGACTTCAGGATCGCAACTGACGTCTGGCAGTTTCGATTTGAGCGCCGCGAACTGCCGCAAGCGCGCTTGGCGCGTGAAGGCAAGAAGGTCACGATCTTTTTGCCTAATGAAGAGGGTTATACTTCGCTCGAAGGGCAAATTTGGCTGCGTAAAGTGGTTGTCGAGACCTTGCGCCGCCAAGCGCAAGCTTACCTTACGCCGCGCTTGGCTGATATCGCGCAGACCTATGGTTTTACTTATCATCGCTTGACCATAAAGAATCTTGGAGGGCGTTGGGGGAGTTGCTCATCGCTGGGCAATATTAACCTATCGCTTTGGCTTATGTTGGCGCCGTCGCATTTGATTGATTATGTCATCAAGCACGAACTTGCCCATTTGCGAGAAATGAACCACGGGCCTCGCTTCTGGCAGGAAGTAGACCGACTCACCGATGGCCGCGGCCATCAGTTGGAATTGGAGATGAAAGCCTTCGCCCGCTCCTTAGGGGCACCGAGCGAAAAAGCCACGACGCCCCTTGCCGACTATTAGGTCGGCACCTTCCCACAATGGGTTGTCAGAAAGTGTGTGTTAAGTATTGCCAGCTACATTTTCAGCCTCTTGTGTCTGCTCGATGGTGCGCTGAATCTCCTTCTGCATCGTTGGCGTAACGCTGCGCCCCTTGCTGATCTTCTGCTGCATATCTGCGATGCGGAAGGCCAGATATTCTTCTAATTCGGGCGAATCGAAGACGTCAATATCATCATATAATCCTAACACAAAACGCCCTACGCCTTTGAGGCTACAAACGTCAGTCTCCAAAAAGTAACGCCCATCGTCTAAAACTACCATCAGATCTTTCGCTTTAGGTGCCGACTGTACCAATAAATCGGCCGCCAACGGGCCTAGGATCAACTTGACGCGCCACAGACGCTCTCCCGAAAAGCGGAAAAGGTCAGTATAGAAAGCTGCGTGCCGATCTTTGTAAGACCATTGCAGATCAAGCAGCTCCACACTCCGTGCGCGGCTGATCTTAAACGTCTTGTTTGTACCCGATGCCAGCTCGTAGCATCTCACTTCGCTATTGCCATTCAAGAAAAGGAAAGGTTCGACGATGCGATCGCTCGTCTGCTTGCTGTTGGGCGAATAGTAATCGTGTAATATGCAGGCCCTTTCGGTCTGTACGCCTTCATAAAGGACGCTCAAATTTTTAGCTAATAATTCGTCAGACTCAACGCGTGCAATGAAATTTACATCGTAGTAGCGCGCCAGCTTTTCTCGTAGATGGCGAATGCGTGGAGAATCGTCGTAGATTGTATTTAGGATCTGGTTCATCGTGACAGCCTCGTCGTCGGTAAAGTGAACGAACTGCGTCACCTGAGAGAAAAAGGGCGAATGATGGTCGATGAAATAACGCGTGCCCGACTTCTTCAGTATGAATCCGGCCTTGCGCAGCTCATCTATATATCTATAAACCGAACGCCGGCCCATTCGCAGCTGACGGCTGATTTCGTCGACTGAGAGCGGAGCATTGTTGGTTAAGAGTACGATTAAACGCAACTGCTTCTTAAACTTCTCTGAATCTGTAAGGACTTCTGTCATGAATTCTTCTAATCTCTATTGAGGGTAATAAAAGAGATCGGCAAAGTTACGCCATTCCTATCGCTTTAAGATTTTAAACTTCTTGTTCTTTGTTAAATCCTGCACATTGCAAGACTATTTCTGATTTGTTTGCGAAATGTTTGGCTTTTTGTTTTGCCCGCCCGTCAGCTACACACGATGCGCGCTTGCCTACTCCGTATTTGTTAAAGTTGCCGCCCTTCGGTATCGGTGAGAACCCCTGCTTTTCTCGTGCTACTGAGCACGAAACGAGGTCCCTCCGTAAAGGTTAAAAGGAGAAAAAGAACAAGCTTGGCTTGGCTAAACGCGATGAAAATCTTACCTTTGCACCCATAAACATCACGCAGACCCGGCTCTTGTAGCCTGCTACAGCCTTCTCGTTGTAGGAAAACCTATAGTCTGTAAGTGCTCCAATTGCTTTAGGAGTGCTCAAGTATAAGAATCGTAGCCGGCATCCTTTTCGATGTCCTCGTTCTTCTTTCTGTAGGCAGCGTCTCGTGAGAAATAATAAAGCATGCATATAAAAAAAGTAACAAAAGTCACAATCGGCCTGCTCTTAGCCTTAACTGCTTTTACGCAAATCAACGCACAGAAGAGAGGCATTGCAAGTTATTACAGTAACAACGCGCACGGCCACCGCACAAGCGATGGATCGCGCTATCACAAAGACAGTTTGACGTGTGCACACCGCACGCTTCCTTTCGGAACGCTGCTTAAAGTGCGTAACATTAACAACAACCGCGAGGTGGTTGTCAGAGTAACGGATCGTGGGCCTTTCCGCCGTGGTGGAATTGTTGATCTTTCGATGGCTGCAGCCAAAGAAATTGGTATGGTCGCTTCAGGTCTGGCGCAGGTAGAGGTTACGAATGTTGGCTTCTCTGCAGGTCCTGACGGCAATGACAATGGTAAACTTACGTTGCCCGAACTTCAGTTGATTGACCCGGCATCCGGCGAATATTATTCCGTCTCAGAGTGGGCAGAAATCAGTCGTCAGAATCGCGAGCAGTTGCGTAAGAAAGAGGCAGAGCGCCGCCGCGAAGCGCTGTTGGCTAAGGCGAAGCAGAACAAGCCCCGCTGGCGCATCCTTAACGACCGCTTAACGGCTAAGGTAAGCAAGAAATAAGAGTAATCTCTTCTTTATTTATAAAGTGCACCCGCTGAAACGCGTAAGTTTCAGCGGGTGCGTTGCTTTGTTAAGGGTTGTGCATATCGCAACAAGCCTTGCAGAAACCTACTCGGCGCGTAGGCTGTGCGTGATCGTGCGCGGCAGGCCGAAGGTTTTCTCCGCAAGCGCCTCAGAGCGGCCTTTTACACCCGGTACACATTATATATATGTCTATGCGGCGAGGGCCTTTTGGCAAGCTATGGTAGCGGCTATTATTAAGGGGCTGCCGACGTAACAGGTTGCCCTCTAGAAACAGAGCAGCGGGGCGAGCGGATGCAGCAGCGTATGATAGCAGCTAAAATGTAAGCATCCTTTCGCCCCGCGAAATGGGGGAGGGGGAGTTAGAAGTTGATAACGCCGCCCGGTTCTGTTGTGGCTGACTCCGGCACGATGGCAACGTTGCCCAGTGCTTTCGTCTTGATTTCGTTTAAGACCTCTTTGCTGCGCTTAAACGTCGGCGTGATCTCTACCATAGAGATAATTTCTTCATTGTCTAAATCGTCGGCACTAAAACAGAAAATTTTGGGACGCCGGCGCAGGCCGCCTTTCTTCTCATCAGAGCCATAGAAGGCGTTGCGGCGCTCTTCGTTTTCTTCTTGCTTGTCGGCCTCGCGCTGGCGGCGAATTTCTTCTTCCGCATCCAGTTTTTGCTTGACCTCTGTCACGTCTTTTACGCCAAAGCCTGTGGCAAGAATCGTGATTTTTACGCGCTTATCGAGCGAAGGATCGGTGGAGAGTCCCCACTTTGTCTCTACGTCGCTACCGAATTTGGACATAAATTCGTGAACCTCATTCATCTCTTCCATCATCAGCGTGTCGCCTTCTTTTTCTGCACAGAAAGAGATGGCCAGTAAGACTTTCTTGCTGCGGAAAATGTCGGTGTTGTTCAACAGTGGACTGTTGAGCGCATCATTAATGGCTTTCGTAACGCGGCCTTCGCCTTCTCCGAAGCCGGTAGACATAATGGCTACACCACCATTGCGCAAGACAGTGCAAACATCGCGGAAGTCGAGGTTGATAATGCCGTGCATCGTGATAATTTCAGCAATGCTGCGTGCCGCTACACTCAGCGTGTTGTCAGCCTTTTCAAAGGCGCTTAGGACATTGAGGTCAGGATAGATCTCGCGAAGGCGCTCATTGTTGATCACGAGGAGCGCATCGACGTGGCGCGACATCTCATCTACGCCGTCGAGGGCTTGATCTATCTTTCTATTGCCCTCAAATTTGAACGGGATCGTTACGATGCCGACGGTGAGGATACCCATATTCTTCGCTTCACGGGCGATGACGGGCGCTGCACCGGTTCCCGTTCCGCCGCCCATACCGGCGGTGATGAATGCCATCTTCGTGCCGTCTTGCAGCATATTGCGAATATCATCTACGCTTTCTTCGGCTGCTTCGCGCGCTCTTTCGGGGCGATTGCCTGCACCGAGGCCTTCTTTTCCTAATTGAAGACGATGAGGAACGGGCGAGTCGCAAAGCGCTTTGCTATCCGTATTGCAAAGTACGAAATTGACGTCGTGAATCCCTTCACGATACATA
>QWCI01001284.1_pt1 | contig 10865 bp, 11 predicted proteins | sample 1972541 | NCBI WGS metagenome assembly QWCI01 (sample SAMN09866712, study PRJNA288562) | Human oral metagenome isolate term3_saliva, whole genome shotgun sequencing... | isolation source: mouth | host: Homo sapiens | place: USA: California | reverse complement strand
ACTACCAAACTCTAATACCGTACCTAAGATAGTAACAGTGTAGATATGATTTGGTAAGATAATAAATGTACGTGGTAGTTTGATATTAGAAGGTAGACTAATTCTAGGTGCTGTACTTCCTGTCTTAAAACTAAATCCGTACTCATCTAGGAAAGGACTGTTAGGGGCTGGCTGTAGGGTAATATTAAGACTTTCTACCACTTCCCACACATGAAACTCACCGCTCCTAATCGTAACTGTAGTGTCTGTTGGGTTTGTATGTCTTACTTCCTTACTTCTGCCGTCTACACCGTCCCTACCGTCCTGTCCTTTCACATATAGGCTAGTCTTCTTTGTAGTTCCTGTTGTTCTGTCGTAATTATATACATAGTAATCACCACCAACATAAGGACATTTAGTAGTTAAGTCTGCCTGTATTTCTGTCAACCTACTATCAACCGTTCCTAGTTTCTGTGTTACCTTAGTATTTACATCCACCAACGCACTATCTACACTCTTGCCTAGTGTTGTTATAGTAGTAGAAAATGTAGTACCTAGTTCTTTAATTCTATTACTTGCACTATCTACCTGTTCCTGTGCTGACCTTGTTACCTTCTCTATACCTGCATCTATCTTCTCTGTTAACTTTCCGCTAACAGTATTTTCTATCCTTTCACTAACATTACCTAGGGTCTCAGTATCAGATACCTCTAAATCTGAGTCTATAAAGTATTCAGTGGTAATTAGTCTATCTAGTCCTGTGGTGGGATTATTTACCTTGTAGTTTAGAACACCTTTCCCCATATATTGAAGGTGAGGCCATGATAGAAACATATAACCCTCATCGTCTGTAGCTGTTAAGATAGTACCAAACTTAGGATTTACTGTAAAGAAAGTAACTTGTCCACCTTCTACGAATCCTTGGGGCTTAATTCTTAACTCGCTGCCCTTGTATAAATGTTCCATATTATCCTGCTGTTAGTTTAGTTATGAAATCCTCTGCACTAAGTTCCTGTTCCTTCTCTGGCTTATCCGCTATCTTACTACTTGCTAAGGGTGATAGTCCTAACTCTTTCACTACCTTTAATATCTGTATCTGATAGGCTGTTTGGATTTGTAGTAAGGGGTGTTTATTGGGGTTGCCGTATCTATCATTAATTAGTAGTCCATCCTTCTTAATTCTTTCCTTACACTGATAAAACATATCTAGTGACTCAGATAGTAAGGATAGGGCTGCTTTCCATTCATTCTTAACCTCCCCATACTCAGACTCAAGATATTTATAGGCGTTGTACATATATTCCTGTACTGACTCCCTAACATCTGGATATAAGGCCTGTATCTTTTTCTTTGTTATCATTGTTTTTCATGTATTCTTTGGTCATTAAACAGGTAGTGAGAAATTGCATAGAACATATTAACCGCATAACTATTACCTGCCTGTTTATATAATTGTGTGTCACTTACCCCTGCCTGTCTTGCGAGTTCTACATCAAGTCCAGTGAATCCTTGTAACTTAAATGACTCAGTAGGTGTAATTCTTCTAAGTGGCTCGGTGTGATAGTCTGGGTTAAGTTTCCTAGTACCTGTTTGTATATAATGATGTGTATAATAATTTCCCATTCCAGCCCTTCTATCAGATTTACAGGTTAAGGTCGCTGCAATGGGTCTATCAAATTTTGGCTTAGTTGTGTAGGTTGTATTTTCTCCCAACAGATAAGCCCTGTATGTTGGACTAGTTGAGGTGTTATACTTGCTATCTACCTTCTTATCTAGAATGTCCAATACCTCAGACTGATTATTTATGCTCCAATCCTTCCTATAGTCCCTGTTAAATACGTCCCTTACCTTCGTTGATGTAAAGGAAAAGTTAGGCAGGTCTAAGGTGGTAGCAAAAATAATAAGCCTGTTTCTATTCTGTGCTAACTTAAAATCTGCTGCATTGAATAAGTCGTAATATACAGTGTAGCCAAGACTAGTTAGGCTTGCTTGGATTGTCCTAAATGTGTTACCCTTGTCATGTGTTAATAGTCCCCTTACATTCTCTAAGAGTACAAAAGGGATAGGCTTGTACTGTTTCTTCTTGACTTCTAGGATGTGTACTATCTCATTGTATAGCGTTCCTCTAGGGTCTTGAAATCCTGCCCTCTTGCCTGCACTACTAAAAGTCTGACATGGAAAGCCACCAGTTAAAATATCTATGTCTAAGTTCCTTGTTATGTAGTCCTTAGTTTGATTCCATGCTATTAAGTCACCCATTGCTAAACTATACTTACTGCTTGGGTGTATTGCTTGATAGGTCTTCACTGCGTGCTTATCTATCTCACTGTAGGCTATGGTTGGAATCTCTAGGCCACTATCAATGTATAATAGTTCTGCTGCCCTACTAAACCCACCAATACCTGCAAATAATTCTAAGTGATTTAGTCTTTTCATATTCTTTCAATTATTACACGCTGATATATAGCTTTCCCCTTTAGTATAGGTCTAATTGTATCTACTACCTTAAACTGACTGCTACAGTGCTTAATCATAAAATTAATAGGTACACCCATCTTACCTTTATAGTCGCTTGGGATGTCCTTTACTTTATTCACATTGATAGCTGGATAGTTGTCATATATTGGATATTTAACTGTAGTATAATTCTCTGTTAATTCAAGTTTTTGCCTAGTCACTGGAAAGGTAGTAAACCATGGCATAGTACATAGACTTACTTCTGTACCGTCTGGGGTTATAAATCTGCTTAATGTAGTGTGACCTGTTCTAATCTGTCCTCCCTTAAACATTGGAAAGATACTTTTATAAGTCACTGCATTTATACTCCCAACTATTATAAAATCTTTATCCTTGATTGTATCTATAAAGTCTCTAAACAGGCTAAAGGGTGGGTTTGTAATTACTATATCCGCATCCTTTAATATTGCCTTGCTAGTTGGACTACTATAGCTACCGTCTCCACTTACTGCTGTCTTTATAGTTTGTCCGTTTATGTAGTCTAGCTTATATGTACCGTTCGGATCGTAATGAGTAGCTGTAAGTCCCTTTAATCCAAGCCTCTTATAATTTGTAGTTAAGTAAGTCCAAAACATACTAGCCTCACTATCGCAATTACAGTACACCTTCTTTCCTTTTAGGTATGGACTGTAATATACTAGCTCCTTCTCTATGTCTTCTAGCCTTGTGTAGTACTCGTCATTCTTAGCTACCTTAGATTGATTAAAGTGTGTATTACTCATTATACAATTTTTCTAGTAGATTTAATGAACGCTTAACCAGCTCACACTTTTCACGGTGGTAGTCGTCTGTGGGTAAGTCGTCTGTCATGTAGGAACGACTCGCAAACATTATATACCTCATTCGCTTATCTAACATATCACGTACACCTATTCTATATGCTAAGATGTAGATATGATAGCCTGCTCTTTCTAAGTTTGTTAATGTCTGTCCTGCTTGTTCCTCCTTACCTGTTAACATATCTAAGCTGGGTAAGTACTGTATATCCTCTCCCCCTAGTTCAGTATCTAAGTGGGGTGTAGTATGGTCTGTTATGTCGCCTAGGTATAAAAATTCTAGTTCACCTCTACTACTCTTACATCCATTATAATAAGTCCAAACACCATCTACTAGGTTTAATATTGGTCTCTTATAGTCTAGTCTCAAAATATCTAATACTTCGTCTAATGTTCTTGTCATAATCTCAAAATGTGTTAAAAATTACCCTCCCGTGTGCAAATAAAACTGGGGTGGGGTAAAACGTTGATAGTCAAATAGTTAGATAGGGGCGGGGGTATAAAGTGCTTAAAATCAAACTGTTACACTTTACTCTCTACCTCACCCCTACTAATAACTAATATTATCATCTGACTTTATACTTCAAACCTAGTACTGTAAGTCTTCCCCTACATTATTACTAGGCGTTGTGTTATTCTTCTTTGGGTTGTGCTTTTTATTGTGGCACTCTCTGCATAAACACTGTAAGTTACTATAATCAAAAGCAAGCCTATAACGTTCTACAGGGTCATTGGTAGACATAAAACTAATTAAGTGGTGTACATCCTGACTAGTTCTTATTATACCTAGCTTAATACATTCCTCGCATAGTGGCTTATCTCTCATCTTAGTTTCTCTTAGATGTTTCCATGTCGTGCTACAATATATTGCCTGTCGCTCTGCTTTTCGTTTGGCACTGTAAGAATCTTTGTTTGTATTCTTAGGTGGCCTGTATATTGTTGGCATAGTTTATTAGTGTTTAGTTATCAGTCTGTATTAGTAAAGTGGTAAGGGCTAATATCACTACTAACCCCTACCTAATTATGACAATAAACTATTACAGATTGAAAACAATTTCTTTCTTACTTATTAGGATTCTAGGGCTTCTTAACTGCACTTTTTACACACTAGAACACCCTATAGTCTAACCAGCTTTTATTAGGTAGTTGTCGTCTTTCTGTTTGCTGCTTAAACCTTTCTAGTACTTCCTCCTTTGTTAGTTCCTGTACCTCATTGTCTAGGGTTGCACGTTCTATCTCTACACCCTTCTTATCTAATACTGACTTCTCTATATTCTTCTTCATTGCTACTGTCCTCCTATTTAATTTAGATTACTTTGTCCTTGTCCTTAGGTGACTTTATTTTTCGCATTACTGTATATAATAGGTATCTTATATATACCTATACAGATACATAGACGGACATTGTACTTACTTACGTATAAAACACGTAAGTACAATTCCCTTATTATAGATGGCGCGCGCCTCGGCCGCTCGCCTAACTGATTGATAGTTAAGTAATTAGCCAAGCGCACACCTCCCTGATTTGTCCTTATATCTGCAAAGCCCCTTAAAATACTGTACCTGTGGCTGCAAATACTGTCCTTATTTCTGCAAATAGATTACTGCTACTGTACCTGTGGCTGCAAATACTGTCCTTATTTCTGCAAATAGATTACTGCTACTGTACCTGTGATTGCAAATACTACATCTTAAAGTTTGACCAATCTAAGGCATTTAGACACTCTCTAATCTTTCTATTATCTTCTGCCTCATCTTCTCCTGTAATTCCCATAGCTCTAAGCATTGGGTCAGTAGCGTAATGTGCATATCTACCAGCTGCCTTAGGTTTCTGCATGATTGGTTCTATTGGCTTTTCTACTTCTACTTCTTTAATTGGCCTATAAAATTTCTCATTACTTTCCCCTGTTAATGTGTAGTTACTAATCCTTGGTTGGTTTCTAGTCTGCCCTGTTACATTCTCTAGCGCATCATAGAATTTACCTAGGCTCTCATTTGGTTCTGCTACTACTTCAACTTCCTCACCGTCTTCACTAGGCTCAACTGGTTTATCTAGGTCTTTACTATCTTGCTGTTGTGTAGGTAGGTCGTCTTCTTTTACCAAGTCACCGAACACCTCCCTACAAAGTCTATCACTATACATTTTCCTTTCTAGTTCTTCCTCTTCCTTTGTCCTATACATTCTAGGTTCTGTAGTTAGTGTAGGTTCATGTGTAGCCGTTGGTTGGGTAGTTGTGTGTTCAGTCCCCCTTAGTTCCTTTAGTGTTGCTGCCATCTTATCTTTACCAATCTTAAAGCCCATTGCACTAAGTTTCTCAATATTGGCACGTACACTTAGGTTAGGGTCTACATAGCTTACAAAATCCCCACCTGTACTTATCCCCTTATCTTTGCAGTAGTTGTATAAGGTTCTCTCACTAATCTCTATCCCACATTCTGCAAAACCTTCTAAGTTCTTTTGTAGGCTTAGTTTCTCATCGTAAATCTTCTCAATCAGTGCATAATTTACAGTCTTCATAATTTATCTCTCCTTTTGTTTTGTGTCCCTTCCCTTTTATTATTATTTAGGGTTGGGACGGGTTAAATTTATTGTACAACTTGTTACTCTTTAAGGCTGTCTACCGTTCATTGTTTTACTTAATGAACTCTCCTTTAATAGTTTCTGTACCTTATTTAGTCCAATCTTATAACCTTGTGCTTTCAGTAGTTCTAGGTTTTTACGACTGCTAAGGTTTGGGTCTATTAGTTTCTTAAAGTCTATCTTAGTGCTAATACCTCTATCTTTACAATATCTATAAAGGGTATCATCGCTTACCTCTACACCATTCTGTCTCAATACCTCTAAGTTCTCCTTTACTGTCAAGTCTGGATTATAATACAAGTCTATTAGGTGGTAGTTCCATTCCTTTGTACCTATTCTAATATCAGCCATCATCTTAGACCGTTCATATTTTCCATAGTACTTAGGATTTATCACAAGTTTTTTCTCGTGGTAGTCGTCCTTCATTGCTTTTCTAACTGCCTCCCTGCTTTCCTCGTATTCCGTTTGTAAGGTGTCTAATTCCTTCTTCATGGTCTTCCTAACAATACTAACAAGACAATCAATAGATAGGGTTTCATCTGAGTTATCAAAGAAACGTTCACGGTCAATGTACAAGTTATATAGTAGTTCTTCTGGGCTAGTATCATTCTTTATCAGTCGCCTCAGTCTACAATACCCGTTTAATTTTGCTCTTCTATGCTCACCGTCAACATACTTCACTGGCTTATCATTTTCCCATCTGTAGTAAAGTTGATAGTAACCGTGTCTTTCGCTAACTAATCTATACTTCTCACCGTCCTTAAAGTCTATCTGTGTTCTATAGTAGTATTCATAGACCTTACTGTACTTTGCGACAACTTGATTATAGCTTAGTAGTTTCATGTCCCCTACTAACTGCTTATCTAGGGTTATCTTTGTGTCTTCCTCCTCTTCCTGTACAAGTCTAAGTAGTTCATCAAAATATCCCCTTATATCTTTCAGCCCATACACATAACCACTAATATATGATTCTCCTTTCTGTGTTGTGCCGTTAAAATATTGGTCTCCCCTAGTACCGCACCTATCCTGTATTCTTTCTCCTGTTTCCTTTTCTATTTGGTTATGTAGTGCCTCAGATACTGCCTTATGTTCATTCCTTGCTAGTATCTTATCCATTACATACACCATTCTAAACTTTCTTTTTTCTGGTTTATCGCTGAATGTTGTATAGGTAAAGGTAGGCTGGCAGGATAACATACTAAGAAAAGCTGGTATATGTGTGTAGGCTGTCTCATCTATATCAATACTTACTACTTGGCTACCTTCCCAATAATCAGACCGCTTAACACATCTTTTCATATAGCCGTCCTTTTCTGTTGGCATGGTATAATACTGTTTTCCGCTACAGGTCTGAATAAATACCTTCTTACCTTCCTTGTACTTATAGAGTCCGCAAAATGTATAGCCGTTCATGATATAACTTAGTAGGTCAGTAACGCTTAATGTCGTCCTCTTAAATCTCATACTTTCAGTTATTCCTAGTTCAGCCATCTTAGGTTTATCATTCATAACTGCACTAATAGCCTCTTCCTTACTGTTATACCCTTGCTTACTAAGGCTTACAGTTACATTAAAATCTTTGTCTTCCTTCATTTCTGTAATAGTTTAATAGTCCATTGTTCCCCTAGTCCACATTGAAGGGTAGTGTCTATGCAAGTATGGATTAGTCCTGCATAACTCGCTAGGGGATTGCTCATCTCGAATACTTACTCATTGATAGATTAAGTTCGTTGAGACTTTGAAGATGGAGAATAATTTTAATCGTTCATTGTTTTATCGTTCAATGTTTTACTTATTGAACTCTAATGAACTTTGTTATTCTAAGTGCTAGCCTTATTATCAGCCAGCTGTCATGTTTTTGTTAGTCTGTAGTTCCGTCAAGCGTTCAAAGTTTATCGTTCATTGTTTTACTTATTGAACTTTATTGAACTTACCTACTATCTGAGCAATCCTAGTAGTCCCAACTTTCCTAGACCTAACTGTGTCACCCTTTCCTAAAGTACTTGAAGAACTTAGGAGAGTATCTAATTTTGACTACCCAAAAAAGTACTTTAATTTTTAGTTGCAGTGTCTTTCAACTTTTGACCCTCTTTATTTAATGTAGCGTGGTCACCGTTTAATATAAAATTAAACTTCTACCTTCATAACGTCCTTGTGTAGCCCTAGCCTTATTGAAAAGTAGTGCCTAGGTGGTTTTAATCCTCCTTACACACTAGGGCCTTTCTATACCTGCACTTTTGTTGATGGCGTGCATTATTAACTGTTTTAAGGAGTAGTATAGTAGTTGAATATGGAGGTTTTTTGTTTTAACCCTACTATACTAACCCTGTCTTTTATAAGTTGCCCTATAAAAAACCTGTCATTGCTAGAGGCTGGGCAGACAACCATATCCTAGCTTTACTGTTTGTCACTCTAAGCCGTTATCTATCATCACTGACCGACAACCCACTTAGTCAGCACGTACTATATCGACACGAACACCCACTACTCACCTTGCTCAGTACTGTTTTTAGACCTTGTCGAGGGGATTATTTCGACTTGAGCCTATACAGTGGTTTTCCGTGTGTCGTCCTTTTCCGTGCTTAGACTTGGGTAGTAAAGTTCATAGTTTTACACATGAACTCACCTTCCTACCCTAAAAAATAAATTAACAAACGCCGCCTTTTTGCGTTTTGAAATTAGAGAGTTCCTAGTGTCTTATCGAAAAGTAGTGACCCGATCCGCCACGCACTAGGATTTATTATATTAATTATCACTAACTATCTTATACCCATTTAGTCGCTTTATTACACCCTTGCAACAGAGTATTACATAATCTATACTTTTAATAGGTAGTCTAAGCCCCTGTATTACATCTAGTTCAGTCTCATATCTACCTACTTCATTATTCCAACTGTCAAATACGATATACTTTTTCATGATGTTTACTGTTTAATTCTGTCCTGTGTCTTACTTTTATCATACGCCTTAGACTTCAATACTAAGACCTTTTGGAATTGTGCTTGTTGTGCCTCTTGTCTAGCTTTAATCTGTTCACATCGCATATTAATTCCTGCTCCAATTACCAATAGAACACCGCCTACTATACTTAATACCTTGTTACTCCTCATAGTTTATCCTGCTAGTTAATAGTTTTTAGTTAGTATATCTCCATCCAAACCTACCAGCTGACTTATATATACCTCTAGCTGCTCTAGATATAGTATCGTAGTTTATCCCTGTAACCCTTGTAGCTATTGTAGTACTTGGATAGGTTTTTATTATTAATCCAGTACTTAAGTCAATTTGTACTATAGGTTTACTCATACTTTTGCTAATCCTCTCATTACGTTTACCGTAGTTCGAATTATCCCTATGACTAACCCATTCTAAGTTATCTAGATTATTGTTAGCCTTAATCTCGTCTTTGTGGTTTACTTCTGGCAACTTGTTTGGATTTGGTATAAAGGCTTGCGCTACTAATCGGTGTATGTAGCGGTTCTTTACAGCCCCATTCTTATGTAAACCTACAAACAAGTAACCTCGTCTATTATTTTTAGGTTTTAGAATCTTACCTGTTTTTACGTTCCTAACATTACCCTCACTACTTACCTCATACAATCCCTCATAACCTACTACAGGTTTCCAAGTCTCTTTAGTATTATTCATTTCTGTTCGTGTTTTTTCCTATCCTGCCAGTGGGACAAAAATAGGCCTATTTATAATTTAATGTCATTGTTACTATTACGCACATACGCACGTATGTACACCTATAAGGGATTAAGCCATTTTTGGGGTAAAAATCGGGGGGCAACTTTAGGCGGTGGGGGTTAAAGGTTGCGTTTTTCATGGTTTTCCTGCCCCACATACCCCCATATCCCCCACCCCCTACATAATCCGCTCTAATTTCCCTTCAATATTACATAACACACTGAATATCAACCCCATACTATACCAACCCTTCCTAAGCCTGTGTTTTTCTGTATCTCCCTGTGTTCCAATGAGTTAAGGCAAAATAAAAGCAGACATACATTTAACTGTACATCTTATTTATAGAGTCTGGGTTAAGTTTCTGATAATATCCAATCAGTGCCTCTATACTTATATCATTATCTATCAACCACTTAGCAATATCACCTAACCTTCCCTTACTGTTTCCAATCTTTCCCAACAGTCTATCATAATCTACAGCCTCTTTATGTTTAGGTTGTACTGTATTATATTGGGTGGGTGGGTTTTGTATAGCCCCAACTTTCACCAACTCCTCACCCACCATCCTAGCTTTGTCTGTGCTTGTTAGGTGGCTGTAGATAGTTTTAATCATATTATCGTCAGTATGGCCTGTTAGGTAGCATAGTTTATCTGGGCTTACACCTTCATTTAGTTTCTGGGTTATAAATGTATGTCTAGCACAATGAGAAGATATTTTAAGGTAGGCTGGTTCTGTTACTTCTTTGTCCTGTGCGTTTCTGTAGGTTATCTCTCTATCTATCCCTGCTAGCTTTGCCAACATCTTAATAGCATAATTATAGTAGCTGTTATTATTATCTAACTTAGCTACATCTATTAGAAACTTAACCCTACTATACTTGCCTATAAATGTTCTAATATACTCATCTTCTACTATAAGCGCACATTCCTTACCTTGGCTCTTCTTTGTCTTTAGTTCATAATAGCACTGTCCTTCTACCTCAACCTGTTTAACCTTATCTGTTGGCTGTCCTACAATATATAATAAGTACTGTGCTAGGTCGCTTACTCGTTGTCCTGTTCTGCACTGTAAGACAAATATATCCCTGTACTCGCTTAATAACCTACCCCTAAGACTTAGTGGGTACTTTGGGTTAATACTGCCGTCTTCCTGTCTAGGTAGGATAGTTTTTAGGTCGTACTTCTCAGCTGGGGCAAAGTCTAGTTTTTCTATAGCCTGTACCTCCTCTAAGGTCAGTGCAAATCTACCTTTATCTGGTCTACTGTCCTTCTTCTTATTGTACTGTAGGCCTCCGCTAATGTTGAACTTTAGATAGGGTTCT
>QWCI01001093.1_pt1 | contig 10874 bp, 6 predicted proteins | sample 1972541 | NCBI WGS metagenome assembly QWCI01 (sample SAMN09866712, study PRJNA288562) | Human oral metagenome isolate term3_saliva, whole genome shotgun sequencing... | isolation source: mouth | host: Homo sapiens | place: USA: California | reverse complement strand
GACAGCCGATGATGCTTACAAGTTCAGGATTATTTATCAGACAGAGTCAAGTGGGACAGGTAAGTCTTACTTCAATATCTATAATAGTAATGCTGAAGAATGGTGTTGGCACCTCGATGCTCAGAAGGATATCGTTCGTTGGTATCCTTTGAGAGACAATGGTATAACAGCACTCGGCCCAAGTGAGTTCCGCTTCGACCCTGTGACGACGCTTACAAACGAGCAGGTGCTTGCCCGTCTGGCTCAGCTGACCAAGGTGGTAGACCCAACAAAGGACCTCACAAAGTATTATCAGATTGTTTCTGACACTTATGGCAGGGCGATGCGTGAGGACTTTATTGTTGGCGAATTGTCTACCTCGGGTTTTAATAGCAGTGATTACTCTTATTATTGGAAGTTAGAAAGGTTGGCTAACGGCCGCTACGTGTTCCAGAATGCCGTGACAGGAAAGTATATCGTTCCTCAGAATGGGCAGACAAGTCGCTCTTATACGACAGCTGAGGGGAAGGGCACTGGCTTTGACCTCCAACGTAACACGGACGATCCATACGTGTTGGCTTTCGAGATGGTCGATGCTAATAATGTTGGTATCCATTGTGCGGAGAGTCAGGGATACCATCCTGTTGGCTGGTACACGCACAACGAGGCGAATAAGTGGGTTTTTAAGGAGGCTACACTCGACCCTGCTAAGCTCAAGGAACAGCAGGATGCTTACAAGACTCGTGTCGACTTGACCAAGAATGTGGATGTCTATGCTGAGAAGGTGGCTAAGTATTTCACTAACAGTGCCGCTACGGAGGTTACTGCTGCTACTAAGGCGATGACTGATGAGGCGTTGAAGGCTCAGATGACTACCGAGGGTGTGCCACAGGGACTACAGGAGGTTGTGTTGAAGATAAAGAACCAGAGCTGGACTGTTTACCCAAGTGGTCGCAACTGGGAGAAGCTCTTCCGCATCGCTGATTATAAGGTTTACAGCGAGAATAACTATGGTGCTTGGGCGCGTTCAATGGGTATCGGATACGATTATGGTAGTATGACGAACCCAACAGGTATCACGGCTCGTGACGGCGAGGACCTCTTCATCTTCCTTGGCGATGATATTCCACAGAATGCAACAGTGCAGATTGAACTCGTACCATTGGGTACACGCAGTGCTGGTAAGTATTATAACTTGAAGAAGGGACTGAATATCATTCTCAATCAGGGCGAAAACAACGTGTTTGTTAACTATATCGGTCGTACCTTTAACAACGGTAAGTCTCTCAAAGACTATAAGCCTATGAACATCCACATCGAGGGTGGTAAGGTGAATGGATACTTCGACCTCACTAAGGGTAACACCAATGAAGACTGGCAGACAATGCAGTCTGACGGTCTTGTATGGGCTAAGGCGTTCAATATGAAGGGCGAATTGATTGTCATGAACATGCCTGGTGCTGATTGCAAACGCTACACTCCTGTTCACATGAAGGAGTTGGTTGAGATCTGGAACAGCATCGTACAGCGTGAAGACGACCTCATGGGCTTCCGTGCCGCTAAGCGTGATAAGTGCAACAACGTGCTCAACGCTACTGCTGTCGACCATGGTTATATGTATGCTACGACGGGTGGTACCTACTATAACTACAACACTTTGGGTGATGTACTCAACTACGATAAGATGAAGTGGGGCAATGGTACACTCTGGGGTCCTGCTCACGAGTTCGGTCATAACCATCAGCAGCTGTTTAACACGGCAGGTATGACGGAGATTTCGGTCAATATGTACTCTAACATGGTGATGTTTACTTCGGGTCGCGTAACCAGCCGCTCTGAAAACTGTTCTTATACAGATGTTGACGGTAAGAAGTATGATGGAGTTTGCGAGAGTGCTGTCTCAACCTATGCTGACCGCTTTGCTAACAAGAAGAAGTGGTTTGAATATGGCACATGGGGCACAACGCAGATGTATTACAAGCTCTATTTGATGTTCCATGCGTCTGGTCTTGATGATCAGTTCTGGCATAATTGCCTCGATTATCTCCGTAAGAACCGCCTTGAAGGACAGGGTACAGCCAACTGTCAGGGCCAGAACGACTACTTACTCTTTGCTAAAGCGTGTTGTGTAGCAGCCAAGCAAGACCTTTCAAGCTTCTTTGAAGCATGGGGACATTTCTATGATGTGAACGGATCTGTCATCGGTGACTACAGTAACACAACCATGTACACCACAAGAGCACAGTGGAATGAGGCGAAGAAGTTCATGCAGAAGTTCCCTAAGGGGCCTGCGAACAATATGATCTTCATTGATGATCATATCCGTCGTACCCCAGCTATCTATCCTGGTGCGGCCCCTGGCACAATGCGTGAGGACTTCAATGGTGCCGTACGTGTTGGTACTATGGGCGACTTCGGCTCATGGGACCAGTTTAAGAAGGATAGTCTTGGACAGGGCTGGGCTGATGTTAAGGAAATGAAGACCGTTAATGGCCGTCGCACCTATACTATGGAGGCTAAGAACAGCCACGTGGTAGGTTTCAAGATCTACGATAGTAAGGGTAATCTCATTTACTTTGCGAATACTAAGACATTCACTATTCCTAAGAAGGTGATGGAGGCTGCAGGGAATAACATCCAAGTTAAGGTATGTGGTTCAGACGGTTCTGAGGTCGACCCAGGCAAAGAGCCAACTGGTATCAAGACCTTCACCTCACCATCAAATGGCGGTAAAGTAGATGTCTATAGCATCTATGGTGCCCTCCTTCGCAGTAAGGTGAACCCAGAGACAGCCCTCGAAGGCTTACCTAACGGCATCTATATCGTTGGTGGCAAGAAGGTTGTTGTTGGTAAATAAGCCGAAATGAGAAGGGAGAATAGGGTAGAGTAGCAAAGGTAGAGTAGGGTAGAACCACAAAACCTACCCACAGCTGGTGGCAATCATCATCCCCCACCAGCTGCCCCTCGCCCCTCATCCCCTATCCCCCCTCCCGTTTTCAGCGGACCGCTTCCCAATCCACAGCGGTCCGCTTTTTGTTTCCAGCAATCTTCTCTCCCGTTCCTTTCGGTCTGCTTCCTCGTTCCCTTTGTTCCGCATTTTCGTTCCTTTCGGTCAGCTCTTTCGTTTTCTTTGATCAGCTTCTCCCTTTCTTTCGTACCCCGCTTTTGTTTCCTTTGTTCCGTTTCCTCGTTTCCTTCGGTCTGCTCTTTCGTTTTCTTTGGTCAGCTCTTTCGTTTCTTTCGGTCTGCTTCTCCCTTTCTTTCGTACCCCGCTTTTGTTTCCTTTGTTCTGTTTCCTCGTTTCCTTCGGGCTGCTCTTTCGTTTTCTTTGTTCCGCTTCTTGTTTTCTTTGGTTCGTTTCTACGAGGCACTGCTTCGTAGTCAGCTCCTTTCTCTCCTTGTCCTCTCTCCCCTTTTGTCAGTTATTTTCGCTTCTCTCAAATCCGACACACGCCTTTCTGTGTTGGAGACCATGCCCTTCAACGTTCGAGAACACGCCCTTCTTGCCCCAAGAACACGCCCTTCAACGTTCAAGAAGACGCCTTTCTCCTCTCGTCTCCGTATGTGTCTGATTTCGTGTCAGTTGCAAGTTTCGTTTCGCTTCATTCCCTCCTCCCTGCGTAGGGACTTTCGTGTGCGTTCTTGTTAAGTTTTTTCATGCACCTAAGCGGCTCGTTGGTTCTTTTCTCTCTCACGTTGTTTAGAACGCATGAAGCTCGTAGGGAATTTTCTCTCTTACAGATTTTCACAGATGAACAGAGGCCTTTCTGCTAACAGGGGGAACCCACAAACGCCTGCTGGCAGGCGACAGATATCACAGAATTTACTGCTATATATTACAGAATGTTACATCCATCGTGAGCTGAAACGTTCTGTGTTATCGGTTGACTTAATGTCTCTGTGCACCTTTGTAAAATCTGTTCATCTGTGTAGTTCTGTGAGAGAAAGAACGCCCTCTGTTACTTTCCTCCGTTCCTCTGTTACCCTGTCTTAACCGTCCCCTACCATGTCTCATCCCTCTGTTACTCATCGAACTTGTTCCTCTGTTACCCTGTCTTAACCATACCCTACCATGTCCCACCCCTCTGTTACTCATCAAACTTGTTCCTCTGTTACCCTGTCTTAGACATACCATGTCCCCTTCACATTTCCTACTATCCTCTCACAATAATCCCACTACTCTATCCGTTAGTATCTCCGGGGGCCTCATGTCCTCCACAGATAGAAATGTTAAAACCTCAATACTCAAACCTCTAACTCTCATGTTCGACATTTTGTCACTTGCGTTCTGTGCTCCATGCCCAAAGTTAAAAGTCCTGAGAACAACCCTTGTAATCCTCTCGTTCGTAAGTCTTAGCCATCCCGCTGAGGCCTCTGTTGCCTTGGCTGATAGCCTACGGCACACATCCTCTATCGCAGTAGCCGATAGCCTGGGCGTGACGACAGACACATGTGCCGTGGGCGACACGGCAGCTACGGTCAGACAGGCGTGTGAGAAGGTAAGATACAAGAATGACACACGCCTCGACAGAGTCGTCTACACCTGTGCACCCCTTATCCTCAACGGACTTCTTATGCGTAGCGAGAGCAAGCGATTTCGTGGTCTGCGGAACGACTATATACCACGTTTCGACAGACGATTAGACAATTACACGCAGTATCTCCCAGCTGCCGTCATGTTAGGACTCAAGTTAGGAGGGGTGAAGGGAAGGAGCAGTTGGGGTCGAATGCTTGCCTCTCATGCCATGTCGGTAGCGTTGATGGCAGGAATTGTCAACGCCTTGAAATACTCGGCACAGGTAGAGCGACCCGACGGAACCGACCTCCGTTCGTTCCCCTCTGGTCATACCGCCACCGCCTTTATGACCGCCACCATGCTTAATAAGGAGTATGGCTATCGGAGTCCATGGATAGGTATTGGAGCCTACAGCGTAGCCGCTGCGACCGGTCTTATGCGTATGGCGAATAACAAACACTGGTTGAGTGATGTGATGACAGGGGCTGGCGTGGGCATCGTAGCCACTGAGATGGGTTATTACCTTACTGATCTTATCTTTAAACAACGTGGGTTGAACAAGCCAACAACGGAGGAGACGTTTGAAGAGAAGTATCATCCCTCGTTCATCGGACTGAATTTTCTTATCAACGAGCCGCTGGGGAAGTATCCTGACGGGAAGGGATCGCATGTCAAAGTGTCACGTGGTTGTACGTCAGCAGTGGAGGGTGCGTATTTCTTCAACCCCTATGTCGGTGTTGGTGGACGGTTCTCTGTGACCCGCACATCGGTTATCGTCGATGGTGTCAAGGCTGAGGATAATGTCTTCGATACGTGGAAGGTAGGCGGTGGTGCCTATTTCTCTTATCCCCTAACGTCCCGCTGGCTCCTTGGAAGTAAACTCTTAGCCTCGTCAGTGTTCTATCCTAATATACAGTTGACGGACGAGTTGATCGATTCGCGCCATGGCATGGGTCTCGGAACAGGTCTGTCACTGATGTTCAGAGCACGCCAGCATTACAGTGTTCGCTTCTTGGTAGATTATAACCTCCTGCCTTATCGTGCCTTAGGAAAGCATACTTGCTTCCATTCCTTAGAGTTAGGCTCCTCGTTTGTCGTGAGCTTTTAGAGGACAGCTGATAGTGGGCGCAGGCCGTCGCCAGCGGTCCCTGCCCTCGTTCCCACCTGCCCCTGTCTCCGTTCCCAGCCTGTATTTCCTCCGTCTCCAACGGTCCCCTGTCCGTTCCCAGCTGCCCCTGTCCTACGAGGCAGTGCCTCGTAGGCCTCGACCTCAGCCGTCCCAGCCTTCCTTTCCAGCTCTCCCAGCCCTCCTCCCCCTGCCCTTCTAATTCCTTCTCCCAGCCGAAAATAATTGTCCTTAAATTTGTTTTACGTATTTTAATTTTATATCTTTGTCCCGAGTAAACAATCAGAAACATAAAAACCTAAGGTGATTAATGATTTCGACGGTGGTCAGTGAGATAGAAGACGGATAGTTATATCTGTGTCGCTAAGCCTTTACGTGCCTGTCGTAATACTACTTGAGAAAGAATACAGACAATTTTTACCAATATTAATGCTATACACAATGATCAGAAAACTGTATCTTGCAATAAGCTTAGCGCTATGCTTGGCTGTTGCACCTCAGACCCTCTATGCGCAGAAGGGCAAGTCAAAGACTGCAGTATGTAAGCTGAATATGACCCAAAAGGAGAAACAGCTGTTTGCTTATGGTTTCTACAAAACCTATATGAACAGCCTTCTCTATACTCAACTCGGCGATCTTAGTAGTGTCATTGCAGAGAAGTTTGTTAGTCCATCGGTCATGAAGAAGAGTGTTGATATGGACGGTGATGTCCTTATCGATGCGCAGGCTTGTGATGAAGAGAATATACGAACACTGAAGGTTGTACCGCTGAATAATGATTGGCTCTGCGTCTCTTTTCTGTGGAGAACACCTTATAAGGATGTCGGAACAAAGCGCACGGTGGTATATATTAAGGTGAAGGAACAGGGCAAGTCGTTCGTTATCGAAGATGCTACAACAAAGAAGCCTGACTTGAGAAAGTAGTCTTCTGTAATTGAGAATAATTAAGATAGTTGCCTTGTTAACTTAATACATTATGGTTATGAAGAAAGATCTCAGAACAAGACTTGTGTCATTCTTCGGCTCAAGAGGGATGAAAGCTGTCTGTATTATCCTTTTACAACTCCTTTGTGTACCAACTGTTTGGGCACAGGTGACGGTAGAAGACCTTGATACCGTAGAACTTTTCAAAACGTTCCCACCCACGATAGAGGGCAAGTGCGAACAGCAGAACATCAGACTTAACATCAAACAACCTTACAAACTGATAAGGAGTAGGGGCTACGTACCCTGCCAACTGCCCTGTGACACTAAGGAGTGTATATTTAGACATATTATTGCTCAATCGGATGCCAGTATCGTTCATCAAGATAAAGACTGTGAGCTCTATTTGAAGACATCGATTAGGAGTGGGAATAGTAGGGATGACCTCACACCGCTCCCTACGGGTGGAAAGATAAATATGAACATCTACGGCGATATTAAGTGCGACCTGAAATGGCAGGTGGATAAGATGTGTAAAGCTGTCGAACCGTGTGAGGTTGACGAAATAAAGATGCTTCTCACTGACTATCCAGCCTCTCTTGCTAAGCAGTACTTTAATGCTGATTATATGCTGATGTATCCTATTGACACAAAACAACAGGAGTGTAGGGATAAGTTCACCCGTGCTCGTTGTGTTGTGATAGGTAAGGATTATAGATTTGTCTTTATGTATTTCTTCTTAACGGACGATAATGCAAAAGACCTTAACAAGTATCTTGCTCAGCTGAAGGGGATGATATGGTTCAATTAGTGGGCGCTCCTCGGATAATACGGATGGGGCTGAATCACGCTCACAGTGCTCTTGTTGGTGGGATAAAAGAATGATAACCGCAGCTGACAATGCTGACCTGAACGCACAGGGAGGCCTGTCGGCGAATAAACTGATACACAAGGAAGGATATAGAGAAATAATGTTATAGAAAAAGAGAAGGAGGGTTGTTGATAATCACTGTCCTCTCCACTGTTCCCTTTCGGTCTTTGACGGATGGGACGGAGAGGGCAGAGGTGGGTCTTCCTCTCCATGCTAAGCAGGGTGGAGGGGAGTCTTCAAGAGAAAAGCAGAGTGACATCTCATTGGAACAAGTTGTTTTTTAATTATTAACTTCTAATCTAAGTTTGAATATGAAGAGAATTAAGAACATTTGTTATGCTTTTCTTTTAGCATTCTTGTTTTGCCTTCCTATATGGGGACAAAATGATGTGAAGATTACAAGGGTGGGGAAACTCATTCAAGAGTCCCTCCCTTCAACTTGGGAGCGCGACACCTTCATGACCTACTACATTGCTGCAGATGCGGATAGTACAGAACGTTTTATCAAGGAAGGAAACTGGAAGCCTGCCTATGAGAAACGATATACACCTTACAATAATGTGTCACTACCTTTAATCGACGAATGCTTTGCTGAGTCCATAAGTGCGGTTCTTACAGAAGAACAAAAGAAACTCTTAAACCTCATTGGAAAGAAAAGTAATATTATGTGGTCTAAGTTCTATGTCTTTATAAATAGCAAGAAGAGGTTTGTAAAGATAAAAATGATGAGCAGCACAGCGAAGTACTTAACCCATGAGCAGATTTATGAGATTCTGAGACTATACTCTAAATGTAAGCTGCCAGTGCACCCTGTCGTAGGAACCTTTAAAGAGAAAGAATACTATATAACGGGTGCTTCGGTTTTCAAGATAAAGTAATGCTACGGACAGAAGGCCTATCAGCGTCATAAAAGAATGATAACTGCCGTTGACAATGGCCCTCCCTGAACGCACAGGGAAGCCTGTCGGCGCATAAACTGATACACAAGAAAGGATATAGACAAGCACATAGCAGACTCGGTAATCACTCTCCTCTCCATTCGGAGAAGGGCTGGGGGTAAGGTCTGCTAAGCTACTCATTTATACATAAATATAATAACATGAATATTAGAAACATCACTTTGAAAGACAAGCTCTTAGTGATATTAATCCTTATTAGCACTGCAATACCATGTATAGCACAGTCGGGAAAGCAAAACTACACAAGGGCGTATGACTTAGACTTTAAGATGGTACCAGACTCTTTGCGCCCCTATCGCTGGATAGAGAACGGTGCCTTTGCGCTCTACACAATACCTTGGGATGTTAAAGGACCAATGCGAACGTTGTACACAAGGCGGTACATAAAGGAAATTCCAATTGTAGACAGATTAAGAACGGAGATCTCTCATAGAATCCTCTTGCCCCACGACAATCTTAAAGAGGGTGTGGTAGGCCTTGAATGTAAGGGGAGTGGACTAAAGCGTGTGGTCCTAACGCTGCAAGCGATTGATGAAGAAGAGAAGGTGGTGGCAACAGGATCATTCATCTGTAAGCCTGACTCTGTCCTCAAAACATATTCGACACATATTAACCTGACTAATGCGTCTTCATTGAATATAGGTATCAACGCCTTAGGCGAGGAGAGGAAAGATGCGTATATCGCCTTCTCAAAACTGAAGGTGACACTTGATAATAAGCCTATCGACGATTATCCCGTTAGGACACTTGATCCTTTGAGGGTGGAGGGTGGTCTTAACCTTATTCGTGAAGACAGTAATCATTGTTTCGACCTGGCGCAGATAGACGGACTCAGAGACAAGAGAATAATTGGTTTAGGAGAGTCTTTACATGGTAACTCTGACGTTAAAAGCTTTGTTACCAGACTGATTGAAGCGTCTGTCAAACGGCATGATTGTAGATTGGTCTTGATGGAGTTCCCCTTAGGGAAATCACTCTTCTTTAATCGTTATATACAAGATGATAGCTTCACAATGGACTCCTCCTTGATACCACACCCAACAGTAAGTACACTCTTAAACGTACTTAGGACTTATAATCGGGGTAGGGCAGATAGTGATAAGGTGCGGTTGTTTGGTATTGACTATACACATCAAAAGACGATAAGTATGTCGTCTACCCTCCATCTGTTTGATTTCATCGCTGCACTAAATAAGGAACAACACATCCCAGAGGCTGACAGACTCGCTGTAATGATAATGAAAGATAAACTGGCTGACGCTGTCAATTATCTTGATAAGCACCGTGCGGAAATAGCTAAGCTACTTTCAGATGACGAAATGGCCTGTTTTGACTTTATCTTAAAGCTGAATGCACAGCATCAGCAGACTCCTTCTTTTGAAAGGTATGCCCAGCGTGATTCTACGATGGCTCTCTGTGCGAAGTTCTTAATAGATAGGTGTGCCAAAGATAAGCGTGAGAAGGTGTTTATCTATTCCCATGCCATACATGTAAACCCTGTGTCGACCTATCCTGCCGTACCTTGCTTGCCTATGGGAAGTTATCTGCGAAAGGCGTATGGTGACGACTATTGTCCCTTACTCCTCGTCACAGAAGGTGGCGATGCGATTGCGACAGATATATCATTCGGCATGAAGGACGCTGCAATAAACAAAGCACCTGCTAATAGTTTAGAGTATTGTCTTAACGCTTCGACCGACGCTTCTGTCTATCTCCCCATGACTCCTGCTTTCAACAGACTGATACCAACACGCTTTAAGGGTGCCTATCATGTCTTACAAGAGTTCTTCCCAATCAATGTGTATCAACGGTTTAATGGTGTCTTCTTCGTGAAGCACGATGAAAAGAACAATGTCCATATTCATCAAACGAGCTTGGAAGATGGCACTAAACAGGCTATAACGAACATGAAACAGCGAAAACAGCTCCTTAAAGAGATGGAGGACAGATTAAAAACCATGGAGGATAAGTAACTTGTCGTAGATAGCTTAATAAAAAGCCCTCCCCCCTGTTTGTATGGAGACACTCATGGATTACCACCCTTAGCAGCAAGGGTAAGGCTGCTACTCACCAACATGGCCGGTGCGTTTGAGGACACCCCATGTCTGCAGCTCGCCCTTGATTGCTTTGAGATAACTCTTGAAGAGGACGTAATACATAATCCAACGATAGAAGAAACGTTGCGGGATAACCCATAGGAGTACCCATAATCGCTCGCCTTCAAAGATGTAAGCCATGATAGACACACTTGCGTCAATGAGAAGGAAGATGATATAATAGAAGAATATCTGTAAGGCATTGCCAGAGAAGAGACCTATGAGCATCAGTACATCTGCCAATGGTGAGAAGGTTGGGATGATATACTGGAAGATAAGCATATTAGGCATAGCCCACAATCCGAAGCCCTTCTTCGATGGAGAGAAGAGTGAGGAGCGATGTTTCCAAAAGGCTTGCATCACTCCAAAGCACCAACGGATACGTTGTTTCACAAACTGGCGG
>QWCI01004270.1_pt1 | contig 10890 bp, 10 predicted proteins | sample 1972541 | NCBI WGS metagenome assembly QWCI01 (sample SAMN09866712, study PRJNA288562) | Human oral metagenome isolate term3_saliva, whole genome shotgun sequencing... | isolation source: mouth | host: Homo sapiens | place: USA: California | reverse complement strand
TCTTTAAGGAATTCTTCAAGGTTTACACCGGCGATGTTAGCGTGTGACCAAACGGCAAATTCTGAGTCACCGTGTTCACCCATGATGTAGGCGTGAACTGAACGAGCATCAACGTCAAGTTTTTCAGCAAGTGCTTGACGGAAACGAGCTGAGTCAAGTGAAGTACCTGAACCGATAACGCGTTCTTTAGGGAATCCTGAGAATTTCCATGTTGAGTAAGTCAATACGTCAACTGGGTTAGCTGCTACAAGGAAGATTCCTTTGAAGCCTGATTCAACAACTTGAGTAACGATAGATTTGTTGATAGCAAGGTTTTTACCAACAAGATCAAGACGAGTTTCACCTGGTTTTTGTGGAGCACCAGCAGTGATAACTACAAGGTCAGCATCCGCACAGTCTTCGTATTTAGCTGCGTAGATTTTTTTAGGTGAAGTGAAAGCAAGCGCGTGGCTAAGGTCAAGCGCATCACCAACAGCTTTTTCGAACAATTGTGGAATTTCGATAATACCAAGTTCTTGAGCGATACCTTGGTTTACAAGTGCGAAAGCGTAAGATGAACCTACGGCACCGTCACCAACGAGGATGACTTTTTTGTGTTGTTTAGTTGCAGTCATGGGTCTAAACATCTCCTTATTTTTTAATTGGGTTACCCCATACACTGCTTATTCTACCACTTTAAGTGATGGATGTCACGAAATAATAAGGAAATAATAGATGAAAGCGTTTACACAACTGAAAATTAAAGCGTTTTATGGTATAATATTATAGAAATTTTCTATACTCTTTTATTAGAGTTTTGAATGATTTGAATGAAAGAAAAGAGGCATTTTTAGAGTGCAAGATAATAATTTAATTGACGTTAATTTGACGTCTGAGATGAAGACGAGCTTTATCGATTATGCCATGAGTGTTATCGTGTCTCGTGCTCTCCCAGATGTTCGAGACGGTTTAAAACCTGTACAACGTCGTATTCTATATGGAATGAATGAGCTTGGGGTGACACCTGATAAGCCACATAAAAAATCTGCCCGTATTACCGGGGATGTCATGGGTAAATATCACCCACACGGAGACTCATCTATCTATGAAGCCATGGTTCGTATGGCGCAATGGTGGAGCTACCGTTACATGTTGGTTGACGGTCACGGGAACTTTGGTTCTATGGATGGTGATGGGGCTGCCGCTCAGCGTTATACTGAGGCGCGTATGTCTAAAATCGCCTTGGAAATGCTTCGTGATCTCAATAAGAATACCGTTGATTTTCAAGATAACTACGATGGATCGGAACGTGAGCCAATCGTTCTTCCGTCACGTATTCCAAACCTTCTTGTCAATGGTGCGACAGGGATTGCCGTTGGTATGGCGACTAACATCCCACCACACAATTTGGCTGAAACAATTGATGCTGTCAAATTGATGATGGATAATCCTGAAGTCACAACACGTGAACTTATGGAAGTTCTTCCTGGACCAGACTTTCCAACTGGTGGCTTGGTCATGGGGAAATCTGGTATTCACCGTGCTTATGAAACTGGTAAGGGCTCTATTGTCCTTCGTTCGCGTACTGAAATTGAAACAACTAAATCAGGTCGTGAGCGCATCGTAGTCACTGAGTTTCCTTATATGGTCAATAAGACTAAGGTCCATGAACACATTGTTCGTTTGGCCCAGGAAAAACGTATCGAGGGGATTACAGCAGTTCGTGACGAGTCTTCTCGTGAGGGGGTACGTTTTGTCATCGAAGTGCGTCGTGATGCATCTGCCAACGTAATCTTGAACAATTTGTTCAAATTAACCCAACTTCAGACAAACTTTAGTTTCAATATGTTGGCCATTGAAAAGGGTGTTCCAAAAATCCTTTCCTTGCGTCAAATTTTGGCTGACTACATTGCTCACCAACAAGAGGTTGTGGTACGTCGTACACAGTTTGATAAGGGCGTCGTTTGACAGGTTTGGAACGTGATAAGATTCAAAATGAGTACAATGATCTCCTTGCCTTGATTGCTGATTTAGCTGATATTTTGGCAAAACCAGAGCGTGTCATTGCTATCATCAAGGAAGAGTTGGATGAAAGTAAGCGTAAATTCGCAGACGCCCGTCGTACAGAGCTGATGGTCGGCGAAGTTGTCTCACTTGAAGATGAAGACCTAATCGAAGAAGAAGATGTTGTTATCACTCTTTCTAACAAGGGATATATCAAACGCTTGGCTCAAGACGAATTCCGTTCTCAGAAACGTGGAGGTCGTGGAGTTCAAGGGACAGGTGTTAACGATGATGACTTTGTTCGTGATATTGTCTCAACAAGCACTCATGATCATCTTTACTTCATGACTAATAAGGGGCGTGTATACCGTCTTAAGGGGTATGAAATCCCAGAATACGGTCGCACAGCCAAAGGTTTACCTATCGTTAATCTCTTGAAGTTGGACGAAGGTGAGACCATTCAAACAGTCATTAATGCCAAGAGTGAAGAAGCTTCTGAAAATAATCACCTAGTCTTTGTAACTCGTCAAGGTTTGGTTAAACGAACTAAGGAAGCCGAGTTCAAAAACATTCGCCAAAATGGTTTGATTGCCTTAAAACTTAGAGAAGGTGACGAGCTAATCAATGTCTTCTTGACTACTGGTAATGAAGAAATTGTCATTGGTACTAAATTTGGTTACAGTGTACGTTTCAAGGAAAATACGATTCGAAGCATGAGTCGTATGGCTGCTGGTGTTAAAGGAGTGACTCTTCGTGATGGTGACCAAGTCGTTGGTGCTGCGGCCATTACGGACGACCAAGAAGTCTTGATTATCACTGAAAAAGGTTACGGTAAGCGTACCTCAGCTACTGAATACCCAACGAAGGGTCGTGGTGGTAAAGGTATCAAGACTGCCAATATCACAGAGAAGAATGGTAACCTAGCAGGTATTGTAACAGTGTCTGGTGATGAGGATATCATGGTCATCACCGATACAGGTGTTATCATACGTACTGCCGTTGCTAATATTTCACAAACTGGTCGTGCCACTCAAGGGGTTAAGGTCATGCGTTTGGATGACTCTGCTCGTATTGTAACCTTTGCTTTAGTTGAGCCAGAAGAAGTTGAACAAGCTTCCGAAAATCAAGAAAGTGGTGACAACTAATGAGCAAAGATAAGAAAAATAACGTAACAAAAAAACGTCGTAAGTGGCTTGATATTCTTCGCTGGGTGTTGATTGTTGTTCTCTTGGTTGTTGGTTTAGCCTTGATTTTCAATAAGTCTATTCGAAACACAGTGATTGCTTGGAATACAAATAAGTATCAAGTGAGCAAGGTTTCTAAAAAAACTATTGAGAAAAACAAGGAAGCTAAGACTAGCTTTGACTTTGATACCGTTAAATCAATTAGTACAGAGTCTGTCTTGCAGGCACAGATGGATGCTCAAGAGCTTCCTGTCGTTGGTGGTATTGCTATTCCAGAGGTAGGTATCAATCTCCCTATTTTCAAAGGACTTGGCAATACAGAGTTGACTTACGGTGCAGGAACGATGAAAGAAGATCAAGTCATGGGTGGTGAAAACAACTACTCATTGGCTAGTCACCATATTTTCGGTATCGCTGGGGCTTCTGACATGCTCTTCTCACCATTAGATAGGGCTAAAGAAGGCATGAAGATCTACCTTACGGATAAAAATAAGGTCTACACCTATGTTATCAGTGAGGTAAAAATTGTCCAACCAACTGAAGTAGCAGTGATTGATGATACTCCTGGCAAGTCTGAAGTTACCCTTGTAACTTGTACGGATGCCGAAGCAACTCAGCGTACAATCGTCAAAGGTGAATTGAAATCACAGGTAGATTTTGACAAGGCAAGTTCAGATATTATTGAAGCCTTTAATAAGTCATACAATCAATTTCAAAATTAAGAAAGGGCCTTCGGGCCTTTTTCAATGGAGGAAAATATGTTTTTAAATACAGTGCACCATGTTGCTATTATTGTTTCTGATTATGACTTGTCTCGAGATTTTTATGTCAATAAACTTGGTTTTGAGATTATTCGGGAAAATCACCGTCCGGAACGTCATGATTATAAGTTAGACCTACGCTGTGGAGGTATAGAACTTGAAATCTTCGGCAATAAGACCAGTGATCCGAACTATGTGGAGCCCCCAAAACGTCCGTCTTATCCTGAGGCATGTGGCTTACGTCATTTAGCTTTCAGAGTGACTAATATTGAAGAGGTCGTCAAAGAGTTAGAACAAAAGGGTATCTCCTGCCAACCTATTCGCAAGGACACTTTTACCGGTGAAAAGATGACTTTCTTTGCTGATCCAGATGGTCTTCCCTTGGAGTTGCACGAGTAGTTTTTTTGACCTTAATTTTTTAAGTCATGGTATAATAGGTGAACGGCTGAGCCTAGAGTCAGTCGTCCTTTAGGAGATTATGGAATACTATTCTATTTTCGAAAGGAAACACACATGAAATTGAAAAAACTTCTTGTTACTGGGATGGCTATATTGGCTTCAGTAACAGCCTTTACTTCGGTTGCTCAAGCAGCAACATCTTCACAAGTCCAAAAGGTTATTGATGAATCTTATGTTCAACCAGACTATGTGATGGGATATTCGTTGTCGGAAGAGCAACGAAATGAAACCTTGAATTTATTAGGGTATGATAGTAGTAAGGATACTAATGTCAAGACCTTGACGACATCTGCTTACGCTAATATCATGAATGTGGCTGACGATTCTAGTCTTCAGCTATATTCTTCGGTTAAGATTGCTAAGCTGGGTGCTAAGGAAACCTTGAGTGTAGAGATTGTGACACCGCAAAATATCACGAAAATCACTCCAGATATGTACCGTAATGCTGCCACGACACTTGGTATTGAACATGCTAAGATTACGGTAGCAGCACCAATTGCAGTTACAGGAGAAAGTGCCTTGGCTGGTATTTACTATTCCCTTGAGCAAAATGGGGCTAAAGTTTCAGATGAAAGCAAAGAGCTTGCGCAAGAGGAACTTAAAACCCTTTCTCAAATCAATGAGGAAAATTCTGGTAAGACTGACTATGATGCAGACAAGCTTAATGTAGCTATGACTGATATTAAGTCAGCTGTTGCTGATAAAGGGGATAAGTTAACAGAAGACCAAGCTAAAACGATTGTTCAGCAAACGGTCAATAACTATAACTTGGATCTTTCAGATACGCAAATTAATCTTCTGGTGAATTTTGCATTGAATTTGTCTAAGTCTTCAATCATTGATAGTGCTAGTTTCAAGTCGAGCTTGAGCTCACTTAAGGATTCTATCGTTTCGAAAGCTGGTAATACTTTCTCTGGAATCAACTTAAACTTTAATGCCAACAAAACACTTGAGAATAGCAAAAATATTTTTGCACAAATTTGGCAAGCTATTGTAGATTTCTTTACTGGATTTTCTAAATAGTAAAAGAGCTATCCATTTGGATGGCTTTTTTCTATTTTTCAGAAAATATGTGAAATGCTATTGAAATTATTCCAACAATTGTGTAAAATGGTAAACATCAATTCAGATTATTCTGAAAATTTGTTTTAGGAGATTCTCTTATGTCACAAACAAGTGTAACTAGTCAGTCTACCTGGCGTAGTAAAATAAAAGCAATGGGACCCGGTATCCTAATGGCTTCGGCGGCCGTAGGTGGTTCCCACATCGTTTCATCTACCCAAGCGGGTGGTTCTTATGGATGGGCCTTGTTAGGCTTGGTTATTCTGGCTAACCTCTTCAAATACCCATTCTTCCGTTTTGGTGCTGAGTATACCGCAGACACAGGTAAAACCCTTGTTGAAGGTTATGCTGAGAAAGGTAAGTTCTATCTTTGGGTATTCTTTATTTTGAATGTCTTTTCAGCCTTGGTTAATACTGCAGGTGTTTCTATTCTTTGTTCAGCCATCATTGCTAGTGCCTTTCCAATGCTTGGTTTGAGTATTACCACATGGTCAATCATTTTGGTTGCAATCATTTGGGGTATGTTACTCTTTGGTGGTTACAAACTTCTTGATGGTATGGCTAAATGGATCATGTCAGCCTTGACTATCGCAACAGTAGCAGCAGTCATTATTGCAGCAATCAAACACCCAGAGTATAGTGCTGACTTCGTTGAAAAAACACCATGGCAGTTAGCAGCCCTTCCATTTATCGTTTCACTTCTTGGATGGATGCCAGCTCCAATTGAAATTTCAGCCATTAACTCACTTTGGTCAGCTGAGAAAAAGAAAACGGTTGATTTTAACACTGATGATGCCCTCTTTGATTTCAACGTTGGTTACATCGGAACAGCTATTCTTGCAGTATTCTTTGTAGCACTCGGAGCTCTTATCCAGTATCCAACTGGTAAACCAGTAGAAGCAGCATCAGCTAAGTATATTGCTCAGTTTGTTGGTATGTATGCCTCAGTACTTGGTGAGTGGTCACGCTATTTGATTACCTTTATCGCTTTCTTATGTATCTTTGGTACTGTGATTACTGTTATCGATGGTTATTCACGTGTGAATGAAACATCTCTTCGTCTTTTGTTTAACCAAAAAGAAAAAAATCAAACACCATTGAATGTTTGGATGACATTGACAGCTATTCTTGGTCTCATCATTATTTTCTTCTTCCAAGGTCAAGTAGCAACAATGCTTCGTTTTGCCATGATTGGTTCATTCCTTACAACACCTTTCTTTGCGCTTTTGAATTATGTACTTGTTACAAAAGCAAAGAGAGACCTTCCAACTTGGTTGAAAGGACTTGCTATTGCAGGTTTGATTTTCTTGTTCGGATTTGCCCTCTTCTTTATCTGGGCTTTGGCTATTGGTAAAGCAGGTTAATAGGATTAAACGGTTTCCATATGGAAGCTGTTTTTTTATTTTAAAGGAGGGGGAAGGAGAGATCATACCCAAGAGAATACAAAAAAACCATTCCAATTGGATGTCCATGAATACTACTTGACGGTAATCTGGATGGATATCTTTTTTCATGTTAAAATATTTCCTTTCTGCCATGGTACTTTCCGCACCATAGTTTTTTTAACTATTTTAGTTTATCAAAAGGTGGTCTTCTTGACAAGTCTTTTTTACTATTTTTTAGGAAATTCGCATTTTGTAAATGCCGCCTGTCTGAAAGCATCGATTATCTTTATCAACGATGATTGCCTCAAGATTTGGTTGTGAACTAACTTCCTGGAAAATGCGTTCTAGACTTGAGCCAAATAAACGTGTCGTCCAAATTTCACCATCGACTGAGAGGGATGAAATGATGGTAAGACTAGCTAGATCACTAGAGACAGGGTAGCCAGTTTGACTATCGAAAATATGATGATAGGTTTTGCCATTTATTTCAAAAGTGCGTTCATAGATTCCTGAAGTGACAATAGATTGGTCTCTTATAGCAAGCACCATAAGATTTGTGTTTCTAGTCTCCTTGGGATTTTGAATACCAATCCGCCATTTTTTATCAGGATTATGGAGAGCTGGTCCAAAGGTTAGAACATTACCTCCAAGATTGATTAGGGCACTGGTCACTTTTTCCGCTTTAAGAAAATCTGCAATACGATCTGCAATATATCCTTTTGCCAGGGCGCCAAGATCAATTTTCATCCCTTTTTCTTTGAGAAAAACGCTTTGATTTTCCTCGGATAGAACAATGGCATTGGGATTGATAATTTCCAGGAGCGGAGGAATTTCTTCAGGCAGAGGCAGCTTGGCATCCGAAAAACCAATGCGCCAAGTCTGAATGAGAGGTCCGATGGCAATGTTAAGGTGACTTCCAGGTTGGCAGCTATGCCATTTTCCAAGAGCAATAAGTTCAAAAAGCTCTGGGTGAACCGTCACCGAATGTAAGCCTGCTGCCTTGTTAATTTTCATGAGTTCGGAACTGTCGTCATTGGCAGAGAAACGCTTATTGTAGGTATGTAGGAGTGCTTCAACCTGGTCTAGCAGGGGTTCTGGTTCTTCATGATAGATAGAGACGTCAATCACAGTTCCCATGAGACGTACACGACGATTAGTGAGTTGCATGGGCAACTGTATCCTTGATTTCTTGATAGATTTGTTCGTTTTCTTCTAAGCTGTAGGAATTGGCACCACTAGCAAGTGGGTGGCCTCCACCGTCATGACGTTTAGCAATCTCGTTGATGACAATGCTTTTACTGCGCAGACGGACACGGTAATGCCCTTCAGGCTGCTCTACGAAAATAGCCCAAGATTCGACGCAATCAATACGACCTGGAGTGCCAACAATTGCAGAACTTTCAGCATCAGTGACATTGAATTCATCCAAAATCTTTCGTGTCAAGACAACTCGAGCTGCACCATTTTCATCGACTTCTAGATTATCAAAAACATAACCTTGTAATTTAGCAATTTTGAATGGGAAACTATCCATACGACGAGCCATTGCTGCAAAATCAAAGTCGTATTCACGAAGTTTAGCCGCAATTTGAAGTGTTTTAGGTGTCGTAGACGGAAAGAGGAAGCGACCTGTATCGCCAACAATACCATTGTAAAGAACACGAGCAGCGGCATCTGACAAGGAAAGGCCAAGAGTGAGAGCCCAGTCAGTCACAATTTCGCTGGCACTTGAAGCAGTCGTATCAACTAAGAGGAGGTCGCCGTAGGCATCGTCGTTAGGATGATGGTCAATTTTGATAAGAAAGTCCCCCTTATCAAAACGGTCGTCGTCGATACGAGGAGTGTTGGCTGTATCGGTAACAATAACAAGCGCTCCTTCATAGTCTTGGTCAGTCACCTTATCCATTTCAGCAATCCAAGATAAGGTCGGTTCATTGACACCTGTCGCAAGAACCTTTTTATCTGGAAAGTTTGTTTTTAAAATTTCCTTCAGTCCTACCTGACTACCAATGGCATCAGGGTCAGGTCTTTGGTGGCGGTGAATAATAATAGTGTCATGGGCTTTAATTTTTTCTAAAATAGCTTGAAATACAGTCATGAATGTCTCCTTGTGATTTTGTTCCTATTATATCATGAAACAATAGAAAAACGGTTAGCCTAGGCAAACCGTTATAAAATTAGATATCTTTATAGTCGACTTCAAGTCCACGTTTAACCGCTGGACGGTTGGCAATTTTTTCAGTCCATGCTTGAAGGTGCTTGTATTCTTTAACATCAAGGAAAGTACCAGCCTTGTCCCAAATCTTATCTTGAGCAAGACGACCATACCAAGACCAGATGGCAATATCAGCGATAGTATATTCATCACCAGCAATATAAGGTTTGGTTGCTAATTCTTTATCCAGCAGGTCAAGTTGGCGTTTGGCTTCCATGGCAAAACGGTTGATGGCATATTCGATTTTTCAGGTGCATAGTGGAAGAAGTGCCCAAAGCCACCACCTAGAAAAGGCGCAGCACCTGTTTGCCAAAAGAGCCAGTTGAGAACTTCCGTACGTTTTGCGTGATTAGTTGGAATGAGTTTGCCGAATTTTTCAGCCAAGTAAAGGAGGATGTTAGCTGATTCAAAGACACGAACCGGTTGGTCCTCAGAGTAATCCATCATTGCTGGAATCTTTGAGTTTGGATTGATTGAAACAAAGTCTGAGCCAAATTGGTCACCGTCACCAATCTTAATACGATAAGCGTCATAACCTGCTTGAGTTACACCAAGTTCTTTCAATTCTTCCAGCATGATAGTTGCCTTGATACCATTTGGTGTCGGAAGAGTATAGAGTTGGAAAGGTTGGTCACCTTTAGGTAAAGTTTGTTCAAAACGTGCACCAGCTGTAGGTTGATTGAGGCCACCCCAGGCACCTCCCATAGAGGTTGGGTTTTCCCAAACTACTGGTAAAATATAGTCAGACATAAAGTTTCTCCTTGTATTCTTGATAGTTACATCCTAACAAAATGCTAATGGCATTTCAAGAATCTACTACGTCCTATTAGGCGCAACACCTTGACTTTTTCCATAAGAATGATAAGATAGTAAAAATTAATTTTTATCTGATAAAAAACATATTGTTTAGAGAGGAAGAAAAGAATGACTGCTATTGATTTTCATAAGTTGGCTAAAACAGAACTACACTGCCATTTGGATGGTTCTCTATCATTGGAAACCATTCGTCACCTAGCTGACTTGGCACAGATTGAGTTACCTGAGGACGATGCAGAGCTCAAACACCATGTGACAGCACCTGCTACCTGTGAGAGTCTCTTAGATTATCTTGAGGCTTTTGATTATATTCGTCCTTTGCTTCAAACAAAGGAAGCCTTGACCGTTGCGGCTTATGATGTTGCTAAACAGGCTGCTCTTGAAAATGTCATCTATATTGAAGTGCGTTTTGCTCCCGAATTATCGATGGATAAGGGATTGACTGTCGCTGAAACCATTGATGCCGTTTGTCAGGGCTTACGTCAAGCTCAAGAAGAATTTGGTATTGTAGCCAAGGCCCTAGTTTGTGGCATGCGCCAATCGGATCAAGAATTAACGGCTCGTATTCTTGATGAAGCGAATGAGGTTGGAGATAGTGACTTTGTTGGTTTTGATTTTGCTGGAGATGAACATCATTATGGACCTAAAGCGATTAAACCTCTGATTGAGCAAGTCCAAAGTTACAACCGTCCGATGACTTTCCATGCTGGTGAGTGTGGTTGTCCAGCCTTTTTGGCTGAGTCGATTGCCATGGGAATTAAGCGTAATGGCCATGCAACGATCTTGGCTCAAGAGTCTGAGCTTTTGGAAGAGTTTGTCAAAAATGGTGTCACAGGAGAGTTATGTTTAACAAGTAATCTCCAGACCAAGGCAGCCGTTACAGTTGATGATTTTCCTTATCTAAAAATGAAAGCGGCAGGGGCTAATATTACTATTAATACGGACAATCGTACCGTTTCTGATACAAACCTGACCAAAGAGTACGAACTCTATCACAAGCATTTTGATAGCTCAGTTCAAGACTT
>QWCI01001090.1_pt1 | contig 10906 bp, 11 predicted proteins | sample 1972541 | NCBI WGS metagenome assembly QWCI01 (sample SAMN09866712, study PRJNA288562) | Human oral metagenome isolate term3_saliva, whole genome shotgun sequencing... | isolation source: mouth | host: Homo sapiens | place: USA: California | reverse complement strand
CACACCTCACACCCTGAAATACGCTGCAGCCCTGATGCTGACACTGGGTCTGGCCGCCTGCGGCAGCGGGTCGGACAACGGCGGCGGCAGCGAGCCGGCTTCGCAGCTGCAGACCAAGAACAACACACCAGCACAGAGTAGTGACGCAGCCAATGGCGGAGCCGCAAATGCGTCAGGTAACAATGACACCGCAAAACCCGCTGCCACAGGTGAGGATGTGCAGCCCATCTCAGACCAGGGTGTTCGCGGTGATGTGGTCGCCACAGCGCTGCGCACCGTGGGCGGTACAAGCGGCGACAATGCAGACACCGCAACGGAAGAATTGATCGGCGTAAGATCGAACCACAGCGACACCAGCCAGAACAGTCGTACCGAGGAATTCATGGCCAGCGTGACGCAAAGTATCCGGATTGCAGAAGGGGATGACGCAGCACTGGGCACCTTCCTGCGGGAAGAAAACCTCACCCCCGCGGAAAGCTACTCTCACCGGAGCGCCATCAAACCGACCCGTCTCGTCTTTGGCATGTCGGCCAAAGGCGCCTTGCCCCCCGAAACGGCCCACGCAGCAGCAGACACCGATGTGCTGCAGCTTGGCACACAGGCCAGGTTCACATTCCCGGATGCGGCAAAGAACCAGCGAGGCGACCAGACCGCCGATGATGCCACATTGACCTACCAGGCAGCCTCCCCCGTCATCATCAGGAAAGGCACGGTCTACCCTTATGAGGATCACCAGAACGAGAGCGAGGCCATCCAGACCTGGAACTCGCCCCAGCAGGACAATGAAACAGCACCTACCGGGATCACCATCCACGTATCAAAGAGCAGTCTGAACAACAGTTTCGAGCTGTGCGCTGAGAAAGTGGGCTACGGTCACACCCAGGTAAACCGCCTGGATTGTGACGCCTGGGAGGTTCCGGAAAACTGGGTACCCGGGCAGGCATTGGTCTACAAGGGACACCGTATTTCCATCAGAGAATCGTACGAGTCCCCCTGGATCGATGGCCAAGGCAACCTGATGATGAAGGAGTGGGTCGATCAGTATCATGAAGCGGGCAGCGGAGTGCTGCAGCAGAAGCCCTTCTTCTGACCGTCAATCCGACAAAGCGCCGGATTGACATCCGGTTGCAGCAGGGGGGCGGGCAATTGCAAAAAATTCAGGAAAAAACCGGAGCCATTGCCTGCCCCTGCACACCAGGGAACCTGTCCCATCAAGAAATTCTCCCCCATGAAAAAAGCCGCCACCCTCATCCTCCTCACCTCCCTCGCCGCCTGCGGAGGCAGCAGTGACACGCCGCAGACCAGTGCCGAACCCACCGGCGCCGTGACCAAGGCAGCCAGCACCCAGACAGCCGAAACACAACCCGCCACCGGCAGCGCCGCCAGCCCTGCCAGCAGCCAGAACAGCGGCACGGCTGCGACCACCCCGGGCACCGACGACGCAAACGCCGGCGGCGCCACGCCAAGTCGCGAGCCTGCGCCCGTGTCGGCCAATGACGTGCGCGGTGACGTGCTGGCCACCGCGCTGCGCAGCTCATACAACGAGGTGACGGCAGCCGGTGATTCGCAGCCCGTGCCGCTGATGAATGCCACGGGCCAGCCTCCGGAAGGAAAGATCACCGACGACACCATGGTGGCCGGCATCGACCAGATGGCGTACGACAGGGCCGGTACCAATGGCATCGGCCCCTATGCGTGGAAGGCCCATTCGTTCCCGTGGATGAACAATGGGGCAACACCAGCCAACCCGATTGCGAAGGACACCATCGAATTCGGCCTGTCGGCGCACGGCCCCCTGCCGGCCAGCACGGTGAACGATGCCGCCGATGCCGATGTGCTGCAGATCGGCCCGCTGGCGTCCCTGCAGACCGAACTCCCCAGCACCGACAATGCCGGGGCGGCACGTGCCGCCATGCTGGGCATTTCCTCCACCACCATCATCCGTCGCCTGACCGTATACAAACTGGACCCGAACCAGTATCTGCACACCTGGCGTTTCGGCAGCGAGGGCCCGGACAACAGCGCGCCGGAACTGGGCCTCTTCCTGAAAAAAGGTTATGCCGACAACCAGTTCCAGCTCTGCTGGCGGGTCGAGGACGACCGCACGGACATGCACCGGACCGGCTGCTCCATCTGGGAAGTGGCAGCCGACTGGAAGCCCGGCAAATCGCTGAAGGCGGTGGGCTATTACCTGATGGATTCCATCCGGAATCCCGGTATCGCGGGCCAGTGGATCAACCGGCACTATCACACGAAGCTCAGCGCCCAGTGATCACAAAAAACCCGGGCCAGTCCAGACAGGACATCCCGGGTTTTTTGTGACGCGAAAGATTGCCGCCAGGTCCGGCGCATGTACAGGCGCCATGCGCGCCCGCAAAATCCCCGCTGGGCGCGCATGACAGGGCGGCAGGGCCGCAGAATCCCCGATGGATTCAGGGCACGGCCGGCGTGGTCATGCGCGCCCGGCTGCAACCATTATGCCGCGGCGCACTTGGCCTTGCGTGCCGCCACTTCGGCCACGGCCAGAGCCGTCATGTTGACCAGCCGGCGCACGGTGGCCGACGGGGTCATGACGTGCACCGGGAAGGCACTGCCCAGCAGGATCGGGCCGATGGTCACGCCATGGCCATCGGTGGTTTTCAGCACGTTGAACAGGATGTTGGCCGAATCCAGGTTCGGGCACACCAGCAGGTTGGCCTCGCCTTCCAGCGTGCTGTCCGGCACCAGGCGGTCACGCAGCTCGGGGCGCAGGGCAGCGTCGCCGTGCATTTCGCCGTCGCAGCTGACATTGGGCACCACGCTGCGGAAGATGTCGCGGGCCTCGCGCATCTTGATGGCCGAGGGCCGGTTGGAGCCACCGAACTGCGAGTGCGACACGAAGGCCACCTTCGGCGGAATGCCGAAGTTGTTCACCTCTTCGGCCGCCATCTGGGCGATCTTGGCCAGCGTCTCGGCATCGGGCGAATCGTTCACGTAGGTGTCGGTGATGAACAGCGTCCGGTTGCCCATGGTGAGCGCGTTGAGCGTGGCCAGCGGCTTGCCGGGGCGCGAGCCGATCACGTCACGGATGTGCCCCAGATGCACGTCGAAGCGGCCCAGCGTGCCGCACAGCATGGTGTCGGCATCGCCCAGCCGCACCATCAGCGCGGCGATCAGCGTGGTGGCACGGCGCACGCCGGCCTTGGCCGCCTCCTGCGATACACCACGGCGGCCCATCAGGCGCCAGTATTCTTCCCAGTACTGGCGGAAGCGGGCATCATCGTCGGGGTTGACGATCTCCATGTCCTGACCGGCACGCATGCGCAGCCCGGCCTTGCGGATCCGGTCCTCGATGACTGCCGGGCGGCCGATCAGGATGGGATAGGCCAGTCCCTCGTCAATGGCGGTCTGGGCGCAGCGCAGCACGCGCTCGTCCTCGCCCTCGGCGTAGGCCACACGCTTGATCCCGGCCGGCGCGGCCTTGGCTGCAGCGACCACCGGACGCATCAGCAGGCCGGTCGAGTACACATAGTGGTAGAGCGACTGGCGATAGGCATCCAGATCCTCGATCGGGCGGCTGGCCACACCGGACGCGGCGGCGGCTTCGGCCACGGCCGGGGCGATGCGCAGGATCAGGCGCGGATCGAACGGCGTGGGGATGATGTAGTCCGGGCCGAAGTTCAGGTTCTTGCCGGTATAGGCGTCGGCCACCTCGTCACTGGGCTCGGCCTTGGCCAGGGCGGCAATTTCACGCACGCAGGCCAGCTTCATCTCCTCGGTGATGCACGAGGCGCCGCAGTCCAGTGCGCCCCGGAAGATGTACGGGAAGCACAGCACGTTGTTGACCTGGTTCGGATAATCCGAACGGCCGGTGGCGATGATGCAGTTCGGGCGGGCGGCACGCGCGTCTTCGGGACGGATTTCCGGCTCGGGGTTGGCCAGCGCCAGAATCACTGGCTGCTCGCCCATCGACTTGACCATCTCGCCGGTCAGCACGCCGGAAGTGGAACAGCCAAGGAACACGTCGGCCCCCTTCACGACATCGGCCAGCGTGCGGGCCTCGGTGTCCTGTGCATAGCGGGCCTTCGACTCGTCGTAGCCGCCCGGGCGACCCTTGTAGATCACGCCCTTGGAGTCGGCCACATAGACATTCTTCGGATTGACCCCCAGGGCCACGAAGATGTCCAGGCAGGCCAGGGCTGCAGCGCCGGCGCCCGACACGGCCACCTTCACGTCACCAATGGGTTTGCCCACCAGTTCCAGACCGTTGACCAGCGCGGCGCCCGAGATGATGGCGGTACCGTGCTGGTCGTCGTGGAAGACGGGAATCTTCATCTTCTGGCGCAGCTCGCGCTCGATATAGAAGCATTCCGGCGCCTTGATGTCCTCGAGGTTGACGCCGCCCAGTGTGGGCTCCAGCGCCATGATGATCTCGACCAGCTTGTCCGGATCACGCTCGGCCAGCTCGATGTCGAAGACATCGATGCCGGCAAACTTCTTGAACAGGCATCCCTTGCCTTCCATCACTGGCTTGCCTGCCAGCGGGCCGATATCGCCCAGCCCCAGCACGGCCGTGCCGTTGGTGATCACGCCGACCAGGTTGCCACGGGAGGTGTACTCGGCCGCCTTGGCCGGATCGGCCTGGATGTCCAGACACGGATAGGCCACCCCCGGCGAGTAGGCCAGCGACAGGTCACGCTGGTTGGACAGGGGCTTGGTGGGGCGGACGGAAACCTTGCCCGGGGCGGGCTGGGCGTGATATTCGCGCGCTGCGTCTCGCAGGGCGGCTTCGGCGGCAGAAAGCTGTTTGGTCATGAGGCAGTGTAAATGAAAGGGAACAGACCGGCACCGGCCGGCGGCCACCCCGGCATTCGGATACGGGGCGGACGTGCGGACCGCAGGGGTCTGACGGAGGAGCGGGTATCGTGCAGGGTGAAGCGGGAGACATGCCCCCGGGCGCGCGATGAACGGGTCAGAGACCGCCCGTTCCGGGTGCCATGGGTATGCCCTGAACGTATATCCGCAAGATTACACCGAACGGCGTAACTGTGTAGCGGGAAGTGACGATGGTGGGACGGCTATGCAGATTGACTGCATACCTTTCAAAGACAACTTGATAGTAAGGATTTTTTGCCTTACTATCTCTTCTGTCACAAACCAGAGTCAGTTATGGGATCCCTCACCGTCACCGCCAAGGGGCAGGTCACGCTGAAGCGGGAAGTGCTTCAGCACATGGATATCCAGCCCGGGGACAAAATCGAATACGAAACACTCCCAGGTGGCGAGATACGCCTGCGCGCCCATCAAACGCAGGGATCCATCGACGACTTTCTGCACGCGCTGGATGGCAGGGTAAAACTGGACAAGCCATTGTCCATTGATGACATGAACACCATCATCGAGCAAGGCTGGGCTGGTACGCTGAAGGATCAGTCGTGAAGATCACGGCTGATACCAATGTGCTGGCCCGTGCCGTACTGGGCGATGACCCGGTGCAGTGCACACAGGCGCGCCAACTGCTTAAAGAGGCAACCCTTATTGCTGTCCCCGTGCCGGCACTGTGCGAACTGGTCTGGATTCTGCGTCAGGGCGCCAAACTGCCAAGAACCGACGTTGCACATGCCATCCGTGCCCTGCTGGCAACCCGCCATGTCAACACTGATCGCCGGGCGGCCGAGGCCGGTCTGGCCTTGCTTGAAGCGGGCGGAGACTTTGCCGATGGCGTCATGGCCTATGAGGGCAAATGGCTGGGAGGTAAAGTGTTCACAACTTTTGATCGAAAAGCCGCCCGGCTACTGGCAGAGCGGGGAGAACCCGTACACATCCCGGGAAAAAACAAAACCGCCTGAACTCAAGTCTTCAGCGCAGCCTCGGCACGTGCCAGCGCCGTAGCCTCGTCTGCCTCCACGATGTAGTTCACGCCCAGTGAAGCAGCGAGTTTGGCCGACTGCTCCCGTATCTGCGCCAGCTGTGGCGGATCGGGCTCGATCAGCAGCATGGCCACGCAGCGTTCGGCCAGCCGGGGCTGATGGGACCGAATCCACATCAGGTATTCCTTGCGGTCGGCAATGCGCTGCTCGTCGCTCTTTTCCAGCCGCATGGGCGCGCAGACCGTGGCAAAGCGGGCGTTCTCTGCCAGCAGCACGTCGAACGCATCCAGCCAGTCGGCAAAACGGCGCACGGGCGTGAGGTCGGTGAAGTAGACCGTGCCCTCGGGCAGGGTCCGGACGGGGGTGAAATACATGGTGTGTGTCTCCCCTGGCTCGTGGTCTGGTGGTCTGGTGGTCAATGCCGGATGCCGCACAAGCGAAACATCCCTTGCTGCTGACGCATCAGCAGTCAGTTCATGCCAACGGCGCCTGCCATCACGTCATACGGGCAAACGTATCACGTAATCGGGCGCGATCACCAGTTCGTGCGACAGTCCCGCCCCGGAAGCGTCCGACGATCCGGATGCCTGTCAGCAGGCAAACGGGGCTTGGCGGCCCTTCTGTCATCCCGTATGATGGACAGACACCCGCTGGAGAGGTCATGAACACAGCCACCCCCACCCTCGACCCCCTGATCCACGACGACCCCACAACCGGGGAAGAGCCCGGCTACGTGGAATGGGTTCGGGAACAGATCGCCCGTGCCCTTGCCGAGACTGGTCCCGGCAAGGAGCATGATCAGTTCATGGCGGAGATGCGCCAGCGGATCCTGTCCCGGGCGGGACAGGCCCAATGACCCGGAACACGTTGCCGCCATCACTGCCAATCATCTGGAGCGAGCTTGCCCAGTCCAGAGTGCAGGAGATCGGTGACTACATCACGGAGCAAAGTCCACAGAACGCCCTGGCGATGGTTCAGCGCCTGGAATCCGCTGTTCAGCCGCTCCGACGATTCCCGCAGCTTTTCCGGATCAGCGAACGATTCCCGGGTACCCGGGAAATCCCGGTCCCTCCCTACGTGATCCTCTACAAAGTATCGGATCAGGCCATAACCATATTGACCGTCGTGCACGGCCGGCGCAAGTTCCCCGGGCCTGATCACCCAAAGGGGATTTCGCGGGGATGAACGAATTCATGACACGCTCAACACCCTGAGACGCAGCACCCAGACATCACTCACGGGGCCAGTCGTAATCGATGATCAGCGGCGCATGGTCCGAGAAGCGCACCTCTTTGTAGATCTCGGTTCGCCGGGCCGCGGCGGCCATGCCCGGGGTGGCCAGCTGGTAGTCGATGCGCCAGCCCACGTTCTTTGCCCAGGCCTGGCCACGGTTGCTCCACCAGGTGTACTGCTCGGCGCGCGGGTCCAGCTGGCGGAACACATCCACGAAACCCAGGTCCAGCAGCTGGGTGAACCATTCACGCTCTTCGGGCAGGAAGCCCGAGTTCTTCTGGTTGGAGCGCCAGTTCTTCAGGTCGATTTCCTTGTGGGCCACATTCCAGTCACCACAGAGGATGATCTCGCGTCCACTGTCCTTCAGCGCCTGCATGTGGGCGGCAAAATCCTTCATGAAGACGAACTTGCGCTGCAGGCGCTCTTCCGACGAGGAGCCCGACGGCACGTAGACGGAGATGATGGCGTGCGTGCCGAAATCCATCTCGATGTAGCGGCCCTCGGCATCGAACTCGGGCTGGCCAAAGCCCTCCACGACGGTCTGCGGGGTGTGCGGCGTATAGATGCCCACGCCGGCATAGCCCTTGCGTTCGGCCAGATGGAAGCGCCCGGGGGCCTTGCCCACCGTCTTCATGTCTTCCGTCATGTCGGCCAGATGGGCGCGGACCTCCTGCACGCAGATGGCGTCGGCGTTCAGGGTGGCAGCCCACGCGAACCAGCCCTTGCGGGCGGCTGAGCGGATGCCGTTGAGATTCTGGGAAACGACGCGGAGCATCGGGTGCCTCCTGGCTTGCGCGAACACAGGGGGAGTTTACCTTTCGGAAGCGTGCCTGCAACGCACAGCAGGCAACCCGGTCTTCCGTACCCCGGCATGAAAATCTGTCGGCGGCATTCCGGCCCTCTATGACGATGACATGTCATCCCGAATGTACAGCCATGCGGCCAGACAGTGCAGCACACCGATGGCCAGCGAAATCCACGACGACCACAGGTCGAACGCCGACATGTGCATCCGGAAAAGCAGTGCCGGCAGCACGGCAGCCCCCCGCAGCGTATAGATGGCAGCGATCACGATGAGCCCCAGCCGCAGCTTTGGTAACGGCCAAACCCGCCAGCCGGCCGCTGCCGCGTAGTACAGCCAGAACACGACAAAAACCAGTGCAATACCGGCCGTCAGCACGCCGGGCAGCCACGAACCCTGTTCGGCCATCGACGCCAGCGTCTCGCCGGCGCCAAAGAACCGGTAGGCCGGCGCACCGTTGATGATGACGTACACATGCAGAAGCGCAACCAGAAGGCTGCAGCACGCGGACGACATGAGCAGGTAGCGTTTCAGCACGGGAAGTCCCTCCTTGTCACGTTATCCAGCAGGAACGCAATTCGGGTGCCTCCTGGCTTGCGCGAACACAGGGGGAGTTTACCGGGCGTGTCATGGACGTGTTCGGCCTCGCGCGGGACCGACGGCATGTCTTTCACATCACATTCAGCAGCGCCGCCAGCGCCGGCACACTGTGCACGATATGATCCGGCCGGCTGCGCGCCAGTTCTTCATGGCTGTGGGCGCCCCAGGTGACGGCACAGGTGGCAGCACCTGCCGCCTTGCCCATGTCGATATCGTAACTGGAGTCTCCCACGACCAGCACCTGCGACAGTCTGCCAGCGACATCCTCACCGTCCCGCAGGGAACCCACGACACCGGCAGGGGCGGATTGCCCTGTCCCCGCCGTCCCTGCCGCGGGTGCACCTTCCCGTTCCTCGTCCATGACGGTTTCATCCACTGGACGACCTCCCCGTCGCAGCCGCGCCAGTTCCGCCAGGCCTGCATGCACGGCATCCGGCGCCGGCTTGCAGTGCGCCACCTTGTCGGAGCCAACCAGCACATCGATCAGCCCGCCCAGCCCAGCGGTTTCCAGATTGCGGGCCGCCACATCGGAACGCTTGCTGGTGACGATGGCGGTGCGCACACCCTGTGCCTTCAGTGCCTGCAGCAGCGGCGCAATGCCGTCGAAGGCTTTCATGCCCCGGTCGGCCACTTCACGATATTTGGCCCGGAAACGCGCCATCAGCTGTTCGTACCCAGCCTCGTCCAGCGGGTGGCTGGCCATCTGGCCAAAGCTCACCTCGATGGGAATGCCCATCTTCGCGATGATGGCCCCGGCGTCCGGCACGTTCAGGCCGGCATCGGCAAAGGCCCACTGGGTGGCCTCGACGCCGCAGGCGGCGCTGTCGACCAGCGTGCCGTCGAAGTCGAACAGGACGGTATGGAACGGTAGGGAGGCAACAGGGGTGGCGTGCATGGGGTCTCCTCGAGGCACGTGAACCGGGGTAGCACGGCACTGGCCGCCCGTACGGCAGGCGTGCAGCAGACGTGCGGCCGATGCAACCACTCCGGCGTAAAGACAGGAGCGTCCGTCCCGCGTCTGCGGTGGCGGTTCACCCCTCACTGTTGCGGACGGATTGTAGAGCGTGCCCGTGCCATGAACGCATTCATGCCCCCGCTGGCCCGCCCCCGACCGTGGCAGCCAGGGCGCACACGCAGGCAAGGATGGCCACCCCGTCCTGCACGCCCAGCGTCAGGGGTTTGGCAGGGATGAATGCGTCCACGACACGCGCCAGGCACATATACCAGTAAGATTCACGGCATCGAACGAGCTGCCACCCGGGACAGACCCGCGCAGAACAGCCAGAACCATCGCCCCCGCTTCAGGAGCCCCCCATGACCTCCCTCTCCCACGATTTCATCCGCTTTGCCCTCGACACCGGTGCGCTGCGCTTCGGCGAGTTCAGGACCAAGGCCGGGCGGCTGTCGCCCTACTTCTTCAATGCCGGACTGTTCCATGATGGTGCCGGGCTGGGCAGGCTGGCCGGGTTCTACGCCGACCGGCTGCTGGAAGTAGAGGGGGGACTGGCTGCTGAAGGATCATCACAGACTGGCGCACAGGCCGACAACACGACAGCACGTGCCGGCGACACGGCAGCTCAGGCGGGCAACGCTGCAACCGGCACCGGCGGCACGAAGGCACAGGCAGCCCTCGCACCTGTCCGCGGCTTCGACGTCCTGTTCGGCCCCGCCTACAAGGGCATCACGCTGGCCTCGGCCATGGCGGTGGCCTGCGCACAGAAGGGCCGCAACATCCCGTTCGCTTTCAACCGCAAGGAGGCCAAGGACCACGGCGAGGGCGGCAATCTGGTGGGCGCGCCGCTCAAAGGGCGGGTGGCCATCATCGACGACGTGATCTCGGCCGGCACCTCGGTGCGGGAGTCGGTGGAGATCATCCGGGCAGCCGGGGCCGAACCGGCTGGCGTGTTCATTGCGCTGGACCGGATGGAGCGTGGCGGCAACGCCGAACAGGTGGCGGCGCTTTCGGCCGTCGACGAGGTGCGGCAGCGCTATGGGATGGAGGTGCACGCACTGGCCACGCTGGATGACCTGTTGGCCTATCTGACACAGCACGTTGAGCATTCCAGCACACGAAATGCGTCGGGTGAGGCCACTTCTGCCGGCGGTTACAGTGACGCGATGCTTGCCACTTATCGCTCTGCCATCGCCGACTATCGCCGGCGCTATGGCACCGGGGGGCGTGCCTGAATACAGTGGAGGGCATGAGCCTCCATCGCGTCCATTCCCTGTTTGTATGTCTGGTCCTGACCGCCGTGTCGGGCCATTGGGGCATGGCGCGTGCGGCCACGGCCGTGGAAGATTCGGCCCCCCGTCATGGTCGCTCGATCTATGTGTGCCAGGACGAGAAGGGACACATCATCTCGTCCGACCAGCCGATTTCGGCCTGCGCGAAGCGCAACATGCGCGAGCTGAACCGTGACGG
>QWCI01004440.1_pt1 | contig 10911 bp, 13 predicted proteins | sample 1972541 | NCBI WGS metagenome assembly QWCI01 (sample SAMN09866712, study PRJNA288562) | Human oral metagenome isolate term3_saliva, whole genome shotgun sequencing... | isolation source: mouth | host: Homo sapiens | place: USA: California | reverse complement strand
TTTTGCTTGTAATCCTGAAAAATTGCCACTTTTACTTGAGAGAGTGTTGAAAAATATGGATTTGAGTTCGTTTGAGAAAGAGTTTAGCAAGAAAAAATAAATAATAAAATTTTTATATTTTGGCTATTTACATTTTTTTAATTTGTGATATAATAGGGGCGAAAATTTAAAAATTGAAAAGAAGGGTATGGGAGGAGTAAAAGTCTAATCTATTTGAAATTCTGCTTTTGTAAATAAAAGTATATGTAAAATTAAAAAAATTAATTAGAGTAAAAAAAGATAAAAATTTAAAGATGCTGTTTTTATTGGGATTTTTATACTTTTGTAAATGATTAAAAATAAGTGTTGAAAAGGAGAAATATTTTAAATATGGATAATAAGAATCAGACATTTGCCAGATTTTCAATGATGGTTGGAGAAGATGGAATTGAAAAGTTGGATAATTCAAGAGTTATAGTTTTTGGAGTTGGAGGAGTTGGGTCTTATACTGTGGAGGCTCTGGCAAGGGCTGGAGTTGGGCATATTACGATGGTTGATTTTGATGAAATTTCAGAGTCAAATATTAATAGGCAGCTTCATTCGCTTAGAAGCACGATTGGGAAGTCTAAAGTTGATGTTATGAAGGATAGAATTTTGGATATTAATCCTGAATGTGAAGTTGAACTTGTGAAAAAACTGGTTACTGATGATATTGATGAAATTTTAGGGGATTTTGAATGTGAAAATGAAGAAAATTTAAAAGTTTTGGATAATGGCAAGAAAAATTTTAAATATGACTTTGTTGTGGATGCTATTGATGTGATTGGGAGTAAAGTTAATTTGATTGAATATTGTGTAAAAAATAAAATAAATATTATTTCTTCGATGGGATTTGGGAATAAGATGCATCCAGAAATGGTAGAAATTGCAAAAATAAAAAATACATCTGTTTGTCCGATGGCAAGAACTATTAGAAGCATTTTAAAAAAGAAAAAAATTATAAATGTACCAGTTGTGTATTCAAGGGAAATTCCAGTTAAACCTGACAAATCAGAATTATTTAAGGAAGAATTGCCGACTGAATTTAGGGAAAATAATGAAATTCCGAGAAAAACTACGCCTGGAAGTAATTCATTTGTGCCTGGAACAGCTGGGCTTGTGCTGGCTTCTTATGTTGTGAGAAAAATTTTAGAATGGGATTGATTTAAATAAAAAAATAATAAAAGAAAAAATGAAAAAAGGAGTGAGATTAATTGTCAGAAAAAAATGAGGCTGTTTTAGCAGCGGGAAATGAGAAAGATTTAGAGAAAAATCAGAAAGATAATTCTCCAAAATGGGATTCTGAGAAAAAGAATCTATTAGTAAAAATATTAATTGTAGTTGGATTAGTTTTATGTATTTTTGGGATAATGGATAAAATCTTTGAACATACGGTTTTTAATTTTTTTAAAAACTTGACAATGCCGTATTTGGAGAAGACTTATGAAGAATCTAAAAAGATGTTTTTAACATTGTCTCTTTTGAAGGGAACTACGGATATTATTGAAGGAAGTACAGTTAATGTAAGTATGATTGTTGGGATGGAAATTGAAATTGGAGATATTATTCAGCCTATTTATGATATGATAAATATCTTGTGGAAAGTTTCGCTTGCGAGTGTTGTCCTATTAAAATTGGAAACAATTTACTATGAAATTTTTAAAGTGAAATTAGCTACAATCTTGACATTTATTTCATTAATTACAGTTTTTCCATATACTATCTATAAAAATAAAGTTACAAAAATTCTCAAAAAAATTTCAAAATATTCATTTTTTGTCTTGCTTTACATTTACATAGTTTTGCCAGGTGCAATATATGTAAATTCAGCAATTTCAAAATATTTCCAAAAAGAGTACCAATATCCCGCAACTGTTGAATTAAATCAAGATTTAAACAGATTAAATAAAGTAAAGGATGAAATGCTGTAATAACTTTACAAAGGAAATAAATACTATTTCAAATGATTTAGTTGAAGATGCGCCGGTTATTATTGGAATACTTTTGCTGACATCAATAGTGTTGCCGTTATTAATAGCGATTTTGCTTTATGTAGTAACAAAGTCGATTGTTTTTGAGAAGATTGGTGGGGCTAGAAAAAATTAAAATGTAATATTAAAAAATTTTGGTTGCACTTTTGTAGTAAATGGAAGGACTATTAGAATAGTGAAAATATTTTATTTAAGAATAAGAATCACAGTTATTATGTTAGCTGTGATTTTTTATTATCTAAATTGTTTTAAATTACTAAAAATAATAAATAACCTTTAAAAAAGTTTGGAAGAAATTTGATAATGTGGTATAATTGTTAAGGAAAACTTGGAAATAAATTTTTATAATCTTACAATTAATTATTAATTATTAAAAATTGAAAGGAAATTAATTATGGCTTTTTTTACAGTAGTAGCAGGCACCACTATTTGGGAATTTTTGAGTGTTGTGGTTATTATATTAGCAATATTTTTGGGAATAGCATTAATTTTTGGAATTATAACCAATCCTAAGTGTATAACAGGATGTGTTGTATTCATTATTATCGTTATAACATGTATCTATATGGGAATCAAAGGAGTTGCTAAATTTGTAAAGGAAAATACAAATGACAATTCTCAAACTATTAGTCAAAGTAATGGAAATAATAGTTATAATAATTCTTTAGACTTAGAGGATTTACATAAATTAATAAATGAAGTAAACAGCGGAGATGATTCTTCATTATCAAATTACACAAAAGCAGATTTAAGAATACTTAGAAATATGGTTTTTGCAGAAAAAGGATTTAGGATTCAAAAAGCTGGGTTAAAGGAGTATTTTGAGCAAAAATCTTGGTACAACCCATATATAGATAATCAAAATGATATTTCATTAAATATAAAAGAAAAAAGATTTTTGGAAGCAGTTCAAAAATATGAAGAAAATTAAAGAAAATTTATAAAGGAATTATAATATGAAAAAGTTTTCAATTTTTTTAATTAAAATATATCAAAAAATCTCACGAAAATACTTGCCTAAGATGTGTGTATTTACACCAACTTGTTCAGAATACACTAGACAAGCAATAGAAAAGTATGGATTTTTTAAAGGTAGTTTTCTCGGATTTAAGAGAATATTACGATGTCATCCATTTAGTAAGGGTGGAAATGATCCATTAAAATAAAATTATTAATAGTTATATAGGTATTTTAAAATTCTAAGATACCTTTTTTATTTATAAATTTTAATATTAAACAATTAAGTGAAATAATCAAAATTCAAATATTTTCTTAAAAAATAATCTTTAATGGAAGGGAGATTTGCATATAATTTGTATTTGCAAGAGCAGGATAACGGTATGAAAGATAAGATGAATATGAAAGTTATTGGAATTGGCGGGATGGGGATAAATTTTGTTAATTTTATGATAGCTTCGGGTGTGAAGAAAGTCGAATATATAACGATTGATACAGATAGTGAAAATTCTGGATTGAGTCATGCGGAGAAGAAGATTTTTTTGGATACTGGCGTTAAGGAATGTAGCAGGGAGCAGGCTGAAAGGGTGGCATTTCAATGTGAAAATCAGTTTCAGGAATTGCTTTTGGGGACAAATATTCTATTTTTAATTTCTGGGCTTGGTGGATCTACTGGAAGTGGAATAATGCCTGTTGTTCTTGAAATTGCAAAGAAATTGAAGATTTTTACAATTAGCATTGTTGCTCGTCCATTTTATTTGGAAGGGTTTGAAACTTTGAAAATTGCAAATACAGGGATAAAGAAAATCGAGAAACTTACAGATAGTTTAATTGTTATTCCAAATGAAAAACTGTATAACTATATTGACAGGAAAGAGCCGCTTGAGTCTGTTTATAATACGGTAAATTTAATTATAAAGGAAGGAATTGAAGGAATTGTAAATATTTTGACTGAAGTCGGATTTATGAATATTGATTTTCTGGATGTAAAAGCTGTTCTTCATAATGCTAAAAATACGATTATCAGGGTTGGAGAAGGCAAGGGAGATAATGCTGTTGAGAAAATAATTGAACAGCTTATGGAAAATAACTTGTTTGAAGGGAAATTGGAAAATGCTAAAAGAGTTTTAATAAATTATACGACTGGACCAAGTGTTTCTCTTGTGGATATTGGAAAAATTACAGAAAGAATTTCAGATATTGTAAAGGATAAAAATGTTAATTTAATATGGGGGGTTGTAATTAATCCAAGCTATGATGAGATTAATAAGATAAAAACAGTTGTAATATCGAGCGTATAATTTTTATAAAATTAAAAAAATGAGAGTGTGGACATTTTGTATATATATTTACACAAAATTTTGAGCGCTCTCAATTTAAATAGTAAATCTATTTTAAAGATTTAACTTAAAAGTTATAATGAATCGCTGGCTAAAGCACCTATTGCAAATACCATAAGAAATCCGTAAAGAAGGATAACCATAATAATGCTGACTATTATAAAGATAATATATAATTTTAAGGCTTTAGACTGTTCGTCGAAGTATATTTTTAATTGTTCCCCATTTTTTGTAATAAGAGTATCTTCCAGAGCATTTGCCGATTTAAAAAATTTAATTGAAATTATAATAGTAAAAATTCCAAGAAATAATATTAATATTTGAAAGACTCCTACAATAATTCCTAAAACTGATAGAACTTTTATTACCGTTGCTATAAATCTCATATTTTTTACAGTCAGATCATCTAAAGTCAAGGTGATTGAGCCATTTGCATTATCTTCAGAACTAAAACAAGAATCATTTGAACTTGAATTGCTGGAATCATTAATTACTTCATTTCTTATTTTATCCAGTTCTTCCATATTGTAATTTGAATGATGCTGTTCATTGCTATCATTATTTTTATTATTTTCAAACTCCATAATAACCTCCATAATATTTAACTTAATATCGTTTTCCATAGCGAAATAGTTATAAATTTTTTTAAAAAAGATTAGACAGAATATTTTTTAATTCCGTCTATAAATTATAACTCTGATTATTTATTTTTTAAAATATCTCTGATTTCAGATAATAATACTTCTTCTTTTGTTGGAGCTGGTTCAGCTGGTTTTTCAACTGGAGCAGGTTTTCTTAATTTATTTACAAATTTTACCATAAGAAAGATAACAAAAGCCATAATAAAGAAATTAACTACATTTTGAATAAATAATCCGTATTTTACTGCAGCTTCTGGAGTTGAACCGCTGGCAGGCGTAATAACTAATTTTAAATTTGAAAAGTCAATTTTTCCTAAAATTATTCCAATAACAGGCATAATTATGTCATCAACTAACGAAGTTACTATCTTCCCGAAAGCGGCTCCAATTATAACCCCAACTGCAAGATCCATCACATTTCCTCTTGATATAAATTCCTTAAATTCCTTAAACATTAAAAATAACTCTCCTTTCAAATATATATCGTTAATTATAATGTATTTTTTCAAAAATTGCAACCTTTTTATTTTATGCCTTTTCAAAGAAAAAATTATAATGGCTTTATTTAAGTTCTGAAAATTATGGAATTGAATAATTTAAAAAAATATAGTACAATTAATTAGACAAATAATGTTATTAAAAAGGAGATTATTAAATATGAGAACTTTAAAGGATATACAACAGATGTTATCAGATTGTGGGGCATCTATTATTGGGACAAAGAAGGAAGTTAAGGAATTGACGAAGATTATTAAAGATAATGAAATTATTATTTGGAGTAAATCAGATTGAAATTCCGCTTGGGAAGGTAAATGCGGTGAAGTATAAAAAGGGGCTGTTTATGGGAGAAGTGGAGATATGGGATGGGGCTTCGATGTTTAAAGTGAAGAATATTTTGAAAAAAACGCTTATTCCATTTGTGAACGCTGTAAATGAAACGATAGGAGAATTTGAAAAATCGCAAAAGTCTTCTGGATCTTCTGTTGCTGATGAGATTATAAAATTGAAAAAATTGATGGAGGAAGGAGTTATAACAAGGAATGAGTTTGAAAAGAAAAAAAATGAACTTTTAAAATAGCATTTTGAATAATTTTAAAGGGTGTACAAAAAATAAAAAATTGACAGATTAAAAATATTTCATTAATTTTAAAAATTATGGTATAATTAAAACATATTATTAATTTGATTATATTTGGAAGGAAGTAGATAAGATGAAAAAAATAGTATCATCACTTTTGTTTTTATTGGGAATACAGGGATTTAGCAACACCTGCAGTTTTGCAAATAATCCTGACACTTTTTTAGATAGAGTTATTAAAAAAATTCAAGCTGAAAAAAGAACGAATGATATTTTTTGTGATAGTGACAATGTTAAAATGGCTTATTATACAATTGAAGATGAGGATTATAATGCTAATATAGGAGTTACGATAAAAGCAACCCCAACGACTACAAATGATGAATTTAAAAAGGAATTTTACAAAAAATTTAACGAATACAAGAATTTTTTTACAAAAATCGACACAAAAAATCTTGGGAAAGATCCGTTGCCTGACAAAGAAATTGTACGATTTTATGTACAGTTTCCAGATGAAAAAAGTATTATTATAATTGGAAAATATGAATATGACTTGAAAACAAAGGAATATCAGATGATAGCCAATTCAAAGGCAAAAGAATATTTTGATAAATTAAACTTATTTGAGCCATTGGCAGTAAAAGTTAGTTATTCTGATGAAGGTCATATATTTTAGTTCTTTAATTTGAAAAAGATGTTCTTATAAATATAACAGGAGGTAGTTTATGGGTGTGAAAAAAATAAGGAAAGCCGTTATTCCAGCAGCAGGACTTGGAACAAGAGTATTGCCTGCGACAAAGGCACAGCCTAAGGAAATGCTTGTAATCGTGGATAAGCCGGCATTGCAGTATCTTGTGGAGGAGCTTTTGGCAGCCGGAATTGAAGAAATTTTAATTATTACTGGAAGAAATAAGGGATCAATTGAAAATCATTTTGATTATTCGTATGAACTTGAAAGAACTTTGGAAGAAAATGGGAAAAAAGATCTTTTGAAAGTGGTAAATCATATTTCTGAAATGTCAAATATTTATTATGTGCGTCAGAAAAAGCCATTGGGATTAGGGCATGCGATAAGCTGTGCTGAAGCCTTTGTGGGAGATGAGCCATTTGTTGTGCTTCTGGGAGATGACATTATTTACACAGATAAGGAAAAAGGACAGCTTCCTGTTACGAAACAGCTTGTGGAGAAATATAAGGAACTGCAAGGCGGAACAATTTTAGGAGTTCAGGAAGTTCCTCATAAAAATGTTTCAAAATATGGAATAATAAAGCCATTGAAAAAGATTGATAAAAAAACAGTGGCTGTGGAAGATTTTATTGAAAAGCCGTCTGTTGATGAAGCGCCAAGTAATCTTGCCGCACTAGGACGTTATGTTCTGGAGCCTGAAATTTTTTCATATTTAAAAAATACAAAACCTGGAAAAGGTGGAGAAATACAGTTGACAGATGCAATTTTGGCAATGAAAAATAATGGTGAAAAATTATATGCATATAATTTTGATGGATTGAGATACGATACTGGAGATAAATTTGGAATGTTTGTTGCAAATGTCGAATTTGGACTTAGGCATGAAGAACTAAAGGATAGAGTAAAAGAATATTTAAAAGGCTTAATAGAAAAATTATAGTTCTTTGCAGGGATTGCCTGAAGAGATTGGCAGTAAAAGCAGATACTTCCCAAGAAGCTCCCGTTTCTAAAAGTAGGAGCAGTTCGCTGGAACCTGATTAATAAAGATTAATTTCTGCATAAAAACAGAAGTTAGTCTTTTTTTATTTATTCTATATCGTTTTCCATTGAGTGACATAACTGTTGTGAATTTCTTTGTAAGGGGGAAAGGTATTTTGTTAGTAAAATCAACAAGTATAATAAAAATTTAGTAAATGTAATTGACACAAATATGTAAATTATGATAGAATTTTTTGAGAAATTAATTTTAGGGGTTTTAAAGAGGAAAAGCAATGTTTCGAAAGTTGAATTTTTGTTGGAATAAAATAGACTTTTGCAAGTAACTACAGTAAATAGAAAAGGAGAAATGGAAGTGAAGAAAAAAGGATTAATAATTGCAGGAATGGCTTTAATTGTAACAAACTTGTATTCGACAGGGATTGTGGGAGAATCTCGTGAAATTGAAGGAAAGAGATATGTAGTGCCATATTCTAGGGAAAGTAATGGATTTCCTAAGATGGGGTCAGACGGGAAGCAGTATAGAACAAAATTTTTGAATGAAAGAGATAAAAGCAATGAAATAATAGTCTATTCAGATTTGGATGATGCTCCGGCGAAACATTGCAGAAAGAAAAGAGGGCATTCGATTTTGAGAGAGGACAGCATTACTGGGGAAATGGTGAGATTGTGCAGGCTTGATACGCCAGGTGCCAGAGTGGAAGGTTCGAAAATGGAAGTTGATGAAATTCAGTATTATGTGGCAAATACCGAAAATAAATATGTTTGGAAAAAATTGATAGAAGACAAAAAGTTGGATCCGTCAGATAAGGTTTACAGCGATTTGCCTTATACAGCTTATGCAAAATATACAAGGCCAGAAAAAGAGGCAGAAATAAAGAGAAGATATTTGGAGCCAAAGAATGTTGTTCAAAAGGAATTGAGAGATTTATTCCATCAAAAATTTGAAGAGCAGTATGGAAAAAAATATGGAATGACATTAGAGGAAGCGAATATTGAAAAAAGATAAATATTAATAAGGTCAAAAGAAATCAATAATAACAAACAATTAAGTGAATATCAGTTATAAAAAGTGTGATATAAGCCTAAAGTTTTTTTATTTTTGAGATTTTTTGACCTTTTTTAGAAATATTAAGATTTATATTCTGACGATAATTAAATGGAAAATAAAAAATAATAAAAAAAACAGGTGTTATATAAAAAAAAAACTTGTTAAATCTTAAAAAGTAAAGTATAATATATTCTAAAATAAGAGAAATAAAAAGAGAGTTCTAAATAATTTATAAAATTTAATATGTGAAATTTAAAAAAAGCAATAAATGGAAATAAAAAAGTTATTAATAACAGAAAATTATGTAATCTTTATAAAAAAGGAATTGATTTGGAGGTCAAATGAAAACGAAAAAGAAAAATAAGAAAAAAATTTCAAAAGTATTATTTAGTAAAGTGGCGAGAGTGGCATCACTGGCTACGACTGTAGTTGCTAGTGAAATATTGACAAGCGAGAAAGCAGAAGCATCAATAACAATAGGTGAAACTGCCGGATCACCTAATAACCAGTCTGTAAAAAAAACAAGTGCGACAGCGGTATCTACTGCGATAGCGATAGGTAATAATGCAAATGCCTCAAATTCTGGATCAGCATTTGCAATAGCAATAGGAGGAGATACAGCATCTACTGGAAATGGTGCAATATCGATTGGTAAGGATGCCCAGTCGCTAGCATCTTCAGGAGTGGCCGTGGGTTATAATTCTAAAGCTTCAGGTGGTCAAGCGGTAGCAATTGGTGGAAATATTCAAAATGCTGGAGGAGCACAGGCAACGGGAGACCAATCTATAAGTATAGGTGGAGACACAATTGCAAGCGGATCTTCTTCAATAGCAATTGGTGGAGATGACTTGAATCAGGCAAACAGTATAGCTGGAGTAGTTTTTAAGAATTTAACAGGAGTAGATTTGATAGGGACAACTACATATGTAAAAACAGAATCAGGCGGAGCGGGATCTATAGCAATTGGAGTGCAATCTACTTCATCAGGACACCTGTCAACTGCATTCGGGACAAAAACAAAGGCATCAGGAGCATATTCAACAGCATTGGGAGTAGGTGCGAGTTCAGAAGGAGAGGGCTCTATAGCATTAGGAGGAGCAGCAAGTTCTAAAGGAAAAACATCAATTGCCATAGGAACAAAAGTAAAGACAGTTGGAGAATCTGCAACATCAATGGGATATGGTGCGGAAGCCAGCAGCAAAGGGGCTGTAGCAATTGGACTGGATTCAAGAGCTGGAGATGGAAATGCTGCAACAGGTACAGCTGGTGCTAACGGGATAAATGCAGTAGCAATAGGAACAGGTGCAAAGGCAATAGCTAGAAATACTATTTCAATTGGGACAGGAAATGTTGTAAGCGGGGTTGGTTCAGGAGCGATTGGAGATCCGACTACAATTACAGGAGCTGGGACTTATTCATTAGGGAATGATAATGGAACTATTGCAGCAAGTAATTCAGGAGTATTTGGTAATAACAATAACATAAAAGGAGCAACTTCAGGAAACCGTGTTATAGGGAATAACAATACAGTAGAGGTGACTGCAAACAATGCTCTTATTTTTGGTAATAATGCTGGCGTAAGTGCGGCAAATGGTATAGCAATTGGTGAAAACTCAGCTTCGACTTCAGAAGGATCAATTGCATTTGGATTAAATTCAAAAGCTGGAAATGGTTCAGGAGCTACTTTTGGATTAGCAAAAGATGCAATAGCGATTGGTACAAATTCTAGTGCAAGAGGAGATAAAGCAGTTGTAATAGGAAAGGGAACGCAGGCTAATCATGATAGTAATATAGCAATAGGTAATTCTGCAGAAACAGGCCGTGATTTAACTGTAAGTAATTATGATATTAAAAATATTTCAATAGGTTACGAAGCTGGAAAAGGAATGAATGGTCAATTTAACAGCTATCTGGGAACTAATGCAGGTCAAGATAGCAAAGGAGATGGGAATTCAGCATTTGGACTTAGAGCAGGAAAAACTGTTACTGGAAATACTAATACAGCAATAGGAATGAATTCGGGACAAAATGTTGAAGCGTCATCTAACACGGCCATAGGGTTAAATGCCGGACAAAATGTAACTGCAAATGGAGGTGGAAGTAATGTAGCCATAGGAACAAATGCTGGTCAAAATGTAACAACAACGAGTT
>QWCI01003282.1_pt1 | contig 10915 bp, 10 predicted proteins | sample 1972541 | NCBI WGS metagenome assembly QWCI01 (sample SAMN09866712, study PRJNA288562) | Human oral metagenome isolate term3_saliva, whole genome shotgun sequencing... | isolation source: mouth | host: Homo sapiens | place: USA: California | reverse complement strand
TGTAAATTTTCAGCCTGGGCCCGGTTCTTAAAAGCACCACACTGTAAACCAAACTTCTTACTGATATTTTCATTCTCTGTAGTTTTCGGCTCAACAGTTTTAATAGATTCCACTTTTTTCGCTGTATCTAATTTAGCTTGTTTAGCTTTTTTTTCGGCTTCAGTACTAAGAGTGTCAATTCTTACGGTTTCTACTTTTTTGACTTGCTCTGTTTTAACCGGTGATGATTGCTGAACCACCGTGCTTTTTGATAAATTATCAACCTTAGTAGATTCTTGATCTGCTTGTTGTTCAGCTAATTTACGAGCTTCCTCTGCTGCTTTTTGATCTTTCTCCATTTGGATTAAAACTTGACGTTGTTCTTCTGTTAAACGCATATTTTTTTCTACACTAGATGGCTTATCATCAACAGGCACCGTACGCGTTTCTAACGCTTTAATATAACTCCAAACTTCTTCAGGACGATTAGGTAAAATACTTTTAGGCTGCGTTTTTTCTGTTTGAGGAATAATTTCTTTCACTACTTTTTCCTCTGTTTTATTTTTCAGGAAATAAAGCCCAATACCAAATGCAAAGACAACTGCAATCATCATCCCAATTAAAATATTCTTATTTTTTCCTTTTTTCTTATTTACGCCACGACGCGCAACAAAATCTCGATGAGCCACGATAAATCCCTAAACTTTGAGTAATTTTTTTTAATCATTTTATAAAACTCGACGATTTTACTGAAAAATTCATTTTTTTTCTAGGATAAAAATCAGATAAAAAAATACCGCACTTTTAAAAAGTACGGTATTTTCCTATACATTGCTGAAAGAATTATTTCTCTTCTTTCTTAAATCCTGATTCGACATCTTTCATATCAGGTAACTTATGTGCAATACCTTTATGACAGTCAATACAAGTTTTACCATTTTCTTCAGCAAACTTATGCATCTTCGCTGCTACGCCTTTTTGTTGAGAACGATCCATACGATCCATTTTATGGCAGTTACGACATTCTTGAGAATCATTCGCCTTCATACGTGCCCACTCATTTTCGGCCATATGTAAACGACGTTCATTGAATTTCTCAATAGTATCCACTTTACCAGTATAAAATGCATAAACTTCTTTTGCTGCAACAATTTTGCGTAATATTTTTGGACCAAACTCATGTGGAACATGACAATCTGGACAGCTCGCGCCTACACCTGTACGTGTTTGAAAATGGGTACTATGCAAATATTCAGGATAAACATCATTTGTATGACAGCTTGAACAAAATTTTTCTGTATTGGTTTCAGCTAGACCATAATTAAAGCCCACCCAAGCCAAAATTCCTGCAATAAATGCAAGTGAAATGATTGTTCCCACCGCAATTCGGCTTGGTGTTCTGAACCAATGCCAAAAAGATTTAATTAAATTTGTTAATTTTTTCATTTTTGCTCACCTTAATGATGTTGGTTCAAATATTTATCTGAAGAATGACCAAATTCTTTGAGCGTTTCCTCAAATTTTTCTTTATATTCAGGCGTTTTAGTCACTTGTGGTAACGGTTGATCTGCTTTTCTATCATAATCTGGTGTAGAACGATATGTTTGTTCAACAATCGGTTTTGCATCAGTTTGTGGAACATGACATTGTAAACAGAAATAACGACGTGCAGAGACTGTATCGCCTAAATGCCCTTCACGATCATAAAAGTGAGTTTTACTTGGTACAGTAGCGCCAACAAGTTGAGCTACATCAGCATTATGGCATTCTAAACAACGGTTCGTGTTTTTACTCACTTGCATCCCTTTAATACTGTGTGGTACTACAGGTGGTGCAAAAAGCATATCACGAGGTTGGATACCTGTATCTTTTAGGTTATTTTTAAACTCAGGTTGAATTGCTTCATGTGCATTTTCAACACCTGATTTCACCACTTCTACATTAGTATTTGGATAAACTTCAGCATGAAGCATTGCTGAACATCCCAATAATGCCATAATCATGGCCATCATCTTTTTCATTTTTCACTCCATTTGTGAATTTATTTTCACAAAATTGGCATAAGCCGTTAAAAAATACGATAAAGTGCGGTCATATTTCTATTATTTTACTATGACCGCGTACGTTTTACGCTTTTACTACTTTAACTGAACATTTTTTATAGTCAGTTTCTTTTGAAATTGGGTCTGCCGCATCTAAAGTTAAGCGGTTAACTTGCTGACCCGCATCAAAGAACATAGTGAAAACTAAACCGCGAGGTGGTTTATTACGTCCACGTGTATCTAGATAAGACACCATCTCACCACGACGAGTAATCAATTTAATTTTATCGCCATGACGCATTCCACGAGCCTCAGCATCTAGCGGATGCATATATACAACATTGTTTGGGAATGAACGGTGAATTTCTGGTACACGACGTGTCATAGTACCTGTATGCCAATGTTCTAAAACACGGCCAGTACATAACCACATATCGTATTCTTCATCTGGTGATTCTGCAGGTGCCTCATAAGGTGCGGCAAAAATAACCGCTCTTTTATCTTTTTGACCATAGAAATCTACTTCACGGTCTTTAGAAGCAAAGAAGTCATAGCCCTTACGATAACGCCAACGTGTTTCAACACCATTTACGACAGGCCAACGTAATCCGCGAACTTCTTCACTTTGATACATATCATATGGTGCTAAATCGTGTCCGTGACCACGACCAAATTCAGCATATTCTTCAAATAAACCTTTTTGTAAATAGAAGCCAAAATGCTCAGCATCATCATTTAAATGATCTGTTGGTTTTTCAAATTTATTCACGTTGCCATTTAAATAAAGCACTTCATATAACGTTTTACCTTTAAATTGCGGATTAGCGTCAAGCAATTCTTTTGGCCAGACTTCATCAGTTTTAAAATATTTAGAAAACTCAAGAACTTGCCATAAATCAGATTTTGCCTCACCGGGTGCTTTTACCTGCTGTTTCCATGCTTGGGTACGACGCTCAGCGTTACCAAAAGCCCCTTCTTTTTCCACCCACATTGCAGTTGGTAAAATTAAGTCAGCAGCTACTGCACTTGCTGTTGGATAAGGATCCGATACAACAATAAAGTTTTGTGGATCTCGCCAAGCTGGCATACGTTCCTGATTACTATTTGGGCCCGACTGCATATGGTTATTACACATTTGCCAGTAAACATTGATTTTGCCATCTTTCATGGCACGGTCAATTTCATTAATTGACAAGCCAACTTGCGTTTGCACCGCACCAGCTGGCAACTTCCAAATACTTTCTGCTTTTGCCACATGTTGTGGGTTGGTAACAAGCATATCTGCAGGTAAACGGTGTGGGAATGTTCCAACTTCACGAGCAGTACCACAAGCAGATGGTTGACCAGTCAAAGAGAATGGGTGGTTACCTGGTTTAGAAATCTTGCCTGTTAATAAATGTAAACTATGTAACATCTGGTTTAACCACACACCACGAGTATGCTGGTTAACTCCCATTGTCCAGAATGAAGTAACATTTGTTTTTGGATCAGCATATGCTTGTGCAAGTGCTTCTAATTGATTTTTAGGAACCCCTGTTAGTTTATGGGTATACTCAAGATCATACTCTGATACAAATTTCTTATATTCATCAAAGGTAAAATCAAGCATTTTACCTGCACCTTTCCCCGCATTTTTCGCAGCTTTTTCTAAAGCATGATCGGGTCTAAGTGCATAACCAATATCTGTTGTAGCCTTTTTAAATTTAGTATTTTCTGCAACAAATTTCTCATCTACACCACCATTTTGGATGATATAGTTTGAAATATAGTTAGCAATAGCTAGGTCTGTTTGAGGAATGAATACAATGCCATAATCTGCTAACTCAAATGAACGATGTTCAAACGTTGAAAGAACAAAAATTTTTAGATCTGGGTGGTTTAATTTGCGATCGGCAATACGTGACCATAAAATTGGGTGCATTTCAGCCATATTAGAGCCCCAAAGCACCATAACATCCGCATTCTCGATGTCATCATAACATCCCATCGGTTCATCAACACCAAAGGTACGAATAAAGCCAGTTGCGGCAGATGCCATACATTGACGCGCATTTGGATCAATATTGTTTGAACGTAAACCAGCTTTATAGAATTTAGATTTTGCGTAGCCTTCAATAACTGTAGTTTGACCAGAGCAGTAATGTGCAACAGAACTTGGACCTTTCTTACGAATTGCTTCTTTCGTTTTATCCGCAAATACAGTAAATGCAGTTTCCCAACTTACTGGCGTAAACTCACCATTTTTATCATATTTACCATCTTTCATTCGAAGCAATGGCTGGGTTAAACGATCCTTACCATACATAATTTTAGATAAGAACAACCCTTTAATACAATTCAATCCACGGTTTACTTCAGCATCTGGATCGGCATAAGTAGCAACAACACGGCCATCTTGTGTACCAACCATTACACTACAACCTGTACCACAGAAACGGCAAGGTGCTTTTTCCCAATGAATATCTTTATTGATATTTTCTTCCGCTGCAACATTTTTGATTGGAATACTAATACCAGCAGCAACTGCTGCCGCTGCAGCAGCATTTGCCTTCATAAAGTCACGACGACTTATGCTCATAGTGTTTCCCCCACTATTATTAACACTAAAAAATAAAAAACTAATTATCTTCTACTTGATGATAAACTAACGAAACCGTAATAACACCATCAATATCTCTAGCCAATTCCATACGATTAGCTAATTCTTTCTGACTATTTGCTTGCATTACTGCAACAATTTTACCATTTTCCTCATTGACTGCATGAATTTCACAACAATGCCACAAACCTGCCATTTCTCAACTGTATCTGTTTTTATTAAATCGTTAATTTTCATTTTCATTATTGTGAGATGGATAAAACAAAGTTATTGCATCGACAGGACAACGTTGAATGCAAGCGCCACAACCATTACAAGCATCCACATCTAATACAGGCTTGGCTATTCCACCTGCTTGCCAACGAAATTTAATTGCGTTCTTTGGGCAATTATCTTGACAACTACGACAAGCTATATTTTTTTCCGTTAAACAATCTTTACCAATCTCAATTTTATGGTTCCAAGGTTGCTCAGAACAAGAACGGAAAATTGGTTGTTTACATATATCTACACATTTTCCACAAAAAGTACATTCCCCCTTATCGAAACACACTTCAGGGAATCCACCATCGCCTTTTACCAAAATATTGGTTTCACAGACAGAAAGACAATCGCCACAGCGCGTACATTGCTCTACAAAAATAGAATTTTCAATGGTCCAAGGAGGGCGAACCCCATCAAAGCCTTGTTTTTGCTCGGTTTTCGTATGCAAAGACGTTAAAAATTTACCTCGTAAAAATTGTCTTCGGGGTAAGTTTTCAACAGTCATCCAGGTGCCTTCTATAAATCCGTCAGTACTTTTGGGTTGGTGATTATGAAGTTCCTAACCAGGAATAGGAACCACCCAAAATAGGTAGTTATTTACTTTTTTTGAACTTTCTTTGTGATAGATCAAATTTAAATCGTAATAAAAAATAACTCGACATAGTTGTTTTTTACCGCGATATTTTAACAAAACTACTCTGCTTTTGCTGGATATTCCCACCAAATATCAAATAATTCGCTTACTTCAATTTGTTGCAAACCATTTGTTTCTAACCATTTTTTCACAGTTTCACGGTGGCTTTCATCACATTTACCAATTTTTTCTAGGCAAACTAAACCTTCCCAATGTAAATACCCGCTACCTTCATAAGCTAGACCATTTGGTTGAATCACTTCGTTAATAAAACGGTCAACGATTTCATCTACAGTTTCAATCGCAGTACCTTCTGCAAATTGGAAATTTACAAGAAAACCAAGTTCTTGGAATTCAGCGAGGTGAAGTTTTTTGCGTTGACGTTGATTGTAAGATTTAGACATGGTATTTCCCCTATTAAGGTCGTATTCAAATCAGTATTCTATATTAAATTCGTGAATTTGGCATCGGATTTCCCCAACATCAATTCTCACCCAAAAGTTAATTTGCCCCAAATAGGCTTATTTCTTCACAAAGTATAAATCCCAAACACCATGACCAAGTCTGTGACCTCTGGCTTCAAATTTAGTTAAAGGTCTAAAATCTGGTCTTGGAATATAATCACCATTTTTCGAGGTGTTCACTAAATCGGTGTTTGCGCTTAATACTTCTAGCATTTGCTCAGCATAATTTTCCCAGTCTGTTGCCATATGGATAAAACCATTTTCACCTAATTTTTGCACAACTTGTGCCACAAAGTGCGGTTGAACAATACGACGTTTATGATGCTTTGCTTTATGCCAAGGATCAGGGAAAAATAATTGCAAACCGCCAAGCGTACCATCAGCAATACTGTCTCGTAAAATTTCCGTTGCATCATGACAAATCACGCGTAAATTCGTTACGCCTTTTTCCACTGCATAAGCAATACAAGCGCCAACGCCAGGAGTATGAACTTCAATGCCAAGGTAATTTTTGTCGGGATTAGCAAAAGCCATTTCCACGAGCGATTTTCCCATTCCAAAGCCAATTTCTAATACAACTGGATTATCATTGCCGTAAATCTTCGCAAAATCAAAAGGTTCCGTTTGATAATCTAAACCAAGTGTTCCCCAGTTATCATTCATCATGTTTTTCTGAAATTCGCTCAAACGACCTGTGCGGAGAACAAAACTACGGACTTTGCGTTTATAGCGGCCATCTTCGGTAAATTCTGCGGTTTCAACGGTTTTACGTTTTTGATCAGCAAAAGTTTGTGTCATAAAAATCTTGTTCGTGAAAAAATTGGCGGCGATTATACACGTTTTTCTCGTATAATAGGGCAAATTTTTTCCCAAGGTTGATTATGAAAATTGTCCGAGTGGCACTGGCTGTGCCGCTTCCTCGTTTATTTGATTATCTCGTCCCCGATGATGTTTTATTACAAATCGGTATGCGTGTTCTCGTGCCTTTTGGTACGCAAAAACGCGTCGCCATTGTGGCTGATTTCCCAACAAAATCGGACGTGCCAGAGGATAAGCTCAAAGCCATTCTTCAACCATTGGATTTAGCACCGCTCTTTACCCCTATTTATTGGGATTGGCTTCATTGGGCAGCAAATTATTATCAAGCGGGATTAGGCGATGTCTTATTTCAAGCCTTGCCTGTGAAATTGCGTAACGGCGAAAGTGCGGTGAAAAATGACCGCACTTTTTGGCGAATTACAGATGAGGGGAAAAACGCCCTTGAACAAGGTCTATTAAAACGCTCGAAAAAGCAAGTTGAAGCCCTACAATGCTTATCTGAAACTGATCTTGAAAAAGGCAATAATGATTTTTCCTCTGCGATTTGGTCAGCCTTAAAAGCCAAAGGGTTTATTGAGGAAATTACTATCCAAACAAAGCCCCTAAGCTGGCAACAAAGCTTAGGCGATAACCCAATTGTCAATGCTGAAAATCGCTTAACCTTAAATAAGCAGCAAGCCTTAGCCTTCAGTCAACTTCTCTTTCATTCTGGCTTCAACGTATGGCTGCTCGATGGGGTGACTGGTTCAGGCAAAACAGAAATTTATCTGCAGTATATTGAAGAAATTTTAAAATCGGGTAAGCAAGTATTAGTGCTTGTACCCGAAATCGGGCTAACACCACAAACAGTGCACCGTTTCAAAGCGCGTTTCAATGTTCAAATTGATGTGCTGCATTCTAATTTAACCGATACGCAACGACTTCATGTATGGGATCGCGCCCGCTCTGGACAAAGTGCCATTGTGATTGGTACGAGATCGGCATTGTTCACGCAATTTTCTAATCTTGGTGCAATTATTTTGGACGAAGAACACGACGCGTCTTACAAACAGCAAGACAGTTGGCGTTATCACGCGCGAGACTTGGCGATTGTACTGGCTCAAAAACTAAATATTGCGGTATTAATGGGTTCCGCCACGCCAAGTTTAGAAAGTATTAATAATGTACAAAACGGCAAATACCAACATTTAGTGTTATCAAAAAGAGCGGGGAATTCTACCGCACTTCGTCATTTCGTTATTGATTTGAAAAATCAAAACATACAAAACGGGCTTTCAAAACCCTTATTAGAACGGATGAAAGCTCACCTAGAGAAAGGTAATCAAGTGTTACTTTTCTTGAATCGTCGTGGCTTTGCGCCCGTATTGCTTTGCCATGAATGTGGTTGGATTGCACAATGCCCTCATTGTGAAAAACCTTATACCTATCATCAGCATCAAAATGTATTGCGTTGTCATCATTGTGGTGCACAGAAAACTATTCCTCGACAATGTGGTGATTGCGGCTCGACTCATTTAGTCACTACAGGTCTTGGCACGGAACAATTAGAAGAAACCTTGAAAACGCTATTTCCTCATTATTCTGTAGCGCGAATCGACCGCGATAGCACTGCGCGTAAAGGAAAATTGGAAGGTTATTTAGAAGATATCCAACAAGGCAAAAGCCAAATTTTGATTGGCACACAAATGCTCGCGAAAGGACATCATTTTCCGAATGTTACTCTCGTTGCCTTAGTGAATGTAGATAGTGCATTATTTTCACTGGATTTTCGTGCAGAAGAACGTTTAGCTCAACTTTATATTCAAGTTGCTGGACGTGCAGGGCGTGCCGATAAACAAGGCGAAGTCGTGCTACAAACACATTATCCTGATCATCCTTTGCTCACTACGTTATTAGCGAACGGCTACCAAGCTTTTGCAAAAGAAACCTTACAATTACGCCATTCAATGGGATTGCCACCTTTCACTTTTCAGGCGTTATTCAAAGCACAGTCTCGACATTCTGATCTTGCAGAAAATTGCTTAAGTCAAATTGCAGATTTTTTTCAATCAAGGCAAATCTCGGGATTGCAAATGCTTGGCCCAATGCCTGCACCGTTCAGCAAAAAAGCGGGGCAATATCGCTGGCAGTTATTATTGCAACATCCTTCAAGAATGACGTTGCAAAAAGCATTAAGAGAATATCAACAAGCCGAACTTGAAAAAAACAGTCAAGTGCGGTTAATTTTGGATGTTGATCCGCAAGACTTATCATAAAAAATGCGGTGAAAATTCACCGCACTTTCTCTAGAAAATCTATTTGAAATCTTCGACATCCCCCAATAGACAAGCATATTTTGCCGTATTGGGACTGGACTCCAAGGCAATTTTTAATGCCATCGTCAGAGGAACAGAAAGTAACATTCCCACTGTTCCAAGTAACCATCCCCAAAACAATAATGAAAGAAACACCACTAAGGTTGAAAGCCCTAATCGCTCACCCATCATTTTAGGCTCAATAATGTTACCGACAACCATATTGATCGCAATAACACCGATTGCCACGCCAAAGCCAACACCAAAACCATTTAGTAATAAGGCTTGAACAATAATCGGAATAGCCGCGATGATAGAACCAATATTGGGAATATAATTCAGCAAGAAACTCAAAGTTGCCCACAAAATGGCATATTGAACCCCACAGGCTTCCAACAAAATAAAAATACCAACACCAGTAAGCAAGCTGGTGATACTTTTAATGCCGAGATAACCAATTACGCCTTGCAAAACGCGATCAATATGGCGTTCTTCTTTGGCAGCATCATGAGGAGTTGAACTCATCACCATAGCAAATTTATGTTTCATCGTTGGTGCTTCCGAAAGCATAAAAATCACGACTAGCACTAAAACAAACACATTACTCACCACACCAGAGAAATTCAGCAATACTCGGCTCACAAAATTCATAATGATGCTTGGGTCAAAATTTTCTTGGATGGTTTCACGCGAAAGCGTGAAAGGCAGATTGAAACGTTGCAACAATCCTGTTAGATCACTCACACGTTGTGAAAGCAAAACTTTATATTGTGGAATAGATTGGGTAAATTCTCTTGCAGTGCTGTTAATCAGCCCGACTAAAAAGAAAAACACCAAAGAAATCAAGACGAAAAGCAAAGTTATGGCCAACCAATGAGGAATTCGGCGTTGTGTCATCGCCTTAATCATCGGTGAACAAATGATCGCGATAAATAGCGATAGCAAGAATGGCACCACAATTTCTGCCGCCAATTTTACGCCAGCTAAGATAATAATTACCGCAGCAATGCCAAGCAAAGTGCGGTGTAAATTTAAATTATTTTGCACTAAATCGCATCCTCATTTTCTTCGCCCGTGCGAATGCGGATCGCTCGCTCAACGTTATAAACAAAAATTTTGCCGTCACCGATTTTGCCTGTTTGTGCCGTTTCAATAATAGCTTCAATACATTGATCCACAAGCTCATCAGGAACTACCACTTCCAATTTCACTTTCGGCAGAAAGTCCACCATATATTCCGCACCACGATAAAGTTCTGTATGACCTTTTTGACGACCAAATCCACGTACTTCCGTGATTGTCATACCTGAAATACCAATATCTGAAAGACTTTCGCGCACATCGTCTAATTTAAACGGTTTAATCATTGCTTCGATTTTTTTCATTCTATTTCTCCAGATTTTCACGTCTTGCTGATTTAGGACGGAAACTCTCAATGATTTCAGGCTTGGTATCAATATATAAGCCGTTAATCAGTTGCAAACAATAAGGTACCGCGCTGAAAATGCCTTTTACAAGCACATTTCCCTCTTTATCTTTTACGCCTTCCAAGGTTTCTTTAATCGCTTTAGGCTGACCCGGAAAATTTAAAATCAGGCTTTCCTTACGAATCACCCCCACTTGGCGCGATAAAATTGCAGTGGGCACAAAATGCAAACTCACTTGACGCATTTGTTCGCCAAAACCCGGCATTTCTCGATCTGCTACCGCAAGGGTAGCGTCAGGCGTTACATCGCGTTTTGCAGGCCCTGTTCCTCCGGTTGTCAGCACTAAATGGCAACCTTGTTCATCCACCAGCTCTTTTAATGTTTGTTCAATAA
>QWCI01001086.1_pt1 | contig 10919 bp, 16 predicted proteins | sample 1972541 | NCBI WGS metagenome assembly QWCI01 (sample SAMN09866712, study PRJNA288562) | Human oral metagenome isolate term3_saliva, whole genome shotgun sequencing... | isolation source: mouth | host: Homo sapiens | place: USA: California | reverse complement strand
TATGGTAGATTTAGAGAACATTAAGAAGTGCTATGTAGAAAAAGAAAAACTTGATGAAGAACTTATCAAACAATTAAACCTAATTAAAGATATTTTAGGTCCTTGTTTTACCTACAAAGAGTTTGACAACTTTATTAATTATCAGGAAATTACATGTGTATATGATATATTAGATGTAGAAGATGGTATTCTTGACATATTTTTCTTGAATGAGAAGATGGACTTGGGAATAGTATCACTTGATAAAGAATTATTAACTATGAGTGAAGAGGAATTAAAAGCAATAAAGGAGAATAGATAACATGACACTAATTGAACAGGCAATCCAAGCAGAACAGGAATACAAAATAAGAATGAAAGAGGCAACAGATAGATTAAAACATATTCAAGGTTTTTTAGGTCATATTTATATTGCTGAAGAAATTATCGGAGTTGAAAGTGTATCTATTAAAGATGACATGGTTCATTTAGATGTTAGATGTTCTTTTGAGGCCTATGGTGTTGATGACGATGATGTTTTTAGTTGTGATATTCCTCTAGTCATATTCAATGCTACAGATAACCAATTAATAGATTATCGCAATATCTCACTAAGTTTAAGTGCATTAGAAAAACTACAAGACTCAAGAGAAGAATACCAAAGAAACCTATCCATTATCCGTAGAAGTGCTATGGAAATAGAATGTGCTGAAAAAGCAAATAAGAAATTAGAAGAAATGTACGGAGATTTGGTAAAGTAAACAACCAAATCTTAAGTGAGAACATATGAAATTAACAGACAAGATTTTGAAAATGAAGCAAGATATGTCAGACTTTGATAAGGAAGTCTTAACAAAGTTACAAGAAATTGACGAAATCATTCCAGTTGTAGACAATGAATATGTGTATAATGGGCATATTACTGATATTAATATTGAAGACAACACGATTGCATTAGAGGTTGATTATGGTGGATATAACACCGGTTATGCAAAAGTGCCATTACGCTATTTCGATATGTCAAAAGAAGAACTTATAGAAGAGAAACAAAGACTAGAAGAAAAGAACATCATTAAGACGTATAATAAAAAACTTTTAGACATTGAACAAATGAAAGAACAGATTGAACAGATGAGAGAACAGATGTATATTCTCAAAGCAGAGATTGTAGCCACTCAAGAAGAGGCAGAAGAGTTAAAGAGACTATCAGAAAGGAAATAGAGAATGAGGAAATTACTAACATTTTTAACAACATTACTTATGACAGTGTGCATGGCAATTCCAACACACGCAGAAGAAACATCACCACGTAGACTTGACGTACAGTTGGTACAAGTATCGCTAAGAGATAGTGGTAACCAAGTACATCAGAATAACCTATATGATGGTTCGAGTTTCTTTTTAAACTTAACATGGAACTCAACAGAAACAGTACATACAGGAGATTATTTTGACATTCTTGTACCTGAATCTGTTGATATGAGTTCAAATAAACTTGCTAAAACTTTCCCTGTTATTGATTCAGCAACAGGAGATGTTATCGGTGAAGGAACACTATTACCGAACGGTACTGAAGGTGGAAAAATTAATGTCGTATTTAATGAGCAAGCAAACAACAGAAGTAATTTAAGCGGCAACATTTATCTATGGGTGCCTTTTAACAAGAACAATATCGAATTGAATAAGAAAAACACTATTACATTAACAATTAAGGGAAATGGTGTGTATGATGGATATCAAGCATCTTGTGAAACAACTATTACTAGACCAAATACAGATGGTGAAGTAATTGCTAAGTGGGGTGAAGGATTACCGAAAGAACCAAACACAGTCAAGTGGATTATTCGTGTAAACAAGAGCGGTATGGACTTACATCATGTAGTCTTATCTGATAGTCTTGTAACAGATAATGGTTGGTTCTTACATCCAATAGATATTTCAAAAGAAAGATTTAAGTTACAGAAAGTAACATATACTGAAAATGCAGGTATTTCTAACTGGGGTGAAGTTATTGATGTAACAGATAAGATTCAATTTGCACCTGATTATAAGTCATGGACATTAGATTTAGGCGATATTGGAACACAAGGTTACATGTTGTTTATGAAAACAGCGATGACAAGTGGTACACTTCAAAAGAATAAGATTGCTATTTCAAGTGATGAAGTAACAAAAGATGTTACAGCACAGTATAAACTAGCAGATGTTGGTGGTAATACAGGTGTAACAACAAAAGGTAAGTTACAAATCGTTAAACAGGATTCTGAAACTGGTAAGGGTCTTTCAGGTGCTAAGTTTGAAGTTAAAAATGTAGATGATAATACAACACAGACACTTGTAACAGATGAAAATGGTAAAGCAATTACACCAAATGTTGTATTTGAGGCAAACTATGAAGTAAAGGAAATTGAAGCACCGTTTGGCTATAAAGTAAATGATACAGTATTTAAGATTAGTACAAAAATTACTGATGATAATATTGTTACAGTAAAAGATGAACCTATTACAAGAGATATTAAAGTATCAAAGACTTGGGTAGGTAACACGGGCACACAGGCAGTCATGCACTTATATGCCGATAATGTAGATACAGGTAAGTCAGTAACATTAGACACTTCTAACAATTGGGAATATACTTTCACAGGTTTACGTAAATATAACGGAAATCAGGAAATTCAATATTCTATTAAAGAAGATGAAATGAATTTCTATATGACATCTATTACAGGTGATATGGATAACGGTTTCAATGTAACAAACACTTGGAACGAACAACATGAATTGCCTGGTGATGCTCCAACAGTTGAAATTCCTGAATTTAAGATTACAACTTTTGTAAATACTAATAATGAGCAGATTGCAGAGTTTGAAAATGGTTTCACAGATAAGAAAGATGAAATCACATTCAATGGAACTAAGTATGTATTTAAGGAAAAGTTACCTGACCAAGATGGTATCAGAACTTATGTATATGAAGAGTTCCATAGTGAAGTACCTAATGACTCACCTACAGTTGAAGTACCTGAATTAAAGGTAACAAGATTTGTAGATGAACATGGCAATGATTTACATGAACTCATTAAGGACTTTGTTGAGAAGTTAGACATTGATGGATATGTATTTAAAGAAACTACTGAAACAAGTGATATTAGAACACATGTATATACTAAGGTAGAAACAGAAGTTCCTAATGATGCACCAACTGTAGAAGTGCCAGAGTTAAAGATTACAAGATTTATTGATATTGATGGTAATGATGTTCATGAGTTAGTAAAAGATTTTACTGATAAACTAGATATTGATGGATACGATTATGTCGAAACACAGGAAACTGTAGACATTAGAACTCATGTGTACAAGAAACATGTGAATGAGGAAGTACCTAATGATAACTCAACTACACCTACAGATAATATCACAACAGAAAACAAAGTTATTGAGAGCACCGCCCCTACTGGTGATAGTATGAATAATACATTAAAGTTATTCGCATTATCTATGTTAGGCCTAGGATTTGTTTTACTCAAGAGAAAGGATTTATCAAATGAATAAATTAATTAAGATTGGATTAGTGTCATTAATAATGCTCACTATTGGGTGCTCTACTAAAAAGAACGATTCTCAAACAGAATCCAGCACTACAGCACAACAAACAGAAAATAGTTCCAAGAAAGATGGAATACAAAACGATGGAGAAGGTGAGTACAAGACAACTGAAACCGGTGCTAAACTTTACATTGAACCGAAAGAGGAAGTAGAAGAGAAAAAGCCTGAGCCTGATTTAACTGGTGTTGAAATCACAGAAGAGAATTTCAGAAGTTTCCCAGAAACAAGTAAGCACTACTTTACGTATGAATGGAATGAGTACTCGAATGGTTACAACATTACGGGTTGTACATCAGAATCAAGAGTGGTACATGTACCTTCTAAGATTAACGGTAGACCTGTAAAGATGATTAATCCACATGCTTTATCTGAACTACCTAATGTAGAGGCTATTGTACTTCCAGATAGTGTAGGGTCTGTCAGACAAAACGCATTGTCAAACAATCCGAAGTTAAAGTATATTGAGTTTGGCAAGTCTTTATTTGTTCTTTGTGAAGATTCAATGCTTTCATTACCATCATTAGAAAAGGTTGTACTTCCCGAATCACTTGAAGAGATTGAGGCATGGGTATTTAGTGGTGAAAACTTAAAAGACATTTACTTACCATCGAATGTTAAAAAATTGTCTAACCTATTCTGTCTTTCAAAGTCATGTAGTCCTGATTTAAAGGTTCATGTAAAGACAGGTTCAGTAACAGAAGAGAATATTAAGAACTCTGATTTAGTCGCAGAGAATAAGGTTATATTTGAGTAGGTTATATAATGTTTAGAAAATTAATTTGTGCAGTAATGTGCGTAATAACACTTACAGGTTGTGGCATAGCAACTATGACTATGGGACACAAGGTAAACAATGGCTCAACGTGGATGGTAGAAGAAGGAAGTGTATCACCTTTTGTTGCCAAACTAACTGAACCATACGTGTCAGACAACTTCCCTGATGAATTAACAATAGGTTACCAATTTCAAAACAATCTAACACAGGTTGGTGACTATATGACAGTTGGTCATTTAAAAATCACTGTATATAACGAAGAAAATATAGTAATAGGACATGAGGTTATTGATGCACAGTATTGGTTTCATCACAAAATGGAGTTAGGTGAACAAGACGCAGTTCTAGGTAAAACTAAAATGAAGTTAAGATGGGCACCAAAAGATGGTGAAAAATTACGTATTGTAGGTGAAACATTTATAGGCATTGAAGATGGATTCACACTAAGTAATACGGTTGAATACACTGTTCATAGAGAAAAGTAATAATTAAAGTGGCAGAAATGTCACTTTTTTATTTACAAATCTTTTGTTTTGTGATAAAATAAAACCATAAACAAGAGAGGTACTACTATGTTTGACTTAGAAGAAGTTGTTTCATATAAAGTTTTCGGAAGAGAATTTTCAAACAAAGAAGATGCATTAAAATATTCTAAGATATTGCAAAATCGTCAAAATCTATTAAACAAACTTGACCTTAAAATCTTAAAAATTAGAGATTGGTCTATGGAAATTTTAGTAGACGATTGTCATAGAGTCCTTGTCTTAGATGGAGAATATTCTGGTGAAACAAGAGCCATTTATAAGAAAGTGGATAAGAACGGTAGATATGAATTGATAGAGTTAAATATTGCTAATCTACCACGTCTATATTGTAAACATGGTGTTACATACAAATCTTTAATTCCAGAACTAAAAAATCGTATGTTACTCTCTCAAGTGGAGAAATTGATAGAAGAAATTAATGAGGTGAATAAATAATGACACAAATCAAAAAATTTAAAAATGTAAAAGAGTTAATTAGTTTCTTTGAGTGTGGTGGTGAAGGTATTGAAGAGTGCCTACTTAAAAATGAGGTAATCAATTCAACATATAGCGAAGAAGTTTTGTTAGATGGGAATCCAGTTATCGCCGTGTTTGATGCAAAGAGATATTTTTATAATGATAATGAATGTGATGTGGTTGATGATGACGAGGTTACGGAAGATTGTATAGAAATGATTACCTTAGAATTTAAATCATTAACGACCTTAGATAATAGACCAATTGACATACAAAGCCTAAAAGATTTAGAAAAGAAAAATCAGATTATCAATGAATTAGGAAAACTCACAGAAGAAACCGTTGGGCAACATTTAAACACACATGATATTGAAAAATTGACATCTATTGTTAATGAGTTAAATAAGGTAATTAATCAGTCGCAATCACATATTAATGAGGCATAACAGTATGAATTATGAAACATTAAATGAACAAGAATGGCTAGCATTATTGACAGAAATGACAAAGGCAGATAATGTCATTAAGAAGAAATTAGCAAAAGTGCTTGTAAATAAATCTGATTTTTTCTCGCAACAAGATAAGGTTGACTCATACAAAATTAAGCGAACACCTCAAGGTAATTTGATATTTGACGTTCGTTGGCAGACCTTAGCAAACTTTGGTGATACAACACAATACGAATATGTAACAATGGCAGAGTTTTGTTCTGCAAATTAAAGAAGATTATGTGAGGAAACAGAAATATGAAAATAGAGGAATTGAGACCGATTGAAAGATTGACATTTGATGTGTATAATCTTACGAACGAAAACAAGATTAAAATAGGTGAAGTCAGAAAAGCATATATTGCTCTCGGGAATACGGAAATAGTGTTTGTTCTTTATGATGATGTTGTTGCGAATGATATTAGAGTTCCAATACCCTTTCATCTGTTGAATAGTATGTCTATTGAAGAATATGAAAAGAATATGTATTCATGTTCTATTGGGTATGTGTTACAACTTATTAACGGTTGTAATAGATATAATACATCACCAAACGTATCTAAAGCATTAGAATTGTGCGAAATACCAAAACTCTTAAATTTATTCCTAAGAGATAGACTACTAGATTTTAAGAGTACTGTTACAGGTGATAATCAATTTATTCAAGACTTTGAGATTAAATCAGATGGTGTCTTAGTTACAACAGATGTTGATGATGAGTATTTCTTTCCAAACGAAATCTTATCTATGGATGATGATGTAGCAAAAGAAAAGTATGCTACTACACTTAAACAGATTAAAGAAGAAAAAGAAAAACAGTATCTTGTGGAACTAAAAAACGAGATTAAATGGTATGAAAAATCTCTCGCTGAAAAGAAAAAGCATTTAGAGGAACTAGAGAAACTTAAGGAGAATAAATGATGATATTATATAAAGACAAGAGAAACAAGACATGTAAAATAACTATTGAAGGCTTTAACACACCGATAATTGATTTAACACGATACCAAAGCCCGTTAAACACAAAAATAATCAAGGGTAATAGAAATACCGTTCTTAAAGAGTTAAAGCGGTACTTGAAGGCTCACTCCTTTCATAGGCCAGCACTTTCTAAAATTATGAATGCAATCAATAAGACATCTAAATTATACACAAGTAAAGAGGTTGTTAGGAATTATTGTAAGTCTGTAAATACAGTCTTTAATTCAGAAACAAACATGTCTTATATAATTACAGTCGAGTATGAACTAGTTAGACAACAGAAAGCGATTGACGAAACAAAGTGCAATAATCATGGTGAGAACATTTACCAAAAGAGATTGTGTCAGCGTTATGGTGGTGAACTAATTTTAAGATATGAAACAGCGTGTGATAAAATTAAGTTTTCTAAACTTCTTGAACTGATAAAAGAGCCTATCGTGAATGGATTGATTAGGAAAGTTACAACACGTTCGGTCGGTAAAGTGCATAAACTCGAAATAACGACACCAGAAGAGGTAGAATTATTAGTTACAGATGATATTAAGATTGGTGTAAGATTCTTTGACACATATCGTGACTATAAATTCAAATCAGCAGGTGTTTTAGGGATGGAAGTGCTACTAGCCGTGTCATACCAGGACAAGCAGATTTATGAACCATCTATGAAACCAGATGTGTTCACAGAAGAAATTGTTAAGGATATGGAAGAGAAAGCAGAGATGTTTGAAAAGGTTCTTGATATAATTAAAGAAGAGTGTTGAAAATAATTAAAGGTGGTGATAATAATGCACCAAAAGTTAAATAGATATGCTAAACGAAAGAGAGATAAAAAACTTGATTTCATTAAGGGTTGTCATACCAAGACATTTAGGCTAGAAAGATATATCCGCACTTATAATGCGTACCCTATCATAACCAAAATTGAAACAGATACACTACACGAGTCTAGAGTACGTTTCCCTATTAAACTATTAAAACTCTGGTATCCTAAATATTTTAAGTTTAGGTATGTTCGTAATACATATAACGAATATCCAGAATGGAAATATGTATGTATAGGTTACAGGGAACAAAGATATTGGGATAGACCACTTTTTGGTAGACTTAAGGAACGTAAAGAAATTCATGTTAAGAACTATGACTACTATAAAAATATCCAAGATAGAGAGTGGGATAAGACTCATTGTCATGATAAGTTAGACTTAATGACACGAGGTAGATATAAGGTTCATACTTACTTGAATAATATTAAGAACGAATATAACAGTGGCTACGAAGATTTAACAGACGATAAATTAAGTAATAAAGTAGACTTGTTTGACAAGTATGATTGGAGATATTAATGATAGATATTAAGCGATTTCATGAATTAGAAGAAGAATTGCAAGACACACATGACAGGATTCTTAGACAATCATGGTTAGTGCACCACATCATTGGTAGAGATGTAAGGTCGAATTGTGGTGATGTCTTAATAGACATTGATAGAGTTTATGACATGATTGATGAAGATACAAACGTTCCTTATGTTGTAATCATATCTCATGACTTTGCCTATGAATTTGGAGATGTGTATAAGTTGTATCAGAGTACCGTATTCATTAAGAAAGAATTGTTTGACATGACCGAAGAGGAATTACAAGCGAACAAGGAAAGACTTGTAAAGGAATTGGAAGAAAGTAATAGAAACGGTGAGCAAGAACATGAAAGACATTAGAACTATTATTAGAGAACTAGGCAGAGTCATATTAAACGGTGCAAAAGTTCCACATATACTGTCTAACCCAGTTTTGAGAAAAGAAAATGGTAAGTGGTATATTGCATTCTTTGTTACCTTTTATAACAAGTGGAATTGGGACAAATTAAAAATGCCACGACCATCATACTGGGCTTTAGTAGATGTTGAAACAGGCGAACTAATTAAGCGATATGATTGCAGAGAAAAAGATTTTTCAAGTGCAAGTTTTGATGAGTTAATTGATATTGGCGACTACAACCAAGAAAGACGCTCAAGAGAATATGAGGACGATTTTTTTAGAAAGTTTGATAATCTTAGAAATGCTTGTATCTTAAATGACGACAATATAGATAGGTTGTACGGTTTGTATTTAGGAAAGTTGTTAGAGGTTATACCAGAGAACTATCAAAAAATCTACTTTGAATTAATAAATCAATATGGGGCATATCAAGTATGCTTCGTAGACTAGAGGAGATTAATATGGGATTGGTAGAAAAATACTTAGAGATTGAAAAAGCACATGAAGATGTGTGTGAACAGCTGCGTAATAAGATTCGTTTTATTCATGAGAATATCGGTAAGGATTATAGAATGGATGACAGTTGGTTTGACAGTGATTATACAATCATAACCGATGTTAGTGAAGAAGGCGGGTTTGTTGCAGTTTCTTATGATTATTTTAGACATATAGACTATGATGATAAACTTTACATCAAAAAAGAATTGTTGGATATGCCAGAAGAGGAAATCTTAAAGAACAAAGATACTTTAAAGGCAGAATTAGAGGCGTACAATCAAGAGCAGTTAAGATTGTTAGAAGAGTCTAAAAAAGAGAGAGAACTTAAAATCAAGAAACGTGAATACGAACGATTGATGGCACAAGCGCAAAAATTAGAAAGTGAGATTGGTAAATAGTATGGTAGAAATTTTCTTGAATTTTCTTATAGTTATAGGAATGATTTTAATGTCAGCATTGACGGCAATGGCGAGAGTACCATCACCTATAGAGGCTATGACAGTAACAATACTAACACTATTAACATATACAGCACTTAATGTCGGTGTTATGAAAATGCGACAGTCCAAAATGCAACAAGATATTGATGAATTAAAAGAGCTCCTTAAGTCAGAAGATGGTGGACACTGAACGTGGTATCAGTGGGTTTGGCAGCACTAGAAGAGATTAAAAAAGAGATACATTAGGTTGTATCTTTTTTGTTTTGTCTGTTTACATATTACTCTTATTATGGTATAATTATATTTGTAAGAAAGAGGTACAGTATATGGAAAGAAAAGACGTGACACCAGAGAACGAGGCATTATTAAAGTTATATAATGATAATAACAAGCGTAAAATTAAAATGGAACATGTAGAAGAAATATATGTTCTTGATAATATACTAACTATTATCTGGGCAGAATATGAAGATGACGGTACATTCTTGGGGTATTTCGGTTACGACATGGACATTACAGACATCAAATAATGAGAGGCTACTATGAAAACATACACCAAAAAGACAGAAGAACAATATTTAGAATACCTGAATGGTTACACACAGGTGCTTAAGCAAGAATACGCTGATAGAATTTTAACAGAATTAAGAGAACAAGGCTTAGTTTGTGAGTGCGTAAGAGGCGAAACCAAGGAAACAGGCAATTACTATCACAATACCAGATATACAGAATATCTTTATGATGGCGAAGTCGCTGCGAAAGTCTATGAGGATAATATGTCTCCATCTATACACCTACTAGGAAAAATCTTGTTAGTAGAAGGCAGCCTATATTGCTGTGTAAATGGAATGAATACTCTCCTCGAAATTGAATTATCTTTTGGTAGACTAATCATTGGTAGTTATAATAGAATATTCATTTTACTTAAAACAGATGAGTTGTTACAGTTTGATGATTTCTGGACAGTTAATACAACAAGAAACATATCAGGGTCAGAGACATTTCAACCATATAAGCATACAAGTGAAGAGATTATACAAATCGCAAACACCATTAATAAACCATTCTCTGATGTAGTCTTCTTGTACAGAAACAGAGAAATTGTACTGAATCATAATGAGCAGGTAACAGAGAATAGAATTGAAACAAATGACAGTATCTCTACAATTATTCTTCCAACATTAAATGGTTCTGTAATTAAGATTGATGTACCTAACAGTGGATTGTTTACATTCTATATTAACAATGTTAGAGCCACAAAAAAGAGTATTATGGATAGTGGTGAAGTTGTTTATATGGGATTTGAAATTCAATCATTAAACAATCGTTTAGAGCATTTTAGAGATGTGTTAGAAAATCCTATGAAGTATGCTGAATTGCTTAATATTCAGAGT
>QWCI01001085.1_pt1 | contig 10923 bp, 7 predicted proteins | sample 1972541 | NCBI WGS metagenome assembly QWCI01 (sample SAMN09866712, study PRJNA288562) | Human oral metagenome isolate term3_saliva, whole genome shotgun sequencing... | isolation source: mouth | host: Homo sapiens | place: USA: California | reverse complement strand
GTAAGGTTCTTTTGCAGGGTCTTGGGTGATGACCTTAAAAGATTCACCAAGAAGCCTTGCTCGGACAAAGTCGCTCTTTGTCTTTGCTCCCGACTTGCGGTAAAGTCTGATAAGTTTCTGCTGGTCTTCGGGGTTCGGTATTCTGATGTGCCATCTGTCCCATCTTGGGCAGGTGGCACATCTGCCGTCTGGCTTCTTTTGTTTCTGCTTTTTCATTGCTTTTTAATCACGACTTTGGAGTGATTTAACCCCCATTTGGGGCAAGGGTCTTTGTGGTACAAATGGCAATTTGTGGTACAAAGACACGCCTTGCCAGTATAAAGAAATGATACTTTTGCTGTTGATATTACCTCCCGATATTTCTTGACCAAAGTTCAGACTTATCGACTTGTCGATTTCTTGACTTATCGATTTATCGACTTGTCAACTGAGTTAAGTCTGTAGTTTGGTCAGTGAGTCAATTTTGACCTGAGTTAAAACTAACTTACTGACCAGCTGACTTATTGATTTACTTTATTCTTGACCATACCCTTGACTTAAGTTATGACTTCTTGCGACACGTTTTGTTAGCCTTCCTTCTTGCGTATTGGGTAATAGTGCCTTTCGAGCATGGCTTGTATGTCGCTTTGCCTGTAGAGTATCTTGCCTCCGATTTTGCAATAGGCAATCGTTCCGCTGTCCCGATAGTCTTGAAGTGTACGGGTACTCAGACGTAACAGACTGCAAACTTCCTCGCCCGTGAGGTAAACCTCTCCGCCAAGCATAGGGCGAGCCGCCAAGCAATAACGCTCCAACTTCTTCAATGTGCCCTGCATCAGCTGTGCAAACATCTGCATCTGAGAGTCTTTCTGTGTAACGATTTCGTTCTCTGTCATAGTTCATTCACTTTTTGCGTTCAGTAAATCTGTGATGTCACTCTCCTTATAATAACACTTATGCCCAATGATGGAAAAGGGTATTATGCCTGTATCCCGATAAGATTACAGGGTACGCTTGCTGATGCCGAGTCTGCGACATACGGCTTCGTTGTTGAGCCATTCGTCTGTTTCGGGCGGATTGCCGATGAATTGTTCGATACGATGGACAAAGTCTGCAAAGTCGGAGCAGTGCTGCTCCCATGCCTTGCGGTCGATAATGATGAGTTTCATTGCTTTCTTTTTGTTTTGATTACGTTATTGTTACTCGGCAAACAAACTCATATACAGTCTGTTGCCACTATAGTTGTGTGCAAAGGTAAGCGTAGAACTGCATTGAACAAAGCAACGCAGAAAAGCAAGGAAATAGAAGGATGAGAAGAGAAATTAGTTTGTCAGTCTGAAAAGCTCCTAAGCTTTCATCAAAAAGCTCTTAAGCTTTTTGTAAATAACTTATAAGCTTTTGTCAGATTACTTATAAGCTTTTCATAGAAAGCTCATAAACTTTAAGCGCAAAGGCTGTTAGCTTTCCCTATCAGATTTGGAGCTGTCGCTGAAAAACTCTTATGTTCTGTATAAGAATGGTATGATTGCGGTAATGAGAAGAGGTTCCGGTTCGTTTCATATCAACGAAAATGAAAGCAGGTAACTCGCGAGAGTTCGACAATTCAACATATCGGTCGTCCGATAGTTCGATAAATAGATAGTTCGAACGATAGACCGTTTGGACGAACGTAAGATTTATCTATCTCTCTGTAGTTAGATAGATAAATCGTCCGTACAATTGGCAGGTAGAATGTTTATTCTATGCGCTTGCGTCCAAAGAGCCTGAGTATGCCGTATTCGTTCGGGCATTCATAGAGTTCAGTAGTAGAAATGATTTTACACGCGAGGCTTTGTTATATTCTGCGAGAGGTATATCTCTTACTACATTTACTTACATCTCTATAAGCGTATCAAAATAATTGTTCTATATGCCAAAGATATCACTAAGAAGAATAAAAAGATATTATAAAAGGACGGATGATAAATCCTTAAGATTGGGTATAATAGTTATTAAATCAGCGCTTATAACATACATAGAATCAACAGGTTAAAAAAGGCATTAAAGAAAGTGCTCTTCTTGCTCCAAGAAGGGCGTGTTCAACACACAAGAAAGGCATGTTCTGCAATCTAATTAAGCCTTTTCTATTTGCTCAAAGGGCATGTGTATGATTTGAAGGCACAAAGAATATTGACAACAAGAATAAGATATTCACTCTCTCCCCCACCCTTTTCTGAATGAAAGGAGATGTCGGACAGGGTTAAGCTCGACATGACCTTGTATGTATAGAGCAAAAGAATTAGTTTCACCTCGTCTCCTATTAGACTCACCCCTACAATCTACAGGACTCTGCTCCTACTCTTCTCCACGCCTACAATCAATGACCGAAGGGAAATAATGGAGAAGGGAAAGAGCTTGAAACATAACCCTTCTTACTTTTGTATGCTCCACCATTCATTATATATGAAGATCTTTTTAAAAGTAAAAACCATTTAGAAGGACTAAGATTTGTAGGACACAAAATCCACAGCTGAAACATAGCAAAGAGTGCACTGACGGCAAGAAATTATAATGATAGGTGTTAAACGTAGAATAACAAAGATAGGAGTCAACTACATTTTTAATTCTTGAATGAAACAAAAGGGCTTTCACTCAAAAACACATGTCTTTTATTAAGGAGAAACGAAGTATGCAGTTATGGAATTAAAGGAAATTTTAATATAAAATGTAATATAGGACAAAAAAAGTTTGCAATCTCAATAAATAATAATTATCTTTGTGGCCAATAGACGTAATACTCTTTATCTATTGTAGAACCTAAACAATCTTTTAAAGTTTATATACCTATTCTAATATAAGATTTCAGCGAAGAATAAAATACGTATAGTTTAACAAGACAGTTATTCAAAAATGTTTTAATAATCACAAGAGATCTATGGAAAAAAGAATTGCTCTATTCTTGTTTGGTCTGATTCTGTCGTTAGGCACAGCATTCGGACAGACAAAGATTAATGGAACCGTAGTTTCTCAGGGAGATGGAGAAGCCATCATCGGTGCGTCTGTCATGGTACAAGGTACTACGACGGGTACTGTCACTGATATAGACGGCCGTTTCTCAATCGATGTCCCTGCAGGAAAGAAACTCGTAGTCAGTTACATTGGTATGGTCACACAGACCCTTACGCCTAAAGACGGCATGAAGGTTGCCCTAAGCAATGACGACCATCAGCTTACGGAAGTTGTCGTAACGGGTATGACCCAACAAGACAAACGACTCTTCTCTGGTGCAGCCACCAAGATTGATGCTTCAAAAGCAAAACTCGATGGTATGGCAGACGTGAGTCGTTCGCTCGAAGGTCGTGCGGCAGGTGTGAGTGTTCAAAACGTGTCAGGAACATTCGGTACGGCACCGAAGATTCGTGTACGTGGTGCTACCTCTATCTATGGTTCCTCAAAACCACTCTGGGTAGTTGATGGTGTCATCATGGAAGATGTAACAGAGGTCAATGCCGACAACTTGTCATCAGGAGATGCTGCAACACTTATCTCTTCTGCTATTGCAGGACTAAATGCTGACGACATCGAAAGCTTCCAGATTCTGAAGGACGGTTCTGCAACATCTATCTATGGTGCACGTGCCATGGGTGGTGTGATTGTTGTGACAACAAAGAAAGGTAAGGCTGGTAATAACCGTATTAGCTATACCGGTGAGTTTACGATGCGTATGCGTCCAAGCTACTCACAATTTAATATCATGAACTCACAGGAACAAATGGGTATTTATAAAGAGATGGCTGCTGATGGCTTATTCTCCTTTTCACGCACGATGCGTGCAGCCACAAGTGGTATCTACGGTAAGATGTACACACTGCTGAATACTTACGATGAAACTAACGGACGATTTGGTATTGCAAATAACCCAACTGCTATTAATGATTATCTTCGTGAAGCAGAGATGCGTAATACCAACTGGTTCAAAGAGCTTTTCAGCAATTCTGTCTCTATGAACCATTCTATCTCTATGTCATCTGGTACGGAGAAAGCTCAATATTATACATCATTCTCATTCATGGATGACCCAGGATGGACTGAGCAGAGCAAGGTTCGTCGTATGACTTACTCTGTCAATGCAAACTATAACCTAAGTAAGAAAGTTTCCTTAAATCTTATTGGTAACACTTCATATCGTAAGCAACGTGCCCCTGGTTCAGTTAATCAAGATGTAAACGTGGTAACGGGTGAGGTAAATCGTGGCTTTGACATCAATCCTTATTCTTATGCTATTAACACCTCACGTGCCTTAGATCCAAATACTTTCTATGTTCGCAACTATGCACCTTTTAATATACATCATGAGTTAGCAAATAATTTCATTGACTTTGATGTTCTCGATTTGAAGATGCAAGCAGAATTGAAGTATAAACCTATCAGTAAGGTACAAATCGCTCTCCTTGGTGCATATAAGTATTCTATCACTTCTCAAGCTTACCAGATTCGTGAAGGCTCTAACATGGCTATGGCTTATCGCGCTATGGACGACGCTACTATTCGCAATGCGAACCCTTGGTTGTATCTTGATCCAGACCAGCCTAACTCTTTGAAATACTCTGTATTACCTAAGGGAGGTTTCTATGACGAAACAAAGTATCGCATGAATAGCTGGGACTTCCGTGCAACGGCAAGCTATAATGATGTATTCAACGAGAAACATATCTTGAACCTCTATGGAGGTATGGAGATTAACAATACAAAACGTAACCGTAGTTTCTTTGAAGGCGTGGGTATGCAGTACGGATTAGGTTTCTTAGCTAATTACGACTATCATTATTTCAAGCATGCTGTAGAAGAGAATATGTTGTATTATAGTCTCTCTAATAGCTACAACCGTGACGTGTCTTTCTTCGGTACAGCAAACTATTCATGGAAGGGACGTTATGCTGCCAACTTTACAACTCGTTATGAAGGAAGTAACCGACTCGGTAAAGCTCGCACGGCTCGATGGCTACCTACATGGAACGTGTCAGGTGTGTGGAATGCACATGAGGAGCCATGGTTCCAAAAGACATTTAAGAGTGCAATGACACACGCTACCTTACGTATGTCATACTCTCTGACGGGTGATAAACCTGCTGTTACCAATTCGCAGGTGATGATTACAAGTACAAATTTCTGGCGTCCTTTTGCTATTGATAAAGAGTCTGGATTAGAGATTTGGCACTTTGCTAACCCTGATCTTACTTATGAAAAGAAACATGAGTTTAACATTGGTGTAGACTTAGGATTCTTGAATAACCGCTTGAATGTTGTATTCGACTGGTACACACGTAATAACTACGACCTTATTGGTCCACGTACGACAAATGGTACGAAGGGTACAATTACTGAATATGCTAACGTTGCAAGTATGAAGTCGCATGGTGAGGAACTGTCTATCTCAAGTAAGAACATCATGACGAAGAATTTCCAATGGACTACTGACTTTATCTTCTCTCATGTAAATACACGTGTAACCGACCTCGATAGCCGTTCACGTATTATGTCAATGGTGAGTGGAGGCGGTTTCACAATGGTAGGTTATCCTTATCGTGCACTCTTCTCTTGGGATTTCAAGGGACTTAACGAGCATGGAATACCACAGGTTATCAACCAGAATGGTAACCTTACAACAAGTGGTGTGGATTTCCAAAGCTATAACCTCGACCATTTAGTCTATGAGGGTCCAACAGATCCAACGATTACAGGCTCATTTGGTAACACATTCTCTTATAAAGGCTGGCACTTGAGTATCTTTGCCACTTACGCTTTTGGTAATAAGGTACGCCTTGACCCATTCTTTAGCACAGGCTATTCTGATATGTCTGCAATGCCTAAGGAGTTCCGTAATCGATGGACTGAGGCTGGTGATGAGAAGCATACGAATATCCCTGCTATAGCTGACCTTAGATCATTACAACAAGATGGCTATTTGTATCGTGCTTATAACGCATACAACTACTCAACGGAGCGTATTGCCAAAGGAGACTTTATTCGTATGAAGGAAATATCACTGAGTTATGATTTCCCTGTACAGATGATAAGACATCTTTCATTAAGTTCATTGAGCTTAAAGCTCCAGGCTACTAACCTCTTCTTGATTTATTCTGATAAGAAACTCAATGGTCAGGACCCTGAATTCTATAATGCAGGTGGTGTGGCTCTACCTGTTCCTCGTCAGCTCACACTGACATTGCGTCTCGGAATCTGATACAAACATATATAATTAGGAGAACTACAAAATGAAAAAGATAAATATTCTATTGGCAGGAGTGGGATTACTGTTTACATTCTCGTCCTGTAATGATTTCTTGGATAAGTTGCCTGATAATCGAGCTGAGGTAGACGACTTTGAAAAGGCTACACAGTTGGTGTCGTCAGCTTATCCTGATGGGTCAACTGATTATATGATGGAGTATTGTAGTGATAACGTAATGGATAATGGAAAAACTTTCAATTATCAAACAAATCAAGACCAACTATTTCGTTGGAAAGACGTGAATACTACAGGAAACGATGACCCACGATATGTCTGGGGAAAGATGTATTATGCTATCGGAAATGCTAATCAGGCTATTGCTGACCTTAGCAAGGTGAAAGATGGAGATGTTGAGGCTGTGAAAGCTGAGGCTTTACTCTGTCGAGCATGGTCAATGTTCCGACTCGCAACCGCTTTCTGTATGGCGTATGACGACTCTAAGGCTGATAAGTATCTTGGATTGCCTTATCCAAAAGAGCCTAACCGCTCAATAGATACACGTGGCACACTTCGTGAACTCTATGAGAATATTAATGCTGATATTGAAGCTGCTTTACCTCATGTAAGCGAATCTTATATGACAGTACCTAAATATCACTTTAATCTGAAAGCAGCATACGCGTTCGCAGCACGCTTCAATCTCTATTACCAGAAATGGGATAAAGCTGCTGAATATGCTTCTAAAGCATTAGGCTCTCAGCCTGCTTCTCTCTTACGCACAGTATATCGTTATAAGACTCTCGGAGGAAGATGGGCTATTCACGATGCTTACATTAACTCAAGTGAGAATGCTAACTTTATGCTACAGACAGCAGTGTCTTCTGCTGGTGCTGCCACTTTCTATGGAGGATATCAGCGTTTTAATTCTGGTTACAATGTTATTCTTAATGAACTCTACTGGACAAAGATGCCATGGGGAGCAGGCTCTGTTGATAACACGCTTTATGAGTCGCACTTACTCTATGGTAATAGCCAGCAGATTGCTTACCCCCGTTTGTCTAATGAGTTTGAGTATACTGATGCTGCAAGGAGTAGAGGATATATTCGTACTGTTGATGCTGTGCTCACAGCTGACGAAACACTGCTTGTTCGCGCTGAAGCGGAAATCCACTTGAAGAAGTACACGGAGGCACTGAATGATATGAATCTATGGATTAACGCACACTGTGCTCCTAATGTAGAGAAAAATGGCGTGGTAACAGCAACTCGTCCTACACTGACTCTACAATCTGTGAATGATTTCTTAGCAACAGTACCTTTGGTGCCAGAAGAGATCACGAATAAATCAGACTTTGGTTTTAAGAAAGCATTGCACCCACAAGGCTTCTCAATTGACGAAACCCAGACTAACCTACTTTATATCTTGCTACAGATGCGACGTATAGAGACTTGCCAGCTGGGTATGCGATTTATGGATATCAAACGTTATGGTATTAGAATAACTCACCTCATTGATGGTGAAGATCCTGTCTACTTCAAATCGGGTGACCTCAGAGGTGCTTTACAGTTACCTTCTGATGTAATCGAAGCTGGACTGGAACCTAATCCACGTGAGAATTAAAAAAGGGAGGACAATGTATGAATACTATAAAAATATTTCTTTTCGCAGCAATAGCTGCATTGACTGTTGCTTGTTCGAATGATGATGTTGATGCGAACAACTCTATATTCCCTACACGAGAGGAGAATACAGACTCAACAGCATTTGATAAGTGGTTAAATAAAAATTATACTGAACCTTACAACATTCGGTTCAATTATCTTTATATTGACCAGAATAGTGACATGGGCTATAATGTTAGCCCTGCAGACATTAAGAAGTCTATTGCCTTGGCTAAGATTATCAAACACGTGTGGCTTGATGCATATACCGAGTTGATGGGACCTGACTTTCTTAAACAACATTGCTTTAGAGAGTTCCAGCTGATTGGTTCTGCTCAACATAAGAATGACGGCTCTATTGTCCTTGGTTTTGCTGAAGGTGGTATTCGTGTGAATCTCTTTCAAGTAAATTACTTAGACCCTGCACATCTATATATTGAACAAACGAATCCATTTGCTTCGGGTAGTGATTTCGATTTAAATCGTGCTTATTTCCATACAATGCATCATGAGTTCGCACACATCCTTACGCAGTTGAAGGATTATTCTACTGATTTTCGTACAATCACTAAGGAGTATCACTCTGCTGATTGGGTAAACGTAAAAGATGAAGATGCTGGTAAAGAAGGTTATGTAACAGGTTATGCAAGTAGCGAGTACAACGAGGACTTCGCAGAAGTGTTCTCATGTTATGTAACGGATACTGATGTAATGTGGCAGAAAAGACTTGCTCAGGCAGTGGCTGCTAATGGTGACGAAACTGGTAAGAAGGCAATTCTCGCTAAGTTGAGTATCATTCGTAGTTATCTAAAGGACTCTTGGGGTGTAGATATCGATAAACTACGTACCATTGTTCTGCGACGTGCAAGCGAAGTTAATAGTCTGGATCTGGAAACTTTAAATTAAGATTTAAGTATGAAAAATGTATATAGGTTATTAATAGCTACAACAGCATTTATACTTGTAGCTTCTTGCACACCAGAAGTGGAAGATGCATTTAATAAGCCTTCAGCTGCACGTATTGCTGAGTCTATCAAAAATACAAAAGATATCTTGACTGCGGCACCTAACGGCTGGCGAATGGCTTATCAAGGTTCTGGTGGCTTCGGTGGATACAATATTCTCTGCAAGTTTGGAACAGATAATAATGTTTTCTGTGAAGAAGAAACAGAGAATGTGAAGGCAACATCGCATTATAAGATTCAACAGGGACAAGGTGTCTTGCTTTCGTTCGACTCTTTTAATAGCGCTTTACATAAGTATTCTGATCCTGTTGGAGTACTGAATGGTAAGGCTATCGGACAAAATGGTAAAGGTTTTGAAGGCGATTTTGAGTTCCGTGTGATGTCTTGTTCAAAAGATAGTGTCGTCCTCGAAGGTCGTAAACATGGAGATCGTGTTGTTCTAACTCCAATGCCTGAAAACCTAACGTGGGCTAACTTCTTCGCAGATGTTAAGAATACAACTTCAGCAATGTACTCAGAGCGTTATAATCTAATCATCGATAATGAGACATATCCTGTTGAAATGAAATATCACACGTTAACTTTCGTAGGCAAAGAAGGCAAGACTATAGAGATTCCTTTCATTTATACAAAAGAAGGTATGGAGATTCTTCGAGAGAGTCCTTTGTATGGAAAGAAGATGACTCGCTTTACTTATTCTGCTGATGATAAATGGCTTGATGTTAATGACAAAACAATACAACTTTGTCCACGTGCAGCAACTCCATTGGAAGCTCTTTTCCTCGACGATTGGTCATTTAATACTGTTCATAGTAGTACGACAGAAGTGAATATTTGGCGTGATGTAGCCACATACGCAACAAGTCAGAATAATGCTATTGTAACTCTCTTCTTTAGTAACAAGCCAGGTTATCTTAGCTTCTCATCTTACGTTGGGAATGGCTGGGGAGATATCAAAGTAAATTATAGTGTAAGTGGAAATGATCAGCTAACCATCTCTGGTTTTATTACGAGAACTAAAACAGCTGATGAGAAGAATGGCACTAACTTCTATAATAATTTTAGACTGAAGGATATAGCTAACACCTTCCTCACCAATGGTAATCCTACGACTTATACATTAACTATCAATGATTCAAAGCATCCAACGTCTTTACGAATGACAAGTAACGATGATTCTAACAAATCATTCGTATTCGATAGAGGAGTTTGGCGTGTTGATTTCTAAAATAAAAAAAGGGAATGTGTCAAAATAAACACATTCCCTCTTTTTATTCCTAACCCCCAATACACTTTCCGTAAAAAAACCACTAACTTTTTAAAACTGATGAATGTCTTTACAAAAGCATTGCCAGCTCTTTCATAAAACTCGATTATCTTTGTAAAAAATAAGTACGATAGTTTTGTCATAAAGCAACAACTATTTTTGCAAAATAAAGTTAGACCTTTTCACAAAAAAAGGTGATAGATTTTACCAAAAGGTCTGCTCTTTCTTAAAAAAGGATTGACTTCTTTCTTCAAAATCGTTGAGTATTTTCGTTGAGAGGGTAAATCATAGTTCAAAGCGTGGTGATGACCCACCATAAAAGACTTGACCATTTCTTAAACATAGATTTGACCGTTTGCAAAGAAAGGGTTAATCATTATTCTAAACGTGGTGATGATTCACTGTAAAAAGCATGACCATTCCTTAATCATTAATTTGCCTGTATGCTTGCAAAGGATTAATCATTATTCTAAGCGTGGTAATGACTCACCATAAAAGGCTTGGCCATTTCTTAAACATAGATTTAACCGTTTACAAAGAAAGGGTTAACCCTTATTCTAAACGTGGTGATGATTCACTGTAAAAAGCATGACCATTCCTTAATCATTAATTTGCCTGTATGCTTGCAAAGGAGTAATCATTATTCTAAGCGTGGTGATGACTCACCATAAAAGGCTTGGCCATTTCTTAAACATAGATTTAACCGTTTGCAAAGAAAGGGTTAATCATTATTCTAAACATGGTGATGGTTCACTATAAAAAGCATGACCATTCCTTAATCATTGATTTGCCTGTATGCTTGCAAAGGATTAATCATTATTCTAAGCGTGGTGATGACT
>QWCI01002709.1_pt1 | contig 10933 bp, 7 predicted proteins | sample 1972541 | NCBI WGS metagenome assembly QWCI01 (sample SAMN09866712, study PRJNA288562) | Human oral metagenome isolate term3_saliva, whole genome shotgun sequencing... | isolation source: mouth | host: Homo sapiens | place: USA: California | reverse complement strand
TGACAAGGTGTTTACTGAGGAGATGCTGGCTGGTGGTTATCAGAAGAAGTATTTCCGTGCGGTGTCTCGTTTGACTGCGTTGGCTCGTGAGGGCATGCTCGGCGAATCTGAGTAGCCGCCGCCTGACGCTGCGAAACCCTGCAAGGTGAATTGCGCAGCGTGAACCGCGCAGCGTGAGCCGCGCCGAAAAGTTTATAAAGTAAAGGCCCCCGCCGGATGCTCCACGAGAGGATCTGGAGGGGGTCTTTGTTTGTCTTGGCTCGTATGGTCTGCGGGCTCATAAATACCTGCAGTAGATAGGGAAGTTAAAAACATACCGCCCGTTCCTAAGAGGAGCCGGACGGTGAGAAGTCAGCATCGGAAGGATGCCTTATTAAGAATCTTTCGTTACTGATTCTAGCACAGGGGCTTACTACTTCTGCAAGCGCTTCACATAAAATTTTTTTTTGCGCTTTTGGGGGTGTGAATGACGGTTTCGAATGCGTATATGGCGTAGTCAGGTTATTGTTAGTCTCAGATGAGCGCAATGATGCTTATCAAGAGTGCAATGTCTGCACTTGATTGCAACCACTCACAAAGGAGTATGACATGTCCACGGACATGAAGAACTACCGTATCGGTGTTGATGTCGGTGACCGCTCTGTTGGTCTTGCCGCTATCGAATTTGATGATGCTGGTTTCCCTATTCAGAAGTTGGCTTTGGTAACTTTCCGCCATGACGGCGGACTCGACCCGACCGAGAATAAGAGCCCGAAGAGCCGTAAGGAAACTCGCGGTGTTGCTCGTCGTACGATGCGCATGAACCGCCGCCGTAAGCAACGTCTGCGTGACCTTGATACGGTGCTTGAGAATCTGGGTTACACCGTGCCGGAGGGCCCTGAGCCTGAGACTTATGAGGCGTGGACTTCGCGTGCGCTGTTGGCATCCATCAAGCTGGCTAGCGCTGATGAGCTGAATGAGCATTTGGTGCGCGCTGTGCGTCATATGGCTCGTCACCGTGGTTGGGCTAATCCGTGGTGGTCTCTTGACCAGCTGGAGAAGGCGTCGCAGGAGCCGTCGGAGACTTTTGAGATTATTCTGGCTCGTGCACGTGAGCTGTTTGGCGAGAAGGTTCCGGCTAATCCGACTCTCGGTATGTTGGGTGCTCTTGCTGCTAATAATGAGGTTCTTCTGCGTCCGCGCCGCAACTACAACGCGAAGGAAGCTAATAACCCTAAGAAGGCTGAGAAGTACCTGGCTGATTACGGCACTCAGCCGCTAATGGCGGCGAAGGTGCGCCAGGAGGACCAGCTGGCTGAGCTCCGCCGTATTTGCGAGGTTCAGGGTATTGAGGATCAGTATGAGGCTCTCCGCGAAGCTGTCTTTACGCACGTGCGTCCCTACGTGCCGAAGGACCGCGTGGGTAAAGACCCGCTGAACCCCGATGAAATCCGCGCAAGCCGCGCCTCGCTGGAATTCCAGGAGTTCCGCATTCTTGATTCGGTGGCGAATCTGCGTGTACGTACCGATTCCCGTACCAAGCGCGAGCTCTCCGAAAGCGAATACGATACCGCAGTTGATTTCCTGATGTCGTACACGGGTAAGGAGCAGCCGAGCTGGGCCGATGTAGCTGAGGAGATTGGCGTTCCGGGTAACCGTCTGATTGCCCCGGTTCTTGAGGATGTTCAGCAGAAGACCGCACCCTTTGACCGTTCGTCTGCAGCCTTCGAGAAGGCAATGAAGGCGAAGACCGAAGCGCGCAAATGGTGGGAATCGAACGATGACGACCAGCTGCGCAGCCTGTTCATTATGTTCCTTGCTGACGCAACGGACGACACTACCGCTGCTGCTGAACAAGCTGGTCTGTATGATTTGTTTGCGAGCTGGCCTGAAGAGGAACGCGAAACTCTTTCTAATATCGCCTTCGAAGCTGGCCGCGCAGGATACAGCGCGACGACCCTATCTAAGCTGAGCGAGTACATGCACGAACACCGTGTGGGTCTTCACGAGGCCCGCAAGGCTGTCTTCGGCGTGGACGATACCTGGCGCCCGCCCCTGGCTAAGCTGGAGGAGCAGACGGGCCAGCCTACGGTGGACCGCGTTCTGACGATTCTGCGCCGCTTTGTGCTGGATTGTGAACGCCAGTGGGGTCGCCCGCAGGCAATCACGGTTGAGCATGCTCGCACTGGTCTTATGGGTCCCGCTCAGCGTCAGGACATTCTGCGTGAGCAGAAGAAGAACCGTGAAGAGAACGAACGTATTCGCAACGAACTGCGTGAGTCTGGCGTGGAGAACCCGAAGCGCGTGGATGTTCGCCGTCATTTGATTGTGCAGGAGCAGGAGTGCCAGTGCTTGTATTGCGGCACGATGATTACGACGACTACTTCTGAGCTGGACCACATCGTTCCGCGCGCTGGCGGCGGCTCCTCTCGTCGTGAGAATTTGGCGGCGGTGTGCCGCTACTGTAACGCGATGAAGAGCAACACCCCGTTCTACCGCTGGGCTTCCCCGGAGAAGCTCAAGGAGACCATTGACCGTGTCCGCCAGTTGAAGGCCTTTAAAGACCCCAAGAAGGCTAAGATGCTGAAGAATCAGATTCGCCGCCTCAAGCAAACCGAGGCTGATGATCCGATTGATGAGCGCTCGCTGGCTTCAACTTCGTACGCGGCTGTGGCGGTGCGTGAGCGTTTGGAGCAACACTTTAATGAGGGCCTTGCCCCCGACGATAAGAGCCGCGTGGCACTGGACGTTTATGCCGGCGCCGTGACGCGCGAATCCCGTCGCGCGGGTGGCATTGACGAGCGTATTCTTCTGCGAGGTGAGCACGATAAGAACCGTTTCGACGTGCGCCACCACGCAATTGATGCAGCGGTCATGACCCTCCTGAACCGTTCGGTTGCTCTCACCTTGGAGCAGCGCCACCAGTTGAAGCGTGAGTTTAATGAGACGAAGCGTGAGAATGGCTGGCGTGACTTTACCGGTCTGTACCCGGCATCCAAGGAGAAGTTCTTGGAGTGGCGTAAGGCAGCTACTGTTCTGGGCGACCTGTTGACTGAGGCTATCGAGGACGACTCTATTGCGGTAGTGAGCCCGCTTCGTTTGCGCCCGCAGAACGGAGCGGTGCATAAGGACACCATCGCCGCGGTGAAGAAGCAGACTTTGGGTTCTGCGTGGTCTGCTGATGCTGTGAAGCGTATTGTCGATCCGGAGATTTACCTGGCGATGAAGGATGCTCTGGGTAAGTTGAAGGAGCTTCCTGAGGATTCTGCCCGCTCGCTTGAATTGCCGGATGGCCGCTTTGCTGAGGCTGATGATGAGGTGCTGTTCTTCCCGAAGAATGCTGCATCGATTTTGACTCCTCGTGGTGTGGCTGAGATTGGTGAGTCGATTCATCATGCTCGCTTGTACGGCTGGCTGACGAAGAAGGGCGAGCTGAAGGTCGGTATGCTTCGCGTGTATGGTGCGGAGTTCCCGTGGCTGATGCGTGAGAGCGGTAGCCGCAATGTTTTGAGTATGCCGATTCACCGGGGTTCTCAGTCTTTCCGGGATATGCAGGACACAACGCGTAAAGCTGTGGAAAGCGGTGAAGCGGTTGAGTTTGCCTGGATTACTCAGAACGATGAGTTGGAGTTTGATCCGGATGACTACATTGCTCATGGCGGTAAGGATGAGCTGAGGCAATTCTTGGAGTTTATGCCGGAGCGCCGCTGGCGTGTGGATGGTTTTAAGAAGAACTATCAGATACGTATTCGCCCTGCAATGCTGTCACGTGAACAGTTGCCTTCTGACATTCAGCGTCGTCTGGAATCTAAAACTCTGACGGAAGACGAATCCCTCTTGCTCAAAGCTCTAGATACAGGGCTGGTTGTTGCGATTGGCGGTTTGTTGCCTCTGGAAACGTTAAAGGTTATCCGCCGCAATAACTTGGGTTTCCCTCGTTGGCGCGGCAACGGTAGCCTGCCGACTTCGTTCGAGGTTCGTTCTTCGGCGTTGCGCGCTCTGGGTGCGGAAGGCTAGGAGAGCGTGATGGATAGTAAGTGGCGTGTTCTTGATTTCACTGCCTATGAGGGCTTCCTGTCGTATGAGAGGGGGCGAATCGTGGCGGGGGAGCGGAGCACGCCACTTGCTGAGGTTGATTTTATTCTCCTTGGCATGGGGTGCTCCTGGGGCTACGGTCTGGTGGCTGGTCTGGAACGTTTTGATGTTGCTGCTGCGATTTGTGATTGGCGTAATCAGCCGATTTCTACGTTGTATCACTGGTCTGAGAATACGAAGGTGTTTACTCGTCATGAGGCTCAGGCTGAGTTGAGTGTGCCGCGTGCGAAGAATGCGTGGATGCAGATTGTGAAGGCTAAGCTTCGTGGTCAGGCGAATTGTCTTGAGGCTATGGGGCGGCCGGGTGCTACGGATATTCGTGCGTTGGCTCGTTCGGTGCGTTCTGGTGACCCGTCAAATGCTGAGGCTCAGGGGGCGCGCCTATATTGGGGAGCGTTCCTTCCAGAACAGGGATTCCGCCGTCAACAGCTCTCGGATGACGTGGTAAATGGCATGTTGAACTATGGATACACGATTCTTCGCGGGAGGGTTTTGACTCGTGTGATTTCTGCGGGTTTATGCCCGACGCTGTCGCTTTTTCACCGTCATCGTTCGAATGCTTTTGCGTTGGTTGATGATTTGGTAGAGCCGTTCCGCCCTGCTGTGGATTATGCGGTGTATCAGTTGATTTCTGCTGGTTCTACTGAGTTGGGTCGGCAGGAGAAGGTTGCTCTGGTTCAGGTGTTGTCTGATGCAGTGAATGGTGATTCGCCGTTTAAGCTCCGTACTGTGATGGAGGATTTTTGTTCTGAGTTTGCTCTCTATGTCGAGGGTAAGCGTGATAGGTTGTCGGTTCCGGTGTGGGAGCTGGCTACTGCCGAGGAGTCGTGTGAGGATGGCTGATCCTGTGTGGTTGATGGTGATGTTTGATTTGCCGGTGAAGACGAAGAATGAGCGGAGGCTGGCGAATCGTTATCGTCATGTTCTGCTGGATTTGGGTTTTGACCGTATGCAGTTGAGTGTGTATGCGAAGTACTATCTGAACGGGAATGCGACGGGTTCTGATTTGTTCCGGTTGCAGGTTGAGGTTCCGCCGGGTGGGGCGATTCGTATTATGCGTTTTACGGATGCTCAGTGGGCTGGGTCGATTCGCCATTTGGGGCCGGAGGTGCAGCAGATGGAGGAGAGACCGGAAGCGTTAGATATTTTCTAGCGGAGCTTCACAAAAATGAGCCGGTGGGGGCAGCGACCACGTTTGGTCGCTGCCCCACCGGCTCATTTTTCCTTTCGGACCTCGTCTAGAGAGGAGCTCCGAGGCAGGTATGGGGCAGTTTTTCTTTCGAAAAACTGCCCCATTTATGCCCCTGACTAGGGGAAACACTTGATTACTTAAGTATATCAAGGCGAATAATGAAAGATTCTCAACTTTTCGACGGTATTAAGAATGCAATTAATAAGTATATCAAGGCGAATAATGAAAGATTCTCAACTGGCTATCCGGTGCTCGGTCTTCGATAGTAAGTATATCAAGGCGAATAATGAAAGATTCTCAACCCAGCGGGAATCGTGCGGGTGGAGTACTTAAGTATATCAAGGCGAATAATGAAAGATTCTCAACTCAGCGATTGCGTCCACGTCGTAGGCTTTAAGTATATCAAGGCGAATAATGAAAGATTCTCAACATCATAGTGAACGGGTACGCGCCGTAGATAAGTATATCAAGGCGAATAATGAAAGATTCTCAACGCCATTTCCGCGGCTTGTGCAACGGTCATAAGTATATCAAGGCGAATAATGAAAGATTCTCAACACCCGACCCATGAAGTGCTTGCACCTTATAAGTATATCAAGGCGAATAATGAAAGATTCTCAACGGGTCTTCGTACTTGAGGGTGTTCACCGTAAGTATATCAAGGCGAATAATGAAAGATTCTCAACAAGACCGTTCGGGCCCCTGGCTGGAAGATAAGTATATCAAGGCGAATAATGAAAGATTCTCAACAGGTCGAGGTGACGTGTACATCTGAGCTTAAGTATATCAAGGCGAATAATGAAAGATTCTCAACCGGCAGCTCGCAAGGGCCACGGCGGTCTTAAGTATATCAAGGCGAATAATGAAAGATTCTCAACAAAATTGTTGATTTTAGGTTGATAGCCGTAAGTATATCAAGGCGAATAATGAAAGATTCTCAACGAACCCTGGAAGAATACGTAGACGCCCTTAAGTATATCAAGGCGAATAATGAAAGATTCTCAACCGGCGCAAGGCCGGGGTTGTTATATTCATAAGTATATCAAGGCGAATAATGAAAGATTCTCAACTTCACAGCAAACTCTGGCTCATCTCCAGTAAGTATATCAAGGCGAATAATGAAAGATTCTCAACGGAATAATGCCCAGTGGTAAGAAGAGCATAAGTATATCAAGGCGAATAATGAAAGATTCTCAACACTTGATGCTGCTCTACATCGTGCCGCCTAAGTATATCAAGGCGAATAATGAAAGATTCTCAACGTCAGAGCTTCGTACTCTAGTATATCAAGGCGAATAATGAAAGATTCTCAACCGCCTCCACACGGAGCGGTAAAAGCCGCTAAGTATATCAAGGCGAATAATGAAAGATTCTCAACCAAATTTGAGAGGTGCATGAATTTCTCATAAGTATATCAAGGCGAATAATGAAAGATTCTCAACCCTACGGAATCAACTACCGCCCTATCGTTAAGTATATCAAGGCGAATAATGAAAGATTCTCAACCATCTCAATCTGGACACCGTAAGTGTTGTAAGTATATCAAGGCGAATAATGAAAGATTCTCAACTTCGGCTCCGACACAAGCGCCAGGCGCTTAAGTATATCAAGGCGAATAATGAAAGATTCTCAACAACCTCTACAGCGAGGACTTCGAGGCTTTAAGTATATCAAGGCGAATAATGAAAGATTCTCAACGATGTTTACGATTGCCATTTTTAGGCTTTAAGTATATCAAGGCGAATAATGAAAGATTCTCAACACATCACCAAACTCCAGGCAGACATCGCTAAGTATATCAAGGCGAATAATGAAAGATTCTCAACACTTTGACTGTGCCATGCGTGAAGCCTTTAAGTATATCAAGGCGAATAATGAAAGATTCTCAACGACTCCAGCCGTTGAACGCGACACAATTTAAGTATATCAAGGCGAATAATGAAAGATTCTCAACGTACTCACCTGCGTAGACCGAGATGACTTAAGTATATCAAGGCGAATAATGAAAGATTCTCAACCTCGATAGCCAGGGGAGCGGTGGGCGCGTAAGTATATCAAGGCGAATAATGAAAGATTCTCAACAGGTGTCTTCCTTTGAGAGCGCCGCGCTTAAGTATATCAAGGCGAATAATGAAAGATTCTCAACCAGACGAGCGCTACCTCACCGCAGACCTTAAGTATATCAAGGCGAATAATGAAAGATTCTCAACGCGTTCGCACGGCGGTCGCCCCGGTGTTTAAGTATATCAAGGCGAATAATGAAAGATTCTCAACCAATCTTGCGAAGAGTATATCAAGGCGAATAATGAAAGATTCTCAACCACGCCGCGCACGGGCCAACAGGTCATTTAAGTATATCAAGGCGAATAATGAAAGATTCTCAACCAAATGCATGCCGGCAGCTTGCCGAGAGTAAGTATATCAAGGCGAATAATGAAAGATTCTCAACGCGGCGGTGTTGAGGCGTTCGGTCTTGTTAAGTATATCAAGGCGAATAATGAAAGATTCTCAACATCCGTGGGGGCGCACAGGAGACGGTAGTAAGTATATCAAGGCGAATAATGAAAGATTCTCAACTGCTCCGCGTAGGTGAGAACGTTCTCAGTAAGTATATCAAGGCGAATAATGAAAGATTCTCAACGTGTGCTACGTCTCACGTCTGAGTTTGTTAAGTATATCAAGGCGAATAATGAAAGATTCTCAACCATCCAGCGGCGCACCCCACTTGCCGTCTAAGTATATCAAGGCGAAAAGTATATCAAGGCGAATAATGAAAGATTCTCAACTCAGCCAGCCGGTGCTAGAGAGGGGAAGTAAGTATATCAAGGCGAATAATGAAAGATTCTCAACCCATGTAGCAGCTCTAGGCGGTATCCTCTAAGTATATCAAGGCGAATAATGAAAGATTCTCAACCTTGGTTTGGGCTATCCCGTCCTTGCCATAAGTATATCAAGGCGAATAATGAAAGATTCTCAACACAGACAAACCTGATGAAAAGTGGGGGTTAAGTATATCAAGGCGAATAATGAAAGATTCTCAACATGTACAACGACGAGAACCGCGATTACATAAGTATATCAAGGCGAATAATGAAAGATTCTCAACACCGTTCTGATGGTAAGTTTGCCGGGTTTAAGTATATCAAGGCGAATAATGAAAGATTCTCAACAAGAAGCTTACTGCTATCGCAGTCGTTTTAAGTATATCAAGGCGAATAATGAAAGATTCTCAACGCCGCAACCTACCTGGTCACTGAAGGACTAAGTATATCAAGGCGAATAATGAAAGATTCTCAACACCACCCGCGACGTCCGCGGCATTATGATAAGTATATCAAGGCGAATAATGAAAGATTCTCAACTTCATGGTCAGTGGGGGCGCGTCAAGGCTAAGTATATCAAGGCGAATAATGAAAGATTCTCAACTAGCCGATGAGGTATCCTATCCCCTCGCTAAGTATATCAAGGCGAATAATGAAAGATTCTCAACTCATTAACTCGTCTGCGGCCGCCACGGCTAAGTATATCAAGGCGAATAATGAAAGATTCTCAACTTTCGCAAATCGCGTGTTCGTCTGGTGCTAAGTATATCAAGGCGAATAATGAAAGATTCTCAACCATCTCTCTCACTCTTCGTCCCTCAGATTAAGTATATCAAGGCGAATAATGAAAGATTCTCAACATGCTGATTCGCGCGGCGCAGCGGTACGTAAGTATATCAAGGCGAATAATGAAAGATTCTCAACCAAATTCTCAGGGTAAGCCGCTTGGGTATAAGTATATCAAGGCGAATAATGAAAGATTCTCAACGTGCCGCGCCCCGCTACCCACACAGTAGTAAGTATATCAAGGCGAATAATGAAAGATTCTCAACTGTCGGGTTCGGGTGGTGTTATTCCTGCTAAGTATATCAAGGCGAATAATGAAAGATTCTCAACGACGCGGGCGCGTGACTCTGGATATTCGTAAGTATATCAAGGCGAATAATGAAAGATTCTCAACTTCCCTACACCGAGGAGACCGTGTCCGATAAGTATATCAAGGCGAATAATGAAAGATTCTCAACAAATCTGTACCGGTACCTCCGCAGATTCTAAGTATATCAAGGCGAATAATGAAAGATCCTCAACTTCATCACGTTCTCGATACCTCCGGTGCTAAGTATATCAAGGCAAATAATGAAAGATTCTCAACCCGCGAAACACCTTATGCATGGCTTCTATAAGTATATCAAGGCGAATAATGAAAGATTCTCAACACCTGCACGACCATCTGGTGATTTCAAATAAGTATATCAATGCGAATAATGAAAGATTCTCAACGGGTGGAGAGGCAACCCACCCGGTGCGATAAGTATATCAAGGCGAATAATGAAAGATTCTCAACCCAGGCGTGATGCCTGGCGGGGTCTGAATAAGTATATCAAGGCTAATAATGAAAGATTCTCAACGCCTGTGTGGCCGACCGATGCGACCGATTAAGTATATCAAGGTGAATAATGAAAGACTCTCAATTCGGTCGCCCGCGTCGGTCAGTCGGTCATAAAAATATCAAACAACTATTGAAAGATTCTTAGTCCTCAATGAAAGCCCCTCCAGTCTATTCATTTTAGCAAATGTGCGTACTGCTGGGTACAAATAGTGAAAACATTAAAATAAGCCCCTCGACCCGTAACCATAAGCTACAGGTCGAGGGGCCTCTCATTATGCGTTAGTAACTAAGCTGCAGAGTGGCGCTGTCACCGCCCGGGGGAGTACCCTTACGCCGCCGCCGCTACAGCTCCCTTGGCGGCGGTGCCGTTTCGGGTCCACAGCAGGAGCGCTGCCACGCTGTTGATGATGTAGAAGATGTACTTGCCGACGTTCGCGAAGTTGCCCTGGGTCAGCGCCTTGATGCACTGCACGGTGTTGTACAGGAACCAGAATTGCCACTGCATCGTGAGCTTGAGCGCGTTCAGAATGTTCGCTGACAGGGACAGGCCGAACACTACGGTCGTGATCCAGAACAGGAATCTGCCACCTACGAATCGCGAAGGTGTATACGATGAAGGTCACCGGGTAGGTGATGATTGCAGCCTTGTTGCCCAGAATGTAGTCGATTGCTCCGGACAGTGCCGTGTTAATAATGCCGAGCACGTTGCCAACGTTTGAGAGGCGGCCGGTCAGGCGGGTAGACATCATTGAAATACCCACGTTAATCACGGAAATTACGCCGAGGGGAATGAAGTTCGTGATCGGGCCCCAGTCGACGTATTTGGCGAGGCTGGTGCCCAGGTATCCTGAGGCGATTGCGATGGCGATAACCAGTGCCACGCCAAAGAGGTCGGCGTACTTGGACTTGGCGAAAAAGAGGAGGGCCTTCTCAGAGAATTCCTTGGCCTCCATGTGTAACTCCTTTGTTAGGATATAGAAACAGTGATAGGGTACCAATAACTATAACTCTTTGAAAAGGGTTTGAAACGGCGTGTCGCACACAAAACCTCAGAACCCCACATATTCCACATCCCGGAACACTTCGGCGTAGAGCAATTCAAAGCCGCCCCATCAAGAACCCATGCCAACTTCCGGCAAACGTTGCCAGATAACGCCCCTACTTCGTTGAATACCGAAAATGGGCGTAAAATCACCGCCGTTTCGTCTTCGCTTTAAACGGGACCTTAAGGTACGC
>QWCI01001807.1_pt1 | contig 10941 bp, 6 predicted proteins | sample 1972541 | NCBI WGS metagenome assembly QWCI01 (sample SAMN09866712, study PRJNA288562) | Human oral metagenome isolate term3_saliva, whole genome shotgun sequencing... | isolation source: mouth | host: Homo sapiens | place: USA: California | reverse complement strand
ACTTCTACTTCACTACCACCAGTATTATACTTCTTAACTATATTTTTAAGTTCTAACACTCTATGTCCTCCTAATCTAATTTCATTAAAAATGATAATTAGTTTATATGACAGTTGAGGAAAAGTATTATTTACTTGAAAAAAAGTGTGCTGTCTGATATAATTCATAAGATTAAGCAAAAATTGATAACAGTATAGAAAGGCAGGTCTGAATGAAAGCGTATCTGATTTTAGAAGATGGTAGCGTGTACGAGGGAGAGAGCTTTGGCTCGACCAAAGAAGTCATCAGTGAGATTGTATTTAACACCTCAATGACGGGCTATTTGGAGGTTTTGACAGATCCTTCCTATGCGGGCCAAGCAGTGGTAATGACATATCCACTGATTGGCAACTATGGAGTATGTTATGAGGATATGGAGTCTGTTAGACCATGGGCGGATGCTTGGGTTGTAAGAGAAGTATCTGATCTTGCGAGCAACTTTAGAAGCGAGGGATCGATTCAAGAGTTTTTGGAGGAAAATGATATTCCAGCAATTTGTGGGGTGGACACGAGAGATTTGACAAAGCGTCTCAGAGAACATGGCACAATGAATGGAATGTTGACAACCAGTGCAAACTTCAACAAGGAAGAGGCGTTAGCAAGGATTAAGGAATACTCTGTAAAGGGAGTAGTGTTAGCATCGACCTGCAAGGAAAAGTATGTTCTTAAGGGGCAGGGAAAGAAAGTCGCACTTTTAGATCTTGGGGCAAAGGATAATATTGCCATATCTCTCCAAAAGAGAGGATGTGAAGTGACTGTGTGGCCAGCAAACACATCCGCAGAAGAAATTTTGGCATCAAATCCTGATGGAATTATGTTGAGCAATGGACCAGGAGATCCAAAGGAAAATGTAGAAATTATCAAGGAAATCAAAAAACTCTATGATTCTTCAGTGCCGATTTTTGGCATTTGTCTAGGACATCAATTGATGGCTCTGGCTACAGGGGCAGATACTTATAAATTAAAGTATGGACATCGTGGTGGAAATCATCCAGTGAAAGATCACGAGACAGGCAGGACCTATATGAGTTCTCAAAATCATGGTTATGCGGTAAATACAGAGACCTTAAATCCAGAGGTAGCCATACCAGCATTTACCAATGTCAATGATGGAACAAATGAGGGGCTTCGCTATGTGGGCAAGGATATTTTTACGGTACAATATCACCCAGAGGCTTGTCCTGGACCACAGGATAATGGATATTTATTTGACCGCTTTATTCAAATGATGGAGGAAAAGAAAAATGCCTAAGAATAAAAATATTAAAAAAGTCCTCGTTTTGGGATCTGGACCGATTGTCATTGGTCAGGCAGCAGAGTTTGACTATGCGGGCACACAGGCTTGTCGTTCATTGAAGGAAGAGGGAATAGAGGTTGTTCTTGTCAATTCAAACCCTGCGACAATTATGACCGATAAGGATATTGCCGATAAGGTCTATATTGAGCCATTGACAGTACAAGTTGTGGAGCAGATTATTAAAAAGGAAAAGCCAGATTCGATACTTCCAACCCTTGGTGGTCAGGCAGGTCTGAATTTGGCAATGGAGCTTGAAGAGGCAGGATTTCTTGACCGATATGATGTGAAGCTGATTGGTACGACGGCATTGACAATTAAAAAGGCTGAGGACAGAGAGACCTTTAAGGAGACCATGGAAAAGATTGGTGAACCAATTGCTGCTTCCAAAGTTGTTGAAAATATTGAAGACGGTATCGTCTATGCCGAGGAAATTGGATATCCCGTTGTCCTTCGCCCAGCCTATACCCTTGGTGGCTCTGGTGGCGGAATTGTCAACAATAGGGAGGAATTAGAGGAGACACTAGAAAATGGTCTTCGACTTTCTCGTGTGCATCAGGTATTGGTAGAAAGATGTATTTCTGGATGGAAGGAAATTGAGTATGAGGTTATGCGAGATTCCATTGGAAATGTCATTACTGTTTGTAATATGGAAAACCTTGATCCAGTGGGTGTGCATACCGGAGACTCCATCGTAGTAGCTCCTAGCCAGACCTTGGGAGACAAGGAATATCAGATGCTAAGAACTTCGGCACTCAATATTATTACCGAACTTGGCATTACCGGTGGATGTAATGTGCAATATGCTCTTCATCCTGAGTCATTTGAGTATTGTGTAATTGAGGTAAATCCTCGAGTGAGCCGATCTTCTGCACTTGCTAGTAAGGCGACAGGTTATCCAATTGCAAAAGTTGCTGCGAAAATTGCTCTTGGCTATACACTGGATGAAATCAAGAATGCAGTTACAGGAAAAACCTATGCATCATTTGAACCAATGCTTGACTATTGCGTTGTAAAAATGCCAAGACTTCCATTTGATAAGTTTATTTCCGCAAGAAGAGAGCTTGGAACACAGATGAAGGCAACAGGCGAGGTCATGAGTATCTGTACCAATTTTGAGGGCGCCTTAATGAAGGCCATTCGTTCCTTGGAGCAACATGTGGATTCCCTCATGAGCTATGACTACACAGCACTGGATGTGGAGGCCTTAAAGAAGGAATTGAAAAAGGTCGATGATCGAAGAATTTGGGTGATTGCTGAGGCAGTAAGAAAAGGAATTGACTATGATACCATTCATCATATCACAAAGATTGATAAGTGGTTTATTCATAAGATTGCTCGCCTTGTCAACATTGAAAATAGATTAAAGACAGAGGAACTATCCATTGAACTTTTGAGAGAAGCAAAGCGAATGGAATTTCCAGACAAAATCATTGCAGATTTAACAAAAAAATCAGAAAAAGAAATCTGCAAGATGAGAAAAGATGCGGGCATTGTTGCTGCATTTAAGATGGTAGATACCTGTGCAGGAGAATTTGCATCGGAGACACCGTACTATTATTCTTGCTTTGATGGTGTCAATGAGGCACCAGAGACCAATGACAGAAAGAAGGTTTTGGTTCTTGGTTCAGGACCAATTCGTATCGGTCAGGGTATTGAGTTTGACTATTGCTCTGTACATTGTACATGGACATTTGAAAAGGAAGGCTATGAGACAATTATTGTCAATAATAACCCAGAGACAGTAAGTACAGATTTTGACATTGCAGATAAGCTCTATTTTGAGCCGTTGACACCAGAGGATGTAGCTTCCATTGTTGATGTAGAAAAGCCAGATGGTGCGGTTGTTCAATTTGGTGGACAGACAGCCATTAAGTTGACGGAGGCCTTAATTGAGATGGGCGTGCCTATCTTTGGAACTAAGGCAGAAGATGTGGATGCAGCAGAGGATAGAGAACTCTTTGACCACATTTTAGAGACTTGTCATATTCCAAGACCAACAGGTGGCACGGTGTATACAGCTGAGGAGGCAAAGGCTGTTGCCCATCGTTTGGGCTACCCTGTACTTGTTCGTCCATCTTATGTGCTTGGTGGTCAGGGAATGCAGATTGCAATTTCTGACAACGATATTGATGAGTTTATTGGCATTATCAATCGAATTGCACAGGATCACCCAATTCTTGTTGATAAATATGTTGTCGGCAAGGAGCTTGAGGTCGATGCGGTGTGTGATGGAACGGATATTGTCATTCCTGGAATTATGGAGCATATTGAGCGAGCAGGTGTTCATTCAGGAGATTCGATCAGTGTCTATCCAGCACAGACCATTAGTGATACCGTGCGAGAGAAAATCGTGGACTACACAAGGAAACTTGCCCTTGCCCTTCATGTCAAGGGAATGATCAATATTCAATTTATTGCCAGTGGAGAAGATGTCTATGTCATTGAGGTTAACCCTAGATCTTCAAGAACTGTGCCATATATTAGTAAGGTCACAGGTATTCCAATTGTCTCATTGGCAGCAAGAGTAATTTGTGGACACACTTTAAAAGAACTTGGCTATACACCAGGATTACAGCCAGCAGGGGAGTACATTGCAGTGAAGATGCCAGTCTTCTCATTTGAGAAGATTCGAGGTGCAGATATTTCTCTTGGACCAGAAATGAAGTCAACAGGGGAGTGTTTAGGTATTGCAAAGACATTTAATGAGGCCCTTTATAAGGCCTTTGAGGGTGCAGGGGTGAAATTACCAAAGCACAAGAAGATGATTATGACGGTAAGGGATGAGGACAAGGAAGAGGTAGTGGAAATTGCTCGAAGATTTGAGGCCGTTGGCTACAAGATTTTTGCCACAACAGGTACGGCAAAGGTACTCAATGAAAATGGTGTCAAGGCCTACCGTGTGAAGAAGCTTGAGCAGGAAAGCCCAAATATTTTGGATCTCTTACTTGCCCATGAGATTGATTTGGTGATTGATACACCAGCACAGGGCGCTGAACACAGCAAGGATGGCTTTGTGATTCGAAGAAATGCCATTGAGACAGGAGTCAATGTATTGACTTCACTGGATACAGCAAAAGCTTTAGCTCTTTCTTTGGAAAATCGGGCAAAGGAGCTCACCTTAATTGATATTGCCACAGTAAAGAATGTAGAAACTAAGTAAATAACAAAGAGAAAAGGGCTGTCGCACTAAAATTGGTGCACAGCCCTTTTCCACGCCCAGAACTAGGCGGTTTAAAAACTTTTCCACAACACAAAAACCAGACTTCGAAAAGCCCAGTTTTTGGTGTGGTCATTTTTTATTATAAGGTGCTTTATCCTCGGCTACCATTAAGGTAGGTTCAGATAAGGTGTTATAAGTAAATGGCTTCTGTTCTTCTGTGAATGATGAAGAGCCACCAATACCGAAATACTTCTCAAAGAAATTTTTGAGCTTACTGATAACGCCTTGCTTCTTCTCTGCACGTTTGCCACCACCAAATCGTGAGACAGGTGGCATCAGCTTATCAATGTCCGTTCCGGCAGTCTTGATTTCTCCGTCATGGAATGCGTTCTCCAAGAACTTTCTTGTTTCTTCCGGTTTTAACTTTTCTTCTTTTATAATATTTTCCAAGTCCTCTTCACGTTTGGCAACAACATAATCATGCCATTCAGCCATGATGTCAACCACTTCATTGATTCCCGCAATAAAGGTTTTAATGAGTGATTTCTTGCTGCGGAGTTCAGGACTGGCATCAATAGCCTTATTGATGGTAATAAGCACATCCTTATCCTCACAGTGCGTATCATGATACTTCTTCACGAGCATAAGGATGTAGTCGATATTTATTTCTATCTGTTTGATGAGTTCTATCTCAAAGACGATATCATCGATAATATCTGTGCTTTCACCTTGTTCACGTCTGCGTTTCCACTCATCACGAAGGTCTTGGTATCTACCAAGATAATCCTGCAGGTCACGCTCTGTAATAAGTTCTTTGCCGATAAATTCATCAAATGAGGATAACAGATTACGCATACGAAGAATTGCACCGAACAGAGAAATAAAATCTTTCTGATTCTGTTCTCCAATAATCTGTGGTTCTGACAGTGGAAACTTTTCTTTCAGTTCCTCCATCATATCTGCATAACCGGGCATTTGCTTTCCGTCTACAGACTCATAGCCATAATAGTAATCCTTAAAGCTATTCAGTAGAACGATACCTCCGGCGCTCTTATCTCCAAATAAGGATATAGCACTATCGACTCGCTTTTGCAGATTTCTAAAGCAGACGATATTACCGAATGTCTTGATGGAGTTAAGGATTCGGTTTGTTCTTGAAAAAGCCTGAATCAGTCCATGCATCTTAAGGTTCTTATCCACCCACAGCGTGTTCAGTGTCGTAGCATCAAAGCCTGTCAGGAACATATTGACTACGATAAGCAAATCTAATTCCTTATTCTTCATACGAAGGGATACATCTTTATAATAATTTTGGAACTTATCACTTGAAGTATCGTAGTTCGTATGAAACATTTCATTATAATCTTTTATGGCATCTTCCAAGAAATCACGAGAAGGCTTATCCAGTGCTGATGTATCCTCAGAGTTCTCCTCATCAAGGATACCATCAGATTCTTCCTCATTAGCACCATAACTGAAGATCGTCGCAATACGCAATTTCTTGGTAGGATCTGCTGACATCTGCTTTTTGAATTCTTCATAGTACAACTTTGCCATTGGCACAGAGGCTACGGCAAATATAGAGTTAAAGCCGCTTACACGCTGTTTTTTCTTAATTTCTTCCACGGCACCTCTGTCGGCAGAAGCAACCTCTGCAACATTCATAAGAGTGCTGTAGTCATAGGTCTTATCGCCACGATAGGTCTTTTGATCAAAATGGTCAAGGATATACTTTGTTACAAGGCTGATTCTCTGTGGAGCCATCATAGCCTTTTCTCTATTGATATCCCATACCATCTCGTCATCGATATCTTCATCCACATCCATTGTTTTGATGTAATCTACACGGAACGGAAGTACATTTTTATCGTTGATAGCATCTACAATAGTATATGTATGGAGCCGGTCACCGAAAGTCTGTGCTGTGGTAAAGAACTCAGGGTTCTTAGCACGACCTGCATTTACAGAGAATATAGGCGTACCGGTAAAGCCAAACAAATGATATTTCTTAAAGTTTTTTACGATAGCAGTGTGCATATCACCGAACTGACTTCTGTGGCATTCATCAAAGATAATTACCACATGTTTCTGATATACATAATGCCCCGGATTCTTCTTGATGAAAGTGGCAAGCTTTTGAATCGTAGTAATAATGATTCGAGCATTCGGATTCTCCAGCTGTTTCTTTAATATAGCCGTTGAGGTATTGCTGTTGGCAGCACCTTTTTCAAATCGGTCATACTCCTTCATGGTCTGGTAGTCCAAGTCCTTACGGTCTACTACAAACAAGACCTTATCGATAAAAGGAAGATAAGAAGCCTGTCTCGCAGTCTTAAAGGAAGTAAGTGTCTTACCGGAACCTGTAGTGTGCCAAATGTATCCGCCACCTTCAATAGAACCGTATTTTTTATAATTATTTGCAATCTCAATACGATTGATAATACGCTCTGTGGCTGTAATCTGATATGGACGCATGACCATCAGCATATTCTCAGAAGTAAAGATACAGTACTTAGTGAGGATATTTAGGATGGAATGCTTGGCAAAGAAGGTCTTTGTAAAATCAATCAAGTCAGGAATCACTCTGTTATTGGCATCTGCCCAGAATGAAGTAAATTCAAAGCTGTTGCTTGTTTTACCTTTCTTGCCCTTAGATGTATTTGAATCCTTGATGGCATTAAAGCGTGTGCTGTTAGAGTAGTATTTTGTGTTTGTTCCATTGGAAATAACAAATATCTGTACATACTCATAGAGTCCACAGCCTGCCCAGAAACTGTCACGCTGATATCTGTTTATCTGATTGAAAGCCTCACGGATGGCAACACCTCTGCGTTTTAACTCGATATGCACGAGTGGCAGACCATTGACAAGCACAGTTACATCATATCGATTGTCATAGCTTGCACCATCTTCCTTTCCTATCACATACTGGTTGATGACCTGCAGACGATTATTATGGATATTTTGCTTGTCAATCAGAGTGATATTCTTGGATGAGCCGTCGTCACGCTTTAAGACCTGCACATTGTCCTCTTGGATTTTGCGAGTCTTTTCTACGATATGCTCATTAGGATTTGCCACAGCAGAATTGAAAAACTGATGCCATTCGGTATCTGAGAACTTATAGTTATTCAGTTCCTCCAGCTTAGTTCTAAGATTTGCAATCAAATCTTTTTCGGTATGGATGGAAAGATATTCATAGCCTTGATCACAAAGCATACGGATAAATTCTTTCTCTAATGCAGCCTCACTCTGATATTGGTCAGCATGAACCTTCACAGGTTCATATTCTGTTACAACCGTATTCTCATTTGTTTCGGCTACGATATTAAAATAAGGCACACACATCACCTCTTTCGTATTTATTTTGTTATCGGCTCAAAATTGAGCAGTCTATCTCTGTAGTATTCGTATTGTTTCTGCCTTGCTTCAATCTCGGCAGGAAGGCCAATGCTTAAGTCATTGCAGAGAGTATCGAATCTATCGAGGATACCTACAATGCGTTCCTGTTCATCTAAAGAAGGAATAGCAAATGGGTATTTCATAACTTGCTCTTTATTACCACGTGGCATTTTGGCACCATTAGCATTTTGCATATCATAATTAAAGAAATCGTCTGATGATAATATATGATATAGGAATCTGGGGTTAATGTATTCACTTATTGGATGAATAGCTAAAACATCTCCATTAGTTCCACCAACACAATCAGAAAACCATATCTTCTTTAAATAAGGTCTAATATTACCAATCAGAATATCAGCAACATCAAATCTTGTCAGGTTACCGGTGTCCGGAACGTAGGTTGACTCTTTCTTTCCTTTACGATTTGGAAGCAAATTATCTACTCCTACATAAGTGTACGCATTTACTTCTGATGCAGAAATACGTTGTTTAGAGTATTCGGCAATATCAGAGTCTGTCTGTCTGTCTGTCTGTCTGAGCGATTATCTTGCCTGTTGCAGCGTATGTCAACAGTGCATCACGATAATATTCATATTGTTTCTGACGTGCTTCAATCTCAGCTGGAAGACCGATGTTAAGATCGTTACAAATCTTCTCGAAATTGTCTAACACACTCACTAATCGATTTTGTATTTCAATTGGAGGGAAAGGAATTTCCAATTTTTCTAGCACTTCACGGGATAGTCTTGGTATGCTGGCTTTTCTTACACGAGAATATAAATAATCCTGCTTTGTTTTAAAAAAATGATACAAAAATTTATCATTTAAACTACTAGGACACTCAAAAGTCAGACAATCATCTGCTGCCCAATAATCTTCGGTACTATAACCTATTTCGCCCGCAGCACCTGCACTAATTACAAAAGATGTATTGGCTTTCCTATTTGATTTATTATAATACCCCATAGGAGTTAAGCTGTTCTGATAAACAGGATATCCACTATCGCTATTAAGTTCACTTCTTGTGACACGTATTCCCCTTGTGATTTTACATAATTCGCCTAACTTAACCATTTGTATTTCGTTATCAAATTTAAGTAAATCATCCCTATAAAATTCATACTGGCTCTTCCGAGCTGTAAGCTCGGCTGTAAGCAACATGAAAGAGTCCAATATACGGACTATTTCACGTTGTACCTCCAACGGAGGTACGGCGACCTTAATCCTCGCCATTACGTTACTCATCAATTTAGGGTTGCCCATTCCACTACTGACATAGGATTTTGAATTCTTCGAAAGGTAATGGTACATATATCGAGTGAGAATTTCATCATTGTTACAATCAATTAATCCACAGACATTTGTAACACTAAATTTCCCGTTTCGATAGAATACAGAACCTGCATTTGCTCCGTCAGTTGTCCAAGTTAAATACTCACCTTCAAAATCATATGTGGATATTTTCCCTAACTCACCATCGTTTTCAGTCTGAGATGAATATACAGGATACTCCCCAGCGTTTTCTGCGATATAATCCTTAGACATAACACGTCCTCTGGAGATATTAGCCAGATCGCCTACATTTTTATATTCAACACCTTCAGGACATAATTCCTGAATCAATTCATCTAATCTGCTCATTTATGTCCCTCCGTTAGTGTTTATAGTATTCTTCAAGTGTGTCAGCCGTATCAGCTTCAAAATCTTCTTGAGAATGAGAGTTCATCAGATGTGTAATTGCTTCTAAGTTTTCTTTTAGCTGACTCACACTTCCGTATTCATTGCTATTTAAGTTATAGTTAGCGATTAAATCAGAATAAAAATCCAACACATCAGGATCACCTAATATCCATTGAACTTGTGAATTTTTATTTGCTATTTCACACAATTCTTCTACTTGTGTATCAGTCCAATCCGAATATCGGGTCATCATTTTAATGATTCCATGTGTGGTAACAAAATTACCACTTTCACTTAATTGCTGTATTAAATTCATTTTCTTGTTTTCGGTATCTAATTTAATAGATTCGATATGCTCATTTAAAAACGGTACTAATGCCGTATAAAAATGTATCTTTGACTTTTTTCTCAATTCCCATTCTTTTCTTAAGAACGGATGAAATTCATCTTTAAACAATGTAGAACGGTAATCCTTATCAGCGCTGATAAAAAATAGGTCTTCACCTTCTGGAATATTGTCCAGCAAGCATTCCCAATTAATGGCATCGCCATATTTGTTATCTTTGCCTGGCGGATTACCAACTTTATATCTTGAATATGCACTTTCTATAAAAGAATCACACTTTAGTAATGAAACAGCCTCAAAAAATAAGTTTATTGTTCTATCAGCAGGCAGACTTTCGTCACGAACATCTTCATCAATCTGTTTTTTCCATGATTCAAAATCCTTTTTTAAGGATATATATTGCTCACTAATCGTTTTATATTTCAGATACTGTTTACAAAAAGCAGGATACTTCATATCTGGAAACACAAAAGACTTAAATGTATCTTGAAGCTTTGCTTCTCTATTCCTAACTACTTCATCTCTAACCTGTACAGGAATCCATAACTTGATATCATCATCTAGCATTTTCCTCAATTTTTCAAATTGAGATAAGTCATCGTTTGTAAAATGATAAAGTGACAACCAAATATTACTATCTATAAACAAATTCTTCATTGATTACACCTCGATTTCTGCAATGATCCTGTCAATCTCATCACGAAGAACCTGCTCACGAGCAACGATTTCTTTGATTTCTGCATTCAGTTTTACAATGTCAATTTTCTCTCTTGTATCCTCAGCCTCTACATAGGTAGATACAGAAAGATTGAAATCATTTTCTTTTATTTCCTCATAAGAAGCAAGATGTGCGATGTGCTTTACTTCCTCACGCTTTGTAAAAATATCAACGATTCTATCGATGTTCTCAGGAGTCAGCTTATTGTTGTTTGTGACCTTAATACATTCATTGCTTGCATCAATAAAGAGAGTACGGTTATCTGTCTTATTCTTCTTCATTACCATAATGCAGGT
>QWCI01002576.1_pt1 | contig 10954 bp, 8 predicted proteins | sample 1972541 | NCBI WGS metagenome assembly QWCI01 (sample SAMN09866712, study PRJNA288562) | Human oral metagenome isolate term3_saliva, whole genome shotgun sequencing... | isolation source: mouth | host: Homo sapiens | place: USA: California | reverse complement strand
TCTAAGGTTTCATTCGTATTGCCTGTAACCTCAACATAACTCTTATAGAGGTCACAAATACTTTTAATAGGATCAGCAATTGTTAGTTCTGAATGTTGACGAAAGAAGTCAGAAATAGTAATATATGCAGGACTCCATACAGGACCGTCAGCCAGTCGAGCTAATGCTTGATTCAAAAATAAGGCAGCACGCTTATTAGGAAAGACCACGGCTATATGCGCCATGTCATTTCCATATTTCTTCAACAAATCAACTGCAACGTGTTCGAGAAATGTATTCATAATTTATATATCAGAACGCTTGTTAAGAATGAAATGAAATTAGTTATATAGGCTATTCGCCCTTTAATGGGAGAAAAGGAGTTGATACAATCTCGTTTCTAACGACATACCAAATATAACCAGACACCTTCTCATAGCCCATACGCATAAGCAAACTCATGTAGCGTTGTACTTGCTCATGATATTCTTCTCGTGGTTTACCAAACTTGAAATCTACTACAATTATCTCCTTTCCATCGGTCATTACACGATCAGGACGATGTTCATAAATATCTCCACTCTCTTTATCATAGTCAAGAATGGTACATTCATTAAACAGTTTCCATCGTGAACTAAACCAATCTTTCACTTTTTCATTCTTCAGAGCATTGGCAATCTTGTTTTGAAGTTCTCTTGATGTAACCTCATCATTATAGATAACTCCCTCTTGCTCTAATTCTTTCAAGCGAGGTTCAATATCTGCCTCAGTAAGAATAGTAGAGAAGAGTTGATGAAGTATATTTCCAACCTTTATATAACGATTTGTATCAGAAGGGTCAATATCTTCACCATTAATAAAGTCATGACTCTTATTACTCTGTCGGAAGCTGACAGGGTGGGGGAAAGTTTCTATCTTCAACTTATGCGTCTTAGGGGTAAGCTCAAAAGGATTCTCCGTTGACTTCTCCTGTTCTACACGCTCTTCACAATCCGTCAAAGTGCCAAACTCAAAACAGATAGGCTCCTTATCGCCAGCATCATCAAGCATTGCTCCAGACAATTCTTTAGCAAGATTATCGATAACTAATTGTATAATCTGCGAACGGTCTGTAGCCGTATTACCATTTTGGAGGTTAGTTAAAGTGCTTTTAGAAGCCTTTTTACCAGTAATAAATAGATTCTTTCCAGCACGTGTAAAGGCAACATAAAGCAAATTCATGTTATCAACAATATTCTGAAGATGCTCCTCTTTGTAATCATCTTCAAATACTGTACCTAACATCTTTTTGGAAAAATCTATCGGAATCAACGGTAATTCTCCATAAGGTTTCTCCTTATTATCTCCTGGACACCATATTGTATTACCATTTGTTTTCTCTAACTCCCAATCACAGAATGGAATCAGAACATTATCATATTCAAGACCTTTACTCTTATGAATAGTTATCAAGCGTATTCCATCAACTTCATCACTTTGAATAGTATTACTTGAAAGAGTGTCTTCCCATTCTTCGATAAAATCGTCTATATCTGCTGGGTGATCTCTCAAATACTCATTCAGCGTATCATAGAATGTACATACGTATGCACTCTGCCCTTCAAGACAGCCAAGATTGAAAAGAGAATAAATCTCATCAACTAAATCAACAAGAGACAGCCTTAATAAAGACTCAAACTTATCAATATAACCATTTGGTAAGAATGACTTTAATTCCATCTTACCTCCATCAACAAACAATGCATTATTATCTTTATCTGTCTGCATTACTTGCTGCTGATAAAGCTTAACCAACTTGCTTTCTGTTAGTTTATCATCTGGATGTGTAAGCAATCGCAGAGCAGCAATAATCACATTAACAGCTAACGAAGCATCTAATTGAAAAGCCTCATCAGATACAAGACTTACATCAGCTCCAAACTCACTTTGAAACTTATCTACAATATCTGGTATTACAGTCTTAGAGCGTGCAAGGATAGCAATATCTTTTTGTTTATAACCACGCTCTAAAAGTTGACGAACATTATCTATTAGTTCATTTAGAACACTCTCCTTATATTCTGCACTTACAGTTTTATCATAGTGAAAGAGTTTAATACGTACACAGCCCTTACCATTATCTTTCCGTGGTTTCTGCTCAATTTCCTTATAAGCCTCTATTAATTGGCTTGCACCTTTTATCTCATCGCTCTCCAACTCTTTAACAGTTTGCACAACAGCCTGCGTAAAGAAAGCATTATTAAATCGGATTATGTTCTTTTCTGAGCGATAGTTAGTATCCAGCGGTTCAATCTTTATTTGTTCGTTAGAGAACTCATGTTCAATATTATTTAGCAATTTCCAATCACCTTGGCGCCATCTATAAATACTCTGCTTGACATCACCCACAATCAGATTATGAGATTCTATTTGTGCCATACAGTTATCAAGTAGCTTGCGGAAATTATTCCATTGGATAGTACTTGTATCTTGAAACTCATCAATCATGATATGCTTCAAGTAAGCTCCCATCTTCTCAAAAACAAAAGGCGTATCAGATTCTTTCATTAAAGTGCTAAGTAATGATTGCGTGTTACTTAGCATAAATCGATTCGTGTCTTTATTTATCTCATCAACAGCCTCAGAGATAGCATGTAAAAGACGAAGTTGAGAAAGATGTTTAAGCGTAAGATTACTTGATTGATACTCCTTCCACCCCTCTGTTCTATATTTTTCCAAGAGTTTTAAATCATTACACAATGATGCTGAGGCAAGTTCTATAATCGTTGCTTTCTCATCTGCAGAACAAGAGCCAGATGGCCACTTGCTTGCATTTTCTATACACGTATTTACGTATTTGGGGGCATCATTATCCGATGGAGTGCCCTTCGCCAATTTAACTATATATGGATATATCCCTCTTGACTTGTTGTTAAATAAGTTTTGATTGTCCACATTAGCTTCACGTATTTTTTGTAGCATTTGCTTTGCTTGATCATTCAAATTCTTTAAAGCTTGTGCACGTCTCCTACGCAAATCCGTGATGAAATCGTTAAAAAAAGAAGTATCTTTGAATCGTTTATCAAGCTCAGCCTTATGATCTTTATAGAAGTCCTTAAATATATTCTTTCCGAAGTCCTTTATCTGCCCAATAACATTCCACCCTTTGTCATCTTCAATATTTTTATCGATATAATCGCGAATCCAACTCAGAACTTCTTCACCTTCTTCCAGACTATTAATTAACTCATCAACAGCCTGCGCCTCAACCTGCTCATCATTAAGGTCTATACGAAGATTAGCTGTAAGATTTAATTCACGAGCAAGATTACGCAATACAGATTGAAAGAAGGCATCAATCGTCTGTACCCGAAACTCATTATAATGGTGAGTAAGCAGCGACAAAGCTTCAGCAGCATTCTCCCTAATTGTTTGTTCAGAGAAGCCTGTTTTCTGTAACACCTGCTCATAATATGCCTGAGAGTCTGGCAACTTATGAGCAATACCATATAGCTGGGAAAGAATACGTGTTTTCATTTCCTGCGTTGCCTTATTAGTGAAGGTAACGGCAAGAATCTTCTTATAATCTTGTGGATTCTTTACCACTAAGGTAATATATTCTGATGCTAATGTAAATGTTTTGCCCGAACCCGCTGATGCTTTATAAACCGTTAATGCTTTTTCCATCATGAATGAGTAAAGATTGATGTTAGAGTCTGACACAATATGTGAACATATCTGGGAAGAGTTCCTTTATGTTTGTTGGTTTCTGTCCAAAGATACCAAAGATAGTACTACCACTACCAGACATCTGTGCATACAGAGCACCATTCTCATATAGTTTTTCCTTAACATCAGCCAATATAGGATGTTTTGCAAAAATAGATGCCTCAAAATCATTTGTCAATTCAGAACGCCATGTATCAATCGGTTGACGAACAATATCACGACAGCTTTTCACTGGCTTCTTAGGCGTCACACCTGCGTATGCTTCTGCTGTTGAGACAGCAACATCAGGTTTTACCAAAGCAAGATAATAACCTTCTAAATTATTATCTTCATTGTCTGCAGGTGCAAGCACATCACCAATTCCCGTTGCATAAGCAATTTCAGAACGAATAAAGAACGCACAGTCAGCGCCCAATTTAGCTGCGTAACGTTCCATCTCAGCATTCCCCATATTCAAACGAAAACGCTCATCAAGCAACCGAATCATATAAGCGGCATCAGCAGAGCCACCGCCAAGTCCTGCTTGCATAGGAATACGCTTAACAAGATGAGCATGAACACGAGGAAGGTTATAATCTTGTGCAAGAATATGATAAGCCTTTACAACTAAGTTCTTGCTCTCATCACATTCCACGACATTGCCTGTCACTTTTAAATCAATAGGAGTAGGAGAGGGAAACTCCTCATCCATCTTCTTTATTTCTAAAGCATCACATAAAGGCACTGGATAAAAGACAGTTTCAAGGTCATGATAACCATCAGGACGCTTTGCAACAATATTTAAACCGAGGTTGATTTTGCAGCAAGGAAAAGTAATCATAGTCTAAAATTATAATTTAAAGATTCTTTTCTGCAAAGATAATAAAAGCTTATAAGATTGATGTTAGAAATGGAATATTTTTTGTAATTTTGCCAGCGTATGCCAGAAAGAAGTAATAACAATAAAAGTAGTCGTAGGACCAAGCAGGCTCCTATTGACACGACATTCGGTCACCTCCAGCCACAGGCAATTGACATTGAGAAAGTTGTTTTAGGTGCACTTATGATTGATAGCGACGCCTTCACAGTTGTTTCTGAAATCATTAAACCAGAAACATTCTATGATTCTCGCCACGAGAAAATTTACGAAGCTATACAATCATTGAACCTAAAGGAGAGACCTGTAGACATCATGACTGTGGTTGAGGAACTACGTCATAAGGGAACACTTGAAGACATAGGTGGTCCTGCTTATGTTGTGGAGCTTAGTTCCAAGGTTGCTTCTTCTGCGAATATCACCTATCATGCACATATTCTTGCACAGAAATACTTAGCACGCCAACTTATTCAATTTGCCTCAATGATTGAGACTGATGCTTTCGATGAAACCGTCGATGTTGATGAGTTGATGCAAAAAGCTGAGGGAACTTTGTTTGAAATTTCTCAGAAAAATATGCTACAAGACTATGTGCAAATTGATACTGTCGTTGAGCAGGCTCATCAACTGCTCCTCAAGGCTGCAAACAACAAAGGTAGTTTAACTGGTGTACCAAGTGGCTTCCATGACTTAGATAAGATTACAGCAGGTTGGCAGGCATCCGACTTGATTATTATTGCTGGACGTCCAGCCATGGGTAAGACCTCATTTGCACTTAGTATTGCTAAAAACATAGCCGTTGACTATCGTAAACCTATAGCTTTCTTCTCTCTTGAGATGAACAACGTACAGCTTGTCAACCGTCTAATTTCAAACGTATGTTCTGTACCGGGTAATAAGATTCTCAATGGTCAGCTAACCCCTGACGAGTGGGAGCGTTTCGATTCTAACATACGAAAGATGCAGGGTGCGCCTATCTATGTTGATGACACACCTGGACTTTCAATTTTCGAACTTCGAACAAAAGCGCGCCGATTGGTACGTGAACACAATATAGAAGTTCTCATGATTGACTATTTGCAGTTGATGAATGCAAATGGTATGCGCTTCAGCAGCCGTCAGGAAGAGGTTTCTACGATTAGCCGCTCATTAAAAGGACTTGCAAAAGAGCTGAACATTCCGATATTGGCACTATCACAGTTAAGCCGTGCGGTTGAACAGCGTGACCCACGTGAGGGCAAACGTCCACAGTTAAGTGACTTGCGTGAATCTGGTGCCATTGAGCAGGATGCCGATATGGTACTTTTTGTGCATCGTCCAGAGTATTACCACATCCTACAAGATGATCATGGCAACGACCTTCACGGTATGGCTCAGATTATTATTGCTAAGCACCGTAAGGGTGCAACAGGTGACGTGCTACTCAACTTCCGTGGCGAATACACTCGCTTTGCTAACCCTGAAGATGTTGACATGGCTGTACCAATACCTGACGACCCACTGGGCGGTGAGATTATTGGTAGTAAGATGAACGAGGAACCTATTCCACCATATCCAACAGGAGATATGAGAGCACCTTTCTAAACGACATAAGAGAATCATTTCAAGACATATAAAGTCTATAAAATTTTATTACAAAAATAACGACTATCGAACCTATTTAAGGTCAAAATAGTCGTTATTTTTTTATCATTGTAACTAACCGATTATCAAGTAGTTGTAAAAAACCATTTTAAAAGGTGCTTAGTTGGACTTCAAAAGGGCGTTAGTAACATTGCAAAAGGGCATCTTTCGGAAGCTAATTGGGCGTTAATTGAAAGCCAAAGGAGTATCTTTCAGTTTACAAAATGTGATTTTATTTTACAAACTAAGATATTATCGAAGAACAAGTATATAGCTACTTAACATCTATATTTAGCTTTATCCTCATCAAACTGTAAACCTCAAAAAATATACACTAACATTATTCATTGATATAAGAACGAATAATATTTGCCCAAACCTCATAACCTTTATTCGTAAGATGAAGTCCATCACGACAATAATCAGGGTGCATCTCATTAGCGTTAGTACCTAAGAGGGGGATATATAAGTCTATAAATACAAGCTTATTAGCATTACAATAATTCTTCAACTTTTCATTTAACTGAATAATCATATCATCCTTACCTTTAAGTAGTTTCCAAACACCAACTTTTTCATTTAAAGGCAAAAGACTTTGTACATAAAGCTTAGTTTGAGGACAGGTTTTACGAATTATCTCAATAACGTTAATAATGCCCTGAAAAGTACGTTCAACCGTCCATCCATGGCTTAAATCATTAGTTCCACACTCAAAAAAACTATCATCTCCAATAATCCCTCTATTAATAATCCTTCTTGCATTAGGAAAGAAGCGATTCCAGTCTTTTCCATATTCAGAATGACTATCGCCCAACATGACAATAGCATTATCTGGCAAAGAACCCTCTTGCTTAAATTGATTCACTTTAATATTATAGTGTTTTGAGCCGCAATACGTAACGTTCTGAGCGTGTATTGATAGGATAGTAACTGAAAGAAAGAGGCAAAATAATAGTTTTTTCTTCATATAAACACTTGAATAACATATCCAACCATCAGAATACTAAGTATTAATCTTATTTATTCTTACTGCAAAATTAAGAAAAAAGAAAGAGATATAAAAGGAAAAGTCCGGTTATCTGTTCCAAAGGAAGGGATAGCCGGACTTTTAAATAAGAGGATTCTTAAATAATTGTTGCACTTATTAGTTTATGTGACGCATTACTTTGCGAAAGTAAGCTTGTGTCTTTGCAACATTGTATCGAATACCACCACTCCATAAACGGATGGCTTTCTCGACACTGTTCAATGGATTGTGGAAACTCTGCAGACACTTCAACATGTGAAGCAAAAATCATTAAGAAACAAATACTTACTACTTTTAAAATTCTCATCATTAAAAAATTTCCGAAACCTTGGAAGAGTAGGTCAAAAGAGCTACTCTCTACGGCGTGTTCTTATGTGAGAATGAGTTATCACCACGCCTCAGTTTCATATTAACGCTGCAAAGTTACAAAAAATATTCCTGATATACAACACTTTAACATTTAATATATAAAGTTGGGAATGAACAATTACTATGCCTAATAATAGACTTTTACTACTAAAAGTCGATGAAATCATGCTATTTTTGCGGTATATGCAATTTGTGGTATTGAAAAAGAATGTTTACCTTTGTGATGATTTTAAGTCTTTAGAAAGCATATTATTAGGCTTATCGCTGTTAATATGCTTAATAAATCCATACAGGCTCTATAAATTAAAATAATAAATGATAAAGCGTAAACGTAGGCGCAAAAAGCAAACGCGCAATAAATACAGTATTTGGTGGTGGGTCTGTGCTGCTTTAGCGGTACTAATAGTTATTCTTATCATCGACCTAAAACCATGGCGCAGACCTCGCTCTGTAGCCAGCGATCAATGGCCTTATCGTGATATGACCAAAGGTCCATACACTAAAGACTTTGATGGGCTTGACATTTCACGCCATCAAGGGAAGATACATTGGGATGAGTTGGTGGAAGAGAATCCACAACTACGTTTTGTCTATATTAAAGCTACAGAAGGTAGTTCTATCGTTGACCCATTATATAAGAAGAACTTTAAGGCAGCAAAAGAAAGAGGCTTATTAGTAGGCTCTTACCATTTCTTGACTTATCGTACATCTATGGAGCGTCAGGTAGATAATTTTCTTGCTAATATTGACCTTAGTCAGCAAGACCTATTACTACTTGTTGACGTTGAAAAGGATGGAACACGTAATTGGGGACGTGATATCATTCAAAAGAATCTTGCAGAATTTATCCGATTAATTAAGGAACGAACAGGATATTCTCCTATGATTTACACTAATGAAGCTTATTATCATCTAAACCTCTACCCCGAGTTTAACCGTTACCGATTGTTCATTGCAAACTATAATCTTCCTCCACAACTACCTGACACAAAATATGATATATGGCAATCAAGTAAGCGTGGAAGAGTGCGTGGAATATGGACATACGTAGACATTAACCAGCTACGTGAAGGTGTATCCGTAGATGATTTCAAGATGCCAAAATAAAAGATTGTTCCGATTAAATCAGCAATCTGTTGCAATTTTATTAATAATACGAATTTTATCTGTGCCGTTATAGGTTGTTTTTCCCAGTGAACTAAAATCGATTACATTACGATAAATGCTTGAAAAGGCAACAAGTTTGTTATCTTTTATAAAGAGAAGCGTACAAATACTATCGAATAAAGTATTATCAAGGATAGCATCTCTATCTCCAGCATAGCCCATATCTATTTTCTCATCAGAAGCAGTATGATTATCATAAGGCTTGATAACTATCATCGTATCCCATTCTTTATCCTTATATAATTCATGGACAGAGATACAAGTTTCTGATTTCTGAATTGTCTGTAAGTTATCATTTAAATTTACCTCACGGTAAGGTGCATTGACACACCAAATAATTGCACCAATAAGGATAACAGAAAAGAAGATTAGTAGTATTGTCTTTTTTTTCATATTGTTTTCGTCAACAGCCTAAGTTTTTCTGATAATAGTAATATCTTTTGTCAAGAGGAAACTTGTCCAGGATGTATAGGATGCTCCTATAAAACTGGACAAGTTGTAAATTAATCGAAACTATTGATACTTGTTAAGCCAAACCTTCTATCTGACCACGAACAATATCAATCTTTTCAGCTTGAGGAACCTTAGGTAAACCTGGCATACGCATAATCTCACCAGCAATAGCAACAATCATCTCTGAACCTCCATTGATAACAAAGTCACGAATGGTGATATCAAAATTCTTTGCTACACCCACCTGCTTAGGGTCCTCACTGAATGAGAACTGTGTCTTAGCAATGCAGACAGGGAATTTATCCATTCCCCATGATTTAATGCGTGCAAGTTTATTCTGAGCAGACTTCTTAAGGATAACAGAGCGAGCACCATAGATATTCTTGGCAACCTTGTTTACTTTCTCTTCAATACTATCCTCATCAGCATAAGTCATGTTGATTTCGTTAGCGCCCTGCTTATCAATAGTTTCAACAACAAGTCGAGCCAATTCCTCAGCACCTTCGCCGCCCTTCAAGAACACATTGTTTTCTGCAAAGCCTACACCCAACTTCTTACAGTGGTCAGCAAGAAGTGCAATTTCCTCTTCTGTATCATCACCATATCGGTTCAATGTGACAATCACTGGCTGTCCAAAGCGTTGCATATTCTCAACATGACGGTCAAGGTTTGCAAAACCATCTACAAGTGCTTGACGCTCTTGCTCATGTGATGCACCATCAACAAGACCACCATGCATCTTCAAACCACGTAAAGTTGAGACGAGAACAGTGGCACGAGGGTGAATCTCTGCTTTACGACACTTAATATCCAAGAACTTCTCTGCACCAAGGTCTGCACCGAAACCAGCCTCAGTAATAGCATAATCACTCAGTGACATTGCCATCTTAGTTGCAACTAAACTGTTACAGCCATGAGCGATGTTCGCAAATGGTCCACCATGAACAAAGGCTGGTGTTCCTTCAAGTGTCTGAACAAGATTTGGCTTAATAGCATCCATTAACAGAACAGTGATAGCACCAGCTACCCCAAGATCGCGTACTCTAAATGGTTTGTCGTCAAAGGTGATACCCAAAACCATATTCTCAATACGACGACGGAGGTCTTGCTCATTGTCGGCAAGACACAATGCTGCCATAATCTCACTTGCTGGCGTAATATCAAAGCCAGACTGTGTTGGTAAGCCATCAGTAGATGCTCCAAGTCCTGTAACGATGTTACGAAGACTACGATCATTTACGTCCAAGACACGCTTCCAAAGAATTTGTTTTAATGTAAAGCCTTCGCTGCGATGCTGATAAATATAGTTATCAAGCAAGGCTGCAATCATATTGTGTGCACTCGTAATGGCATGGAAGTCACCAGTAAAATGAAGGTTAATCTTCTCCATTGGTACAACCTGAGCATATCCACCACCAGCAGCACCGCCCTTCATTCCAAAGCAAGGACCAAGACTTGGTTCGCGTAGAGCAAGTACAGAACGCTTACCAATGCGGTTTAACGCCATTGACAAGCCAATACTAACTGTAGTTTTACCAATACCAGCACGGGTAGGGGAGATTGAACTAACAAGAATAAGGCGGTTGCAAGCAACTCGCTCTTCATTTATTAACGAAAGAGGAACTTTCGCCATATACTTACCATAATGCTCCAAAGCATCAGCTGGAATACCCACCGTAGCTGCTACTTCCTCAATTGGCTTCATGTTACATGAGCGTGCAATTTCGATGTCAGATTTCATAGTTATATTCTTTTTATAAAGTTATAATCGC
>QWCI01004183.1_pt1 | contig 10955 bp, 3 predicted proteins | sample 1972541 | NCBI WGS metagenome assembly QWCI01 (sample SAMN09866712, study PRJNA288562) | Human oral metagenome isolate term3_saliva, whole genome shotgun sequencing... | isolation source: mouth | host: Homo sapiens | place: USA: California | reverse complement strand
GTCGGTGACCCTGCCGATTATCAATAATTCGCGTCACGTGTTCTTCCTCATCACCGGTGAGGATAAGCAGGATGCGACCAGCCGCCTTCTGGCTGGCGCAAAGCTGGATGCTGAGGACCTGAACGCTCAGCTGCTGCTGGAAACCCCTGCGGTGGGTGCGCGCGGCAAGAAGCAGACCCTGATTTTTGCAACTGAGGAGTCGCTGGCTCCTGAGAACCGCCCGTAAGGTTCCGGTTCTGAACTGCACCAAGATAAAGAGTGGAGCCCCGGATAGACACCTACCCGGGGCTCCACTCTTTGCTACGCTCGCCTACTGCCCGTCTACTTTTCAGCAGCGGCAGGATTCTGCGGTTGCTGTTCCTGGGCCTCCTCCGCGTCGTCCTCGAAGCCCACGTACAGTGCCGCCAGCGACGGAACCGTCGCCTCCAGCACCTCCTGCGCCTCCTCAGCGGTCGGGGCGAGCTTCGCACCGGTCAGGTGCAGGTACTCGCGCACCGTCATGGGCTGCGCCCAGTCGAAGTGCTCGCGCACGGCGGTGATGTTCGCGCCGGATTGCAGCACGTTAATGCCGCGGGCAAGGCCGATGTCCGTCACCTTCACGATGGCGTCGGTCTCCTCGGGGATGTCGTACGGGTCGCGGTTCTGCAGGTCCACGATGAACGGCAGCACGCCGCGGCTCTCAGCGCGCAGGGCGAACTTGGTGTGCACCTGGCTCACCTCGTGCACCTCACCCGCACCCACGGCAGGCACCACCATGAAGCCCGCTTGCAGGTCGTTCACCGCGTCCAGGGTACTTGCCTGCCCGAAGCCGGAGTACAGCTGCACCACCGGCACGAGGTAGCACACCTCCGCCTTGAGCGCCTTGCGCGCCTCAATGTCGATGTACTCCCAGGCGCCGCCAGTACCATCGGTAATGTCACCGGAGTGGTGCGCGTAAATGGCGCCCTGGCTGTTCTTCACGGTCTGCGACCAGTAGCTGATCTTGTCCATGTAGTTGCCTTCGGCGTCGAACATCATCAGCGACAGGTCAATGTCCACGCCCTCATCCCAGAAGCAGAAGAGGCGGATCACGCCGGTGGGCGGCAGGTGCACCGTCGAGGTGTTGTAGCGGCCCATACCGTCCAGGGAGGGGCGGGCGCTGCGGGTGTTCAGCGGCATGACCATATCGCCCACCTCGTCGGGCAGGTAGATGCTGGTCTCGGCAAGACGACCGGACAGGCCAATCTCGACCAGGCGCTCCAGCAGGTCCAGCACCGCCGGGCTGTACTCGCGCGCCGGAATCATGGTGGCGATACCGGTTTTGGACAGGTTCATGCGCTGCGGGGCGGCAGGCTGAACCTTCTGGTCAGAAGCCTCGCGGCGCTCTCCGCGCTGGCTCGCGGCAGGTTCGTAGCCAACCGGAATGGACGGCAGCGGGTTCTCCGGGCCAGAATTCGCGCCGAAGAACGAGCCCAGCGGGTTCGGGATACCCGCATTCTGCATGAGGTTCTGAACCCTCGCGACGCCCTCCGGGTTACGGCGCGCGTAGTCAGCGAGCTCACGGTCCTCCTGCACCGCCACCGGGTTGGCGGGGCGCTCCTTCGGCGGGTTCGCGAGCGCGTTACGTTGCAGGGTCACCAGGTTGCGGATCTGCACCAGGATGGGCGCGGAAACGCGCGGCGCCACGGCGGCAAATGCGTCAAAGATGACCTGCTGGCCGGGGCTCGGGGTGGTATCGATGCCGTAGCGGGGCGCCTCGAACGCGGTCAGGGCGCGCACCAGCTGGCGTGCAAACACGCCGGGGCGGGTGGAGAGCAGACGCGCCACGTTCTGCGCATCCCGGGTTGCGTAGGCGCGGTCCACCAGCGACTCGAAGCTGTACACCTCACCGCGGTACAGGTCGTCAGCCCAGCGGCTCAGCGCGGTCAGCGACGGGTAGTCGCCGGGGTGAACCGCCTTGACGAGGCGCTTGTACATTTCGGCGCCGGGTGGGCTGTCGTAGCGGGCACCCACCGGGTCGGTATCAATAATGCGGTTGAGCAGGTGCGCGATGCGGGTGCGTTCGCTACGGCGCAGCTTCAGGCGCGGCGCGATGCTCAGGCTCAGGTCACCCACCGTGCCGTTGAAACGCAGACGCGAGTAGGCGGCGGCGAGGGCGAGCACCTCCTTCATGGTGCGCAGACGCTCAGCGTCTTCGGGGTGCAGGCAGGCGGCGATGAACACGCGGTTCTCGCGGCTGGTGTTCTCCGGGCGGGCACCCGGCAGAGCGTCATGCTGGGCGAGGAAACGGCGCAACGCCACAAGGTCGCGCTGGTCGGTCTGGTTGTACGCCTGCTGCTGACCGAGCAGCTGCTGGTAGAGGGCACTCGCCATGATCAGGGCGTTCTGCACGCCGCTGACCATCTGCAGGGGTCGGCGGTTGCGTTCCATGGCCGCGAAGTTGGAGCGGCTCATCGGCTGCTGCCACTCGTAGGGCACATAGTTCTCGGGCAGACCGCCAAGGATGCGCTCGGTGCCGTCCGGGTTGTAGTACGGGTTGGAGAGGTAGTGCATGATCTGCTCGGTGTAACGCTGCTCGTCGGTGAGCGTCAGGGCGCGCAGATCAAAGTCGCGGCGGAACACGCGGCCGGGGCGGTACCCGTATTCGTAGGACCAGATGGTCGCGAACAGGGCAAATTCGTTGGCGCTGGCACGTAGCGCCTGGGCGAGGGACTCGTCGCTGAGGGTCAGACCGCAATCGCTCAGGAAGGACACTCGCCCCAGGTCGGTGTCGAATGCGCCGGAGTGGTGCAGATCGTTAATGCGCGAGAAGTCCGAGCGGTAGTAGGGGCCGTACAGGTCGGTGAAGACGTACACGCCGTAGCGGCGCATCAGGATGAGGCGCACGAGGGGGCTGAGGCCCTCGGGCGCTTCGCCGTGAAGGTACGCGGATTCGTTGAGGTAGAGAAAAATGGCGGGAAGCGAAGAATCCGACAAATATAAGAAAAAGATATTTCAGAAAGTAGGACTCTTCATGATCCGCCATTACCTATAGATTACTCCCACCCCGCGAGGGTGGTCAAGCCGTTTCGTCACCGAAGCATGCTCGACCGAAGCATGCTAGGGGGTTTCTACTAGGGGGTTTCTACCCGCCGGTGAGGCTCTAGCTAAGGGGCAAGTAGCCTCACCAGCAGGTAGGTTTTTCGGGCTAGGACTCTCGGGCTAGGATTCACCCAGCAGGGTGAGCGCAGCTTCGCGGGCGGCAAGCGCCTCCTCAGTCACGCGCGGGGTCACCGCAGCCAGGGCACGCAGGCTCTTCGCCAGCACCGTAGAGCCCTTCATTTTCGGTTCCAGCTCCGCAGGAATCTCAACAGGCGTGCCGTACAGTTCGGCAAGCTCAACGGCAAGCTTCACAAGGGGCGCACCCTGCTTCATCTGCGGAAGCAACGGAAGAATCTGGCGCACCGTCTGGAAGACAGACCACCCCGCCAAGGGGCTCAGCGAAGCGGCATCGTTCAGCGTCTGCACCAGGCGATTCGTCCCGAACCAGCCGTGTTCCAGCAGGTACCCGAGCTCGCGGGTGAAAAGGTGCGCGTCCCAGTTGCCGCGGTCGATGAGGGAGGCAATAGTCTCCGCCGTCAACGCGCGACGTTCCGGGGCGTACACTACAGAAGCCCACGCCAGGAAGTTATACGACGGCACACCCAGAGCACGCTCCGCCGTACCGAGCGCCTGCATAACCTCCTCAAAACCGTGAAGACGAGAGAACTGATACACGCTCAGCAGCGGCTTATACTGCGCCGCCAGGAGGTCCGGGTTGTGGCGCATCGCCCAGGCGTACCAGCCACATATCAGGGCAACAGACGGTACCTCGGTATGTTCCAGGGAACGTCCCGGATACTCCGCACGGGCACCAGCCACCGTGTATGCCGCCGCGGTGAACGTGCTCCGCTCCGTGGCTAGCTCCTCCCCTGGCACCTGCCACAGCTCATAGGTGGAATCATTCACCTCATACTCGCCGTGCAGAACCTTCGGAAGCGCCTCACGGTACGACTTGAAACGAATCACCGTACGCTCAAAAGAACGCTCCACCGCAGGTAGCGGCTCCGCCAGCAGAGGCGCAAAGCCCTGCCCAGCCGCGCCCTCGCTACTATAGGGCTGGTCCCCGAACGCAACGCGAAGCTGCTCGTGGAATAGCGCCGTCGGCGACCGGTACGCCCAATATTCGCTACCCTTGCGCGGGTACCCCTTGAAGTGAAAATCAGCACCCTGAAAACGGCCCGTGTGCTCGGCGAGTGCCGACTGCGGGTCAGGGTCTGCGGCGTACGTATGCTGGACCAGCAACCGGTAGGCGAGGTACCGCAATTGGTCGCGACCGTCGTGCCAGGCACGGCTCAGGTAGCGACGCAGATGCTTCTGAAAAGCGGGACTGAGCTCAATGATTCGCCCCTCCTGATGCGCCCGGTGCAGGTAGGCCAGCAGCGCAGGGATGCGGCGGTGTTCTCTCTTGTTGAGGTGGTAGAGGGCGAACAGCAGCTCTTCGCAATCCCGGTCGTCCCGAATAGCGTCCCGGGTAGCCTCGGATGCGCGCCCAGCCTGCGGCGCCGCGTTGAGGGCGGCATTCAGCTCAGAGGCTGAGAGCCCAAGGGCAGGGACATCCGGAATCTGCACGCTACGGGGCGGCTGATCTGAGGCAGACTGGGTGGAGGCGGGCTGAGTCGAGCTAGGCTGAATCGAGCTAGGCTGAATCGAACGAGGCTGTGCAGGCACAGTGTCAGGGCACAGCTTCCGGGCGCGGTCCTTGAGCTCCAGAGGAAGAACCTCCACAGCATCCTGCACATAGCCAGAGACCTCAACGGCACGTTCCGGCACCGCCCGAACACTCAACTCAAGCACCTTCAAACCGGCAGTCATCAACTTCTTCTCACGCCGGAACAGCAACTGCGCGGCGGCAGGTAGCGCCTCCGCCACTAGGGTTTGAAGCTCACCAGCAGTCAGCGGCACCTGACCGGCAGAGGTAGAACCGCCAGATGGCGCGCAGACCTGCAGAATACTCTGTAGCATCTGCGCACCCACAGCAGCCGTGGTCGCCACCGGCGAAGCCAACAACGCCGGAATCAGCGTACCGTGCCGAGCATAGGATTGCCCCTGAGCCGCCAAAGCCTGCTTACGTTCAGCACCGCGCAGCCCCTTCGGAACCGCCGTCAGAGCCTCAAAGGCACGCGAGAAAACGCGGGCGTTCTGCGGCGCATAATCACGCAGCAACGCCTGAACGCACTCCCGCTCAATCCGGGCGCGATACTGCGGAAAATGCTCCGCCAAATACACCAGCAAATCATGACCGCAGATGGTCAGCTGCGCATCATAAATAAACCAGATCGCGAGACCATTCGAGGGCATGGCGCCCTCCACGGTAAACAGCGCCCAGATTTTTTCCCAGTGTTCCGGATGCTCCCTGAAAAACTCGGCAATCGCCTCATCATCCATAGAGCGCATGGAACGACCCGGCACAATACGCCACAGGAACTCCTGCAGGTATTCGGCGCTCCACGCAGGCGCCGCAGGATGCACGCTTTCAGGCACAGTATTAGGCACCGCTCTCACCCAGTAGCGCGAGCGCAGCTTCGCGGGCGGCAAGCGCCTCCTCCCAGAACCTGCAGCACACGCCAACCCGCCAGCGGACTAATAGCCGACACCTCACGCAGGGTCGCCACCAGGCGATTCGGAAGAACCATCCCGTCCTCCAGAGCCCATTTCAGGGTCTCCGCGAAGGTTCCTGTATCCAGCAGGCCCGCCTCAAAGAGTGCCGCAATGGCCTCTGCCGCCGCCAGACGGTACTCAGGATTCTTCGCGCTCGCCACATAGCCGAGCAGGGTGCAGGTCGGGGCGCCCACCTGCACGGTGGACTCCCTCAGCGCACGCATGAGTACGGGAACGGGGGTGACGGTCTTCTCCTCAACGCACTCCGAAGCGGCAAACAGGAAGTATGCAGAGAGCAGGTCCGGGTTGTTCTGAAGCAGCCAGGACGCCCATTCGGTAAGTGCCGTCATGAAGTCGCCCTGCCAGCCGTACGATTCAGAAGCATTCGGCAAAAAGGTGAAGGGAATGAACGCGGTGTTCAGTACCTCGTAGGCGATGGTCTCCTCGGGGCTCATGCCAGCGGTTGCGTGGCTCAGCGCCTCGCGCGCCTCATCCACGGTATCCGTGATATCGCTCTCGACCTGCCACATCGGTTCATGACGAACAAAGTCGGCGGCAACAAATTCTCCGGTGGGTTCTCCCGCTTGGCTAGCTTTACGGTATTCCTCAACCTTGCTGTCATTAAGGCCGGAATAGTAGACGCTCCAGGGGATATCCAGGGCAGAAACAGTGCGATAAGTCCAGTCGCTGTAGGTAAGCTGACGGGCAGGTAGTGGTGCGCTCAGCAGGCGCACCGTGCGACCTTCTGTGTGGTACTCTCCCCCGGCGGCGACGGCACGCATCTGCTCGCGGAAAATCTTGTAGAGGTCACGGTAGCCTTCTAGCGACGTGTAGCCAGGGTCCCAGAGGTGGTGCTTATTCTGGACGACCAGGCGCACCATCTCTTCTGTAGAAATGAGCTTGCTATGGTCGCTGGAGCGCCGCCATATCAGCTGGCTACGTTCAAAACGCTGCATGATCGAAGCCATTTCGGAAATTTCCTCAGACTTGTATCCCGCGGCCTCGGCGTTAGCTTCCAACACGGCGCAGAGCGCAGGCATGTACGCGACGTTGTTGTAGCTGTAATGGTCAGCAATTTTGCGCAGGGTGCGAAGCTGCTGCTGTTCCGCCGGTGCCAGCTTGTCGGTCGCGGCAAAGTGGTAAAGGCGTGCCAGGTTCTCTCCCCGAATGCTGGGAGATTCATCCCCGGTAATTCGACCGGAGGTGGTGTTCGACTCATCCGTCAGCAGAGTGCAGAACTCATCCAAATTTGCAATGGATGCGATGGGTTCTCGGCGCTCAACGCCGCGCAACAGCACCGGCGGCACCTCTACGGAGGCGCCCGCCGCCTCCGCCTCTTCCGCCTGGGGTAGGCGGTCTTCGGGCAGGCAAGCTTCCGCGGCACCGCGCAGTTCCAGGGGTAGTACCTCATAGGCTTCGAGGACGCGGTCGGCAACATAGTTGGCGAGCGCCAGCTGCTCGGCGGTTTGCGCCTTCTTGCGCTTGGCTTTGCTCACGCCGGCGTACTGGGTGGCGATGAGCTTGAGCAGGCGCAGGGCACCGCGCTGAATCTTCTTTTCGGTGCGGTAGAGGTTCGCGCCGAGTGCGTCGATGAGCTGTTCCAGGTCGACCTGTTCAAGGGGCTGCAGGTCGGGCGTCTTCTGTAGGGCGGCGGATGTGCAGGCTTTGAGCACGTTCTGCAGCATGGTCTGGGCGAATCCGACGGAGGCGCTGGGTTCCGCGGTGAGGACAGCCATGAGCTGCCCGAAGCGTGCCCGGTTTTCTGCGTCGGTGGGCTGCAGATCGGTGTAGACGGAGTGGAACGCAGCCGAGTTGAAGGCGCTGAAATCGCTGGTCAGGCCGCGTAGCAGGGCGTCCAGGATTTCGTCGCGAATGTCGAAGTATTCGCCCATGAGGCGGCAGAGTTCCGCGCTTTCACCGTAGTTGCCGTAGCCCTTGAAGAGCACCCCCTCGGTGCGGAAGACCGCCCAGAACTCCTGGTCGAGCAGGGTCATGTCACGGGTGAAGAAGGTTTTGAGCTGGGCGTGGTTGCTCGCGCTGTCCTTCTTCACGCAGGGCAGGGCCTCGTGGAAGAAAAGGACCAGGTATTCGGGGGCATCGCAGCTCAGGTTACGGGCACGAAGCAGCATGTAGCAGGTTTCCCAAATTTTCTTCGAGCGCGCCCAAGAGTTCGGGAGGCCCTCAATAAAACGCAGAATCCACTCGTCGGGGCGTTCAGTGGCGCCGAGCAGGAACGCGTCAATCAGCTGCTGATCCGGGCGCCCCTCCCAGAGCAGGGTGCGCATGGCGCGACCGGCGGAACGGTGGTATTCCCACGGGTCGCCGTCGGGGGTACGCACGAGCGCCCCGGCAACGTAGGCGGCAAGCGGGGTGCGGTTAATGTGGTCGCTACCGATGACGCTCTTGGGGGTGAGGGTTCGGGCGAGGGAGGCGCGTTCCTCCTCGGTGGCGCCGGTGATGACGGCATGGTATTCCTGCACGTCAGTTGATTCTGCCGCGATGAGGGCTTTGAGGGCGGCACGGCGCTCTTCGAGGGTGCGCTCCCCTGCGTTGTGCGGCTGGGCGGTATCAGTCATCGGTACCTGCTTTCGGGTCGGTCATAAAGTATGTCGATTAAGGGGGGGGGTAGGCGGGGTGCGGTATGAACGTTTTAGCCCTGCACCTGTTTGAGGATATTCCGGGCGTACCGCGCCTTCTGCGAAGAACCGGTCAGCGTACCCAACCAGGCACGCAGCGGCTCATCCACGAGCTCCGCACGGGTGGTGGATTCGAGAGTCGCCAACGCCTGGCTGAAGGCGCCCAGCAGCTTACCGAGCGAGTTCGCCCCGGTATCCAGGTGCGGTATGAGACGCGCGAAGAAGCGCACAGCCGCCCGCGCATCCAGCTGGGCAAAGTCGGTGAGGGCGAGCGCCCAACGGTTCAGCATCGCCAGCGGCACAAAATTCACGAAGCCTGCGGTGGCATCCTCAAGACTGAGCTGGTCGTCCAGCACGCGGTGCATGATTTCCACGGCGAGGGAACGAATTTCGACGCGCTGCTCCGAGAAGCCCGCGGCGAACACGAATGCACAGGCGGGACCCCACGCGCCGGGGTGCGCTGCCAACGCCAAATACAGGCTCCGGTCAAAGGCGCTGTGGTCCAAGATGTACCAGTTGCTACTAGCGCAGTAGTACGCCAGCGGTTCTGCCCGTGAGGGGTAGAGCAGGGCGTACTGTCCTTCTTCGTCGTGGTGGGCGGTGGCGAGTCCGCGGAAAGCGTTCAGCTCGGGGGTGGAAGCGCCGTGCGCCACCCCGTTTAGCTGAAGGCCCCAGCTCTTTTCCCGCTGGGTTACCGTGATGGATTCCAGGTAGGGGTTCACGCGCCCGGTGGCGAGGGTGCCGTCGAGGGCGGAGCGGAGCACGCGGATCTGGGTAGGAGCAGAGCGCGGAGCGTCCTGATCAGCGTTCTTCACGTATTGCTCTTCGAGGCTTTCAAGCAGGGTCAGCGCCTCAGCGCGGCGGTGCTCGGCATCCTGTCGCTGCTCGTCGGTAGCGTATGGAGGCAATACCTCCGGCACACGCACACGTAGTAGCGCCGCCGTGAAATCCGGGCGCAGGATGGGGGCTCCATCAGCCAGGTTCTTGGCGTATCGGCGCACCAGGGTATCCGGATGCACCCACCCGCCGAGCAGTTCAGGGGTGGCGAGCGGCGTGTAGCTCTGCCTGCTCTTCAGCGCGCCGAGGGCGTCCTTGAAGCCGGTGCTGAAGAACGCGGCGTGGCGGGAGTACATGGTGTGCAGGTTCGGCACCGTACCGGGGTCTTCCTTCGGGGTCATCTCCGACGCCTTCGGGCGCTCACGCAGCTTCCCGGCAGCGGCTAGAACCGTCAAGTGCGCGCGCATGTCGAACCATGTCAAACCCCAGTGGTTTAGCTTTTTCAGGCAGATAGGAACAAGCTGTTCGAGCAGGTTCGGACTCTGCGCGGTGCCGTCGGCGCTGAGCAGGTAGGCGGTGAGTAGTTCCAGCTCCAGCTCGCATCCGGCGTGCGTTTCGGGTTGGTCTGCTTCATCGAGCGTATCGGGGGTAGCGCAGGGCGCAACCTGATGGTGCAGGAGCGCACGGGCGCGTTCTTGCACGTCAGATGCGGTAACGGGGCGCACGGGGGTGTCCCAGTACCGGTGGATTGCGGTGCTGGAGGCGGCGAGCGCCTCCGCGGCGGCGGCCTCAATGTCAGCAGCTTCAGTGAGGGCGCTTTCCTCACCGCTCCCCTGTCCATTCCCCAGGCCGGTGTTCTGTACCTCTGCAAGCAGCGGCGAGCCGTTCTCCTGAATCTGCGCCACAACAAGCGGATCCAGCTGGAATCGGTAGTCGCGGTAGAGTTCACGGGCACGCTCAGCGAACGCGATAGTCTCGGCGCTCGCATCGTCTGCGGCGCCCGCCTGCACCCATTCTTCGAGGTGCGTGAGGGCGGCGGCTTGAACCTGCGCGTGGGTGTGGCTGAGCGCCATGACCACAGCGTCTTCGCAGGCGGCAGCGTCGAGGATGCCCGCCCGGTAAAGCGCCTGGAGCATGGTCAGGATTTTGAGTGCGTTTGCTTTGGTTCCGGCGCATACGGCGGGTGCCGCGTAGGCGAAAGCGGCGGCGTCCAGCGCCTGCGGGTTTTTGCTCCAGAGGCGGTGAATATGCTGCACACCGAGGGTTACGCTCGGACCGATGGGCGAGGAGAAAAGCGTCAGAAATTCGCTCTGACGTGCCGCGATTTCTTCGGCAGTGAGTTTGAGCCCGGTGACCAGGCGTGAGAACCAGCCGACCCGGTACGCCGGAAAGTCGCTCATGAGGGAGCTCAGAAGCGCGTCAATGAGGCGGTCACGGCTAATCAGCCCGGTTTCGGTGGCTTCGATGAGGGCGCAGGACCAGCCGGGGTTGTTGACCTTCTGTGCAGGCTTGTAGGAGTCGCGCTGGGTGAGGGATACGTCCCGGTTACCTTCGACGGCGAGCATGCCCCAGATGAGCTCTTCACGCAGTTGCTGATCTTCACGCAGCAACGGGAGGATCAGCTCGCGGTCGCAGTTGATGAGGGCGGTGTAGTATTCCTCGTTGTGTTCGAGGCGCGCCCCGCCGTAAAGCTCAGCTAGGCGCATCGCAACGCCTCCGGTGAACCAGCCGAACTCTGCAAAGGCTTTGACGCGGTCCTGTGTGACGGTTCCGGGCGTGTTTTTGCCGAGCTGGGAGCCGTAGGGGGTGGTGACAATGTCGAAGTACTGCCAGCGGCGGTAAATCTGTTCGAGGGTGCCGCCGACCGCCAGGATGTTGGCGAGG
>QWCI01001185.1_pt1 | contig 10963 bp, 4 predicted proteins | sample 1972541 | NCBI WGS metagenome assembly QWCI01 (sample SAMN09866712, study PRJNA288562) | Human oral metagenome isolate term3_saliva, whole genome shotgun sequencing... | isolation source: mouth | host: Homo sapiens | place: USA: California | reverse complement strand
CGCGGCCGTCTCAAACGAAAGGCGTGTGCGCGTGCTGGGCTCGAAAAACAAGGTGGCGACAATGCGCCCGTCGAGGAGCTTGCGGTTGGGACGCAGTTCAAATTCGTGCGCCATCTCCATGAGATACAGGATTTTCTCGCGCGAGAGATTCGCGATACTCACCAAGCTGCTGTTTGTGATCATGAGAGTCTTTTTTTTGAAATTGCTTTGTGCCCTCAAAATTACGCATTCTTGCGGGGTATTTGTAGTTTTGCCCGCACAAAAATCTCATCTTTTCCGTTCGCCACCATTTCTCGCGGAGCGACGGTGACAGCTCCGTCGCCGCCGTTTGCCCGTTTTGGTGGCATTCCGCCTCACCGAAAGGAAGATCGCAGGATACCCATTCCGCAGCGCGGCATCGCGTTAGCTTCACCCTGTGCACACGGCTGGAGGATTGTCCGTTTGGAGCCCGGTCAACTTTCGGGACGGCTATCGTGCAAAAGCCGTGCTCACCACTCCGCGCAATACCCCCTTTGGGCCTGCGCACGAAGCACAAGCTGATTGCGACGTAGACCTGCGCGTCGCTCTCCCATCTATTTACCCTTGTCGGCGGGGTAGAGCGCCGCCCGTTCTCAACTTGTTGGCCGCCGGGCAGAATTTGACGACTGCAAAGGCTTTCATGCACAGGTGAATACGCTCGATGTGGGCAATGAGATACTGGCCCAACGAGGAGCTACACGGTGCAAAGCTCCTCTCTTGATGACAGCCACTGTTTTGTCCCACCTGTCGAGGCAATGTTTGCTGTGTAGTTGCGAATAATCTGAAGTCAAAGATCGTTTGCGTCGGCTCATCGGGAAGTGCCCACGATTTTGCGCTATATGGACGCCGTATTGCGGCAGGAAAGGGACGTGTTGTGTTTATTCGCTTGCAAAAGTAAGCATTTTCTTTCGATAAAACCGACTTTTCTTGCAACAAAAAGTTCGCGCATTTCGAATTCTGTCTTCAGAGGTCGAAAACTTGCGGGCTTTCTTTCCCTTCTTCCCTTGTTTCTCCGCTGAACCCCCTCTCTTTCGCTCTGTGCCCCCCCCTTCGTTCCCGTTCTGTTCGCCCGCTTCACCCACTCGCCCCGCTCGCTCACGCGTGTAGCCACATGCGCGCTTACGCCCGCACCCGCGCATAGCGCACTCAGCGACTTTCCGTTTTTTGCCTTCACCCCTCCCCTCTATCCGCTTGACATGCTGTGATTTGTGGGTGAAGGCTTTGCCTTTCCTACTTCTTCACCGATGAAGCTTGATCACATCCGCCATCTTCACACCTAACACGCTATTCATCAGTTATTTGTCTTCTTCGGGTGAAGCGTGAAGGCAAAAAACGAAAAGTTCCTGAAACGCGCGCATGCGCGTGCGCGTTGAGCCCTGCACCCCTGCACAGCAGAACGGTGAAACTGAGCGCCCCGCCCGGTGCTTGTGCGGTGAAGAACAAAGTGAGCTGAATAATGTTTTTGCCGGGACACCGGAAAAGCCAGTGACGGGCAAGGAAAATCACGCGCTACGTTTCCACGGGTGGATGGAATCGCGTTAAATCTAACATTTTGCTTCTTTCTCTCTTTAAGAGTGTGTATATTTGTATTCCATAAGTTTCCAACTTACCCCCTATATCCCATGGCCAACGAGAACCTCACGAACGCCAAGACGGCAAAGAACGACGAATTTTACACGCAATATCATGATATTGAGGCAGAAATGAGTGCTTACCTCGAATACAGCCCCGATGTATTCCGCGGCAAGACGGTGCTGATGCCCTGCGACGATCCCGAGTCGAGCAATTTCACACGCTATTTCGCGGCGAAGTTTGTAGAACTGGGACTCAAGAAACTCATCAGCACTAGCTTTGCGCAAGAGAGTAAACATTTCAAATCCGATTCAGCCCACACTTTTTGAAACGGAGAATCCTCGTTTTTGTGCGGAAAAGACGGCTGTTAGCGGCAAGATTTTCACGTTGACGCACGACACAAACGGCAACGGCGTGATCGACATAGACGACCTTGAATGGGAGTATTTGAAAGATACGGGCGATTTCCGCAGTCCGGAGGTCACTGCCTTGCGCGACGAAGCGGACCTCATCATCACAAATCCGCCTTTTTCACTCTTCCGCGAGTTCTTGGCATGGATAGTTGAAGCCGATAAGCAATTTGCGATTATCGGGAATATGAATGCGATTACTTACAAGGGGGCTTTCCCCTGATAAAAATCAGCTCAAGCATTGGTCCTATATCTGAAGACTCGTTTGTATAGTCTTGCTAAGGCAAGTCAGCATGCAACGAGCAAGACTTATCGTTTTGTCCCCTTACAGGACTTTACAGCACAGTCGGATATAACAAAATCATTGGTAACTTATTGCTGATCATGTACTTGTAAAAAAACAAACTAATACAACTGTGAAGTTAAGGTTGTAATATGTTTCAAGTTTCAGCTGCAGGAGAACGTGCGGCGATGAGTGGATACAAGCATCAATATGACTTGTTCGCTCAACGCATATATGACGAGATGATAAACAACAATCTCGTCAGGATCAGTGTGGCTTCTGATGAAGTAGGGAAGCTCGATGATATATTCTATGAGACCAGGAAAGCAATTTTCGCTTACCAGATAAAGTGGTCGATAGACAAAGATGCTATTATGAGCATCACCGATTTCAAAGAATTGGTGGTAGATATAGCAAAAAGCTGGAAACGCATTCAACAGGGCAAAGAAAAACCTGTGATGCCATTCCTGCTTACTAATCGTCATGTCAGCGATAAATATGATATAGATGCTGAAATCAAAGGTATAAAGGATAAAACCGAATTAACAGATGAGGAATTCAGTGAGTTCGCGAAGGTATTTCAGTTTGTTGAGAGAAGTGGATATGAGGAATTCCTAGTAACTAATGCTGATACAGATATCCGCACTTCGGATGTTTTGAAGTTACATAGACTGATAGAAGAAACAGCCGGAGGAAATGAAAGGCGAGTGGAATTCACATGTGCGGAACTTATTGAAAAATTAAATTGGCAGTATCGTTTCAATCGACGTTTTAATCATGACCTATTTGTGGATGAGGATCATTATGTGCCCATCCATAAGACTGTGGAAAAACTAAACGCTGCGATAGAGACCCATCACTCGGGTTACATATTTTTACAAGGTATGCCTGGTTCTGGCAAGTCCTCGCTGCTAAGTCATTTCGCACGCTATTCCCGTTACAATATTGTAACATACTATGCTTTTGACTTTGTTAATCCGTCAAGTCCTGATAATATATTCCTTCGTGGTGAGGCCGTGAGCTTGTTTCATGACTTGGTGCTGGCGCTCAATGAGCGAGGCTACAATTACTCCGGACATATCGTAAGCAATGACCTGAAGGAACTTAGGGATATGTTCTTTGCTCAGCTATCCCAGATGCACAATAACTATGTTAAGGATGGTAATAGAACAATCATCGTCATAGACGGACTTGACCATATCATCAGGGAATACAAGGACTGTGAACATGAGTTTATAGCATTGCTACCATCGCCCAAGAGCATTCCTGAAGGCATAACCATCATTTTGGGTAGCCAACATTTTAATGAATCGCTAACATTGCTAGAAGATATTCATGCGGAATATAAAGATGAATCCAGAGTAGTGATGATGGATGCTCTGACGGGTGAGGAAATGGTGGCACTGATAGATAAAACTTTACCCGTAGAAGTCATCTCCAAAGAAAATACGGATGAAATAATCAGTAAATCACAGGGCCATCCGCTATATCTTACTTATATTATTGAGGCTCTAAGAAGATCGGATGACCTGGCGTCAACACTGAAGAACTTGCCTGAATACAATAAGGACGTTGAAACCTATTATCGCAGCATTATATCGAAGATTCTTGCTGAAAGCTGCGAGCTGACCCATCTGTTAGGCTTGTTATCACGAATCAATGATGAAGTTCACTGGGAGTTTATAAAGGAATGGAGCCCATCGGAGAACGTTGTCAGAACATTTGTGACGAGTATAAAGCCTTTACTGCGTTATAATGAGAGGTTGCATTCATTGAGTTTCTTTCATAATTCCTTCCGGCAATTCCTTTTAGGAGAAACTGGACGTGATGCCATGACAGGCGACATGGATAAGCAGAAAGCACAGGGCTACTATTCTGAACTTGCTGATTTATATCTGAAGTCGGGAGTGGAAAAGCATTGGCTGGCATTTCAGTATCTTTATTTGGCGAACAGATATGAAGACTTCCTTAATATAGCAACACCATCAGAACTCAGCCAAGAGGTGTCGCAGTTCCGTCCGCTCAGTGAGATAGAAAAAGACGCTGTGTATGGTCTTTATATAGGTCGAAACCTAAACGATCCCTATATAGTGCTACGTTATATGCTGGCAAAGTCGGAAGTGGACCAGCGCAAGAATCAGGATTATTCTGCGTTAACTTTCACTGATGATTTCATCGATCTTGGTGAATATGAACTTGCCAAGAATCTTTTGCACAGGGGCAACTCCTTGCTGTGTAATGAAACCAGTGCGCTGATCAGCTCACGAAAGTTCTATGCAGCAGGAGACATTGAGGAAGCCCGACTTCTGCTGGATTTAGCATATCCGAGGTTTCTGTATGTGAGAAATGATAAACTGGGATATACCGATAATTTCAACCATCGCCTAGAGGTGTTGAAGGAATGGATGCGGACAGCATCTTATTTTTATGGTGACGAACAGCTAAACGGCTATCTCGCATCCTTTACCAAGAACCTTTTTGATTCGCAGGAAAGAAGTTATGAACGTTATTCTTCTGAGAGCATTTATGCTGCCCTGGAAGAATCGGTAATGCTAGGCCTCTTTGATAAAGGAGATACCGACAGGTTTAAGTTGCGGCTGCAAACCTTAATTTTAAATGTTGAGGAAAACCCATATGCGCCATTCAGCATATTGAGGCACGTGTTAAATGGATGTCGGGCGATGGACGATACGGAAAATGCAAAAAAATATTTTGAGATTCTCAGAAAGATATACGACGACACTGACCCACATCAGAGAATAATAATCGCCTATGATAGTTGGCTGCTATATCACGATGTTGATGAGGTGAAAGCAATTATCGAAGGCTTGGAGTTCGGGCAACTTTCAACCCCCGTAAAGCTGGAGATGGAAACTCCGCTTGTGAATTTCCGTCCCATGTACAGACTCGCATTCTTGCGTAGACTATGCGGATTTGATGATAGCGTGGTGGAGGCGGTGCCTAAGGCGGATATCAAGGATGGAGGTCATGAGGCGATAACAACATTTGCTCGTAATCTCTGCATTCTTGCCAAGACTGCGGCTGATGGTGAACTTGGCAAGGGCTTGAGTTATGATTTCAACCAGATAATGAAGTCGCTGTTACTTTTCTTTAGGAGCATCGACAATAGGGATGTGCATCTTTACGCACTGAACAAATATCGTATAGACTATTATAAAATCGCGATAAGTGTGGCTGCCCGATTTGGAAATGAAGGTATTGGCCATATCCGAAAGGTTATACGCGAAGTTTTTACCGAAACAAATGCCTATTCGGATTTGAAGAGAGAGGCCGCATTGAAGCTGTTCAGATATGACGGCGATTCCGAATTATTAAGAAAATGCCTTCTGGAGGTGGAAACCACTATGCTGGAAGGACAAGACCAGAACGGCAGGATGGAGCAATTCACAAAACAAGGCAGAGCGTGGCTAAGATATGGTGACAAGGATAAGGGCATAGACTGCTTCAGAAGAGTGCTGAATGACACTTTCTGTGTAGGCTATAGCAAAGATTACCAAGTGTCTTGGTTTACGGAATATACAAGAGAAATAAACAGGATAGAACCGGAGCGAAGCATTGAACGGCTGAAGTGGATAACACTGAGGCTAAAATATGTTGATACCATTACAGACCAATCTTCCCTTTCAGATATTGTAGATGAGCTGCTCAAGGCTGCATTCTCTTACAATATCGCCTCCGGTTTGAATATGTATTTGTGGATGTTAGACCGTGAGTTTACCACTTTTGTCAATGGTTTTGCCTATATGATAGAAGGAATATTGACGGAAGTTGAAACGAAAGAGGAATATGGAATGCTTGTAGAACTGTTCTGTAGATTGTTCCTGTTTGTTGATGATTATGAGGATGGGCATCCTTATCTCTTGAAAAAGATTCTGAAGAAGGGAATTGCTTTGTATGACGGTAAACTTCCTGATGAAATAAAAAGAAAGATAGACCATGCTGTAAAAACCGAATGCACTGAGAACGTTCAGGAGTCTTATTCAAAGATAGAACTCGGCGAAGCTCCTTTAGATAATGAACGAATCCCGAAAGGCTCTGGCGACGATGACGCGTTTACCTGGATAAACAAGGGTGAGGATGCTTATAGGGATGGAAATATGACAGAGGCATGGAAATGCGCTGAAAAGGCTATCAGACGGTCAAGATTGTCGGGCTGGATAAAGTTCTACGATGGTGGCAGCAGAATATTTACGTTTCGCCTGATGGGCATGATAGATAAGGACAAGGCTCAGAAATTAGCCCTGAAAACATTGGTGGACGACCTTGCCCATGGCTATTCCTACGGTATGACTCAGCATATTGATGATATATTGTCGTTGGTGACTGACGAGGTTGATAAAAGTAAGGTATATGCCGAATGGCAGAGTTACATGAATAGATTGCTGTGCGAAGAAAGCGCTGTAAAAGGCGATTATCCGGCTATTAACTCTGAGCCAAGTGGCGTTTCGGACATCATTATCAGATTTATCTTGATTCTTGGACGTTCATTAGTGAACCCGGTCAGAGAGCGTGCTTCCTATTTGTTGGCTTTACTTCTTAATCATGGCTGCGGTAAGATAGTTGACTATCTTAGGGTCGAAAATAACAATAAACTGACCCTTGATGTTGGAAAGTTTCTGCTTGAAGAGAATTCTCCTAAACTGACTATGCTTGGATATATAGTTAAGCCATTGGCTCTTTCGCGTAATATATTATGGCGAATGTATGCAGTGGACATCCTGAATGCACTTCATCTGGATACTCCTGACGTGCCGAGAATAAACCGACCTGCCATATATGATCTTCAGTACGAGGAAAATGACTATAGGCTATTGGATAACAAGGGAAAGAATATAAAGCAAAAAGAAAACGACCACAAAATTGGTTCGCCGTTCGTCGATTTTCTATGTGAGATTTTTCACGTATCGGAAGATATCATTTATTATCGAGCAAATCAGCTGGCTCTTCATTATACCTCAGAACATGATATGACTGACGAGGCTGATAGCCGTCTTCGGACTCATTTGGATAAGATCTATCTTAAGATGCCGTTCCTGCATACCTATTCTGAGGGCGTTCTGAATGGTATTATGGAGGCGGCAGGGGAGTTGCTGGACAGTAGTTCAATGACTCTTGAGGCATTGAGGCCAGTTTTCACTCTTTATGATTATGCTGTGTCGACATGGCCTGTGGAAGAGAAACCGACTTTTATTCATCATATTGAGATAGGCGAATATCATATTTTGCCCAAAAAATGGGAAAATGAAGCCTCGAAATGTTCAAGGCTGAATACTACTCTTGCTGACTATTCAAGCAAAGTGGTTATCGGCGAATCAACTTTGCTGACATCAACCAATGATGGACTGCCGAGTGAAGAGTATCTACAAATGATAGTTCCGGAAGGTTTTGCTAATGAAGGAAGAAATTTTTTCGGCGACATGCCTTATCATCGTTTGAGCAAAGACTATTATCATCTTAGATGCCACGAATGTCAGCCTCCAGTCGTAATAAGGGAAAGCTTATTTGTGCAGTTCTCACATAAGACATCATGGATAGCTTTCAATCCTCAGTTGGCCAAAGAGCTAAATTGGGAACCTATGGAGGATTGTCTATTCGGCTGGAAGAATAAAGATGATGAATTGATGGTGGAGTCAATCTATTGGAATCATGGTAACACCCAGAACATGGGTTTGCGATGGACTGAGTCTGGCGAAGGATGGATCGTTGTGGCAATGCCTAAGGCTGTGGAATCTATAAAACAATTCTATGGCGTTAATCTGGTTCAGAGTAAGAGAGTGGTAAGAACATATAAAGGTGCTTCCCAATTGTATGAATGTTTAGAATGTTTAGATTAAAATGAAAAACACTTTATCTGTAAGCGATAAGCTAAACAAACTCAAGAAAGCTTTTCCCGAAGCCTTTTCTATTGGACAAAAACAAGTGAGCTTCTAAATAGTTAGATTTTGGCAAAAATCGGGTATGCGCAATGACGAATTGTTGGAGCGCCTACTTCGCTACAAGGATAAACTTATTCTTTGCAACTGCCTTAGTTTAGAACAAAAAGACGAACCATGATAGACAAAGAATGAATACTGACATTAACAGACGGAGGGTTCAGCGTCTTCTGCCATTATCTAGGCTTCGAGGTCAATCTACATCGCAACTTCCGCAGTCCGTTCTACGATGATAAGCGAGCTTCTTGCCATATCTACTATGACAAGAAGTCCTTGACTTATAAGTACTACGACCATGGCAATCCTTCCTATGCGGGGGATTGCTTCTGGTTCGTGGCTGAATTGCGAGGAATAGACCTTAAGACAGGCTTTCCTAGGCTACTTCAAGTGATAGTGCAAGACCTAGCTCTTTGTGTCCCTGATGATGCAATGCAACAGCATAAGTTTATTCCTACAAAAGTGAAGCCGATACAATCGGTCTCTACTCAATGTCATCCCAATAACGGAGAAAAGCAAGAAGAGTTGCCCTATAGTTTTGAAATACAACCCTTCGATGATGGTCTCCTTGCTTATTGGGCACATTATGGTATCTATGAAGAAACACTGAGACGCTTTCGCGTACGTTCTATCAGGAGCTATGCCAGTCAAACGAGAGAAGGGAAGCCTTTTGAAGTGAAAGCTACGCCTACAGAACCTATCTTTGCCTATATCGGAAATGGATACATCAAGGTCTATCGTCCCAATAGTTCAAAGATGCGCTTTCTCTATGGGGACGACTGCCTAGCCCTTATTGCTTCGGGATGGAACAAATTCCAAGTAAAGGGGACATGCTTTTCATCACAGGAGGAGAAAGGGATGTTCTGTCTCTATCAGCTCATCACTTTCATGTCATCTGCTTTAATAGTGAGACGGCACAGATACCTGAGAATATCATTGAAAGTTTGCAGTTGCGATTTCGGCACATCATCTTGCTCTACGATACAGACGAGACTGGAGTGAGAGAATCCGGTAAACAAGCAAGTTTACTAGAACCTTACAAGGTACAACAGCTTCAATTACCACTAAAAGGGACAAAGACGGAAAAGGATATATCCGACTACTTTGCACTAGGTAATGAGGAAGAGGACTTTCGAAAGTTGCTCGATAAGCTTTTCTCTCAAATGTACACGCAAACTATGGTGATGCTACGTTCGTGTGAAATAGACTATGATAATCCACCTGATGCTTCTAAATCTGTCGTTGCGGTTAATGGCGTTCCTCTCGGAACACAAGACAATCTCTTCTGTATCACTGGAGGAGAAGGAACAGGCAAAAGTAACTACATCGCAGCTATACTTGCTGGCACATTAGGAACTGAGCGATTGGACACAGGGCAAACCCTAGGGCTTGAGGTAACGCCCAATCCCAAGGGCTTGGCCGTGTTGCATTATGATACCGAACAATCGGAAGCGCAACTTCACAAGAATTTAGGTAAGACGCTTCGGAGAGCTTCGCTAAAAGCCGTCCCAGAGTTTTATCATTCCCTCTACCTAGCTTCTTTGTCTCGTAAAGATAGGCTAAAGCTTATCAGGGAGAGTATGGACTTGTTCCATCACAAGCACGGGGGGATACATCTCGTCGTCATTGATGGCATAGCCGACTTGATCCGTTCAGCAAACGATGAAACAGAGAGTATCGCCATTGTTGATGAACTCTACCGCTTGGCAGGTATTTACAACACGTGCATCATCTGTGTGCTTCACTTTGTGCCGAATGGTATCAAACTGAGAGGTCATATCGGTTCTGAGCTACAGCGAAAGGCTGCTGGCATTCTCTCCATTGAGAAAGATGAAAACCCTGAATACTCGGTAGTAAAAGCCTTGAAAGTGCGTGACGGAAGTCCATTAGATGTACCTATGACGCTATTTGGCTGGGACAAAGCTCTCGATATGCACGTTTATCGTGGAGAGAAGTCTAAGGAAGATAAGGATAAACGTAAGAGCAATGAACTCCACGCAGTTATTCGTGATGCTTTTCGCTCTGCAACACGTCTTTCTTACCAACAGCTCTGTGAGATTTTGATGCGAGAACTCGACATCAAAGACCGCACAGCTAAAAAGTATATTGCTTATATGAAGGAACAAGGTATCCTCATTCAGGATAGCCAAGGAAACTATCAACAAAGAAAAACATGCCTTATCTAGACCCACATTATACCGAAGAACAATTTCGGAATTTGTTTCAGAAACTCTTGCAGATGGAACTTAAACTTGATGAGTTGATTTCATTGCAGGCAGAAAAACGAGTAACTACTGTTCATCCTCCTCTCAGACCAGAGTATCTTGACATCATTGATGTTTCCAAGCTCCTCAAAGTTGAGCAGAAGACCATCTATAACTGGGTGTCGCAAGGAAAGATACCCTATCTCAAAGCTAATGGTCGCTTGCTCTTCTTGCGAGATGAGATCGATGAGATGCTTAAACGGAGGGAATGTTAGTAGAATTCTTCTATGAATGGAAACTAAAAGTGTGATGTAAATACTGGCATTTAGACCACAAAATAGTATCAGATGAACGAGGCAAGAAAAGCTTCTTTGAATGGAGTTTATAAGTTCTGAAAACGAAAATACCGTTTAATTTGTACGGTTGTCTCAGTTTCATTCTTTGTTCTAGCGAAAAAGATGTACCTTTGCAGTGAACTAAAGTATGTAGATTATGATAGCATCATTCACTGTTCAAAACTATCTT
>QWCI01001078.1_pt1 | contig 10979 bp, 12 predicted proteins | sample 1972541 | NCBI WGS metagenome assembly QWCI01 (sample SAMN09866712, study PRJNA288562) | Human oral metagenome isolate term3_saliva, whole genome shotgun sequencing... | isolation source: mouth | host: Homo sapiens | place: USA: California | reverse complement strand
TTCTATTGCTTTTATTATTGTAGCAAATTGAGAAAATTTGTCAATTTAAATATACTGACAAACTTTACCATCTCGGTAAGCATTGTCAATTAGTCCACCACCGAGACACTCTTCACCATCGTAAAAGACAACAGCTTGCCCTGGTGTAATGGCCCGTTGAGGTTCTGCAAAAATAACCTCAGCCTTGTCACCCTTGACATGAACCGTCACTTTGGAATCTGGCTGGCGATAGCGGAACTTGGCTGTACACTCTAGTGTAAACTCATCCGGCATATCTCGTGTAAAGTGAACTTGACTAGCTTGTAAACTTGTTGACATTAGTGCTTCATGATAGAAGCCTTGACCGACATAAAGAATATTTTGACTCAGATCTTTACCAACTACAAACCATGGGGCATTGTCCCCACCTTGTTGACCACCAATTCCAAGACCACCCCGTTGACCGATTGTGTAATACATCAAACCGGCATGTTCGCCCATATCACGTCCATCTACAGTCATCATTCGGCCTGGCTGGGCAGGAAGATAGTTACTGAGAAACTCTTTAAAATTCTTTTCGCCGATAAAGCAGATCCCAGTGGAATCTTTCTTTTTAGCCGTAGCCAATCCAGCCTCTTCTGCCAAACGGCGAACCTCAGGCTTTTCCAAATGTCCCAATGGGAACATCGTTTTTTGAAGTTGTTCTTGTGACAACTGGCTTAAGAAATAAGTTTGATCCTTCCCATTGTCAACGCCACGTAGCATATGGACAATGCCATCCTCATCACGCGCCACGCGCGCATAGTGCCCTGTCGCTACATAATCTGCACCAAGTGTCATGGCATAATCTAAGAAGGCCTTAAATTTAATCTCCTTATTACACATGACATCCGGATTTGGTGTACGGCCTGCACGGTATTCTGCAAGGAAGTATTCAAAGACTCGATCCCAGTATTCTTTCTCAAAGTTGACAGAATAGTAAGGAATGCCAATTTGGTCTGCAACTGCTGCTACATCCTTGTAGTCTTCGGTAGCTGTACAGACACCATTTTCGTCTGTGTCGTCCCAATTTTTCATGAAGATGCCAATGACATCGTAACCCTGTTGCTTTAACAACAAAGCCGTTACAGATGAATCGACACCGCCACTCATTCCAACAACAACACGTGTGTTCGAGTTATCACTCATAGGTTTCTCCCATCTTTTCGTTTCTCACGATTGAAGGTCGTGGTTTGCTTCAACGATTGAAGGTCGTTTTGAGCATTATCAATTGTAACACGCTTTATAGTAGAAAACAAGCATCATGCTATTCTTCTGGTTGGCTATTGTATCTACGTTTACAGATCTGTAAATCAAAAAGAGTCCAATTGCTGAACTCTTTCATCTCCTTTAATACCAGCCATTAGCTAACCAGAAGTTTTTAGCCGCAGACCATGATCCATATCGGTTGACAACATATTGATTGGCTACTTTTTCCTGATTTTCTGGTGATAAATCACCGTTTAAATATGAAAGGGATAACTGGTAACGACCATAATATTGCCCGTTTTGAGCTGTATAACTGCCACTTGATTCTTTCTGAGCAATCCATTCTTTGGCTACTGCATCTTCCGCACTCAAGCCATCTGAAGCAGAGACAGTAGTTGTTGCTTGTGTAGTTTCAGTTTTACTAGTAGTAGCTTGCTCTGAAGTCTTATTCGTTGCATCCGCATCTTCAATCTCAAGAACTTGTCCAACTGTAATGAGGTTTACATTGCTAATCTTATTTTTCTTAGCAATTTCATCAACAGTTGTGTTCTTTTCCTTAGCGATAGCAGATAAGGTATCCCCTGACTTTACAGTGTAAGATGCTGCACTGGCGAGGACAGGAATAAACATTCCTGATAATAAGCTAAGTTCGATAACACGTTTTACAAACATTTTTTTATTCATGGTTTTACACTCCTTTTCTGTATGCTCTCTATCTTACAGAAGAAATGTTTCGGAAATTTTATGAAATCACGTCAAATGTTTCAACAATGTGTTAGCGAGAATAAATAACACCTCAAATAAAACGGTTTTAAGTATCTTTTAAGTTTAAAACAAAATTTCCCTCTCAAATAGGAGAAAACAAGACCTAGATTTGTTATAATGAAAGAAAAGAAACCCTAAGGAGCAGACTGATGAATTCGCTTAAATTCCAATCCGTATTTGATATTATTGGACCAGTTATGATTGGACCTTCTAGTAGCCATACTGCTGGAGCCGTTCGTATTGGAAAAATTGTCTCTTCTATTTTTGGAGAGGATCCGACAGAAGTTGAATTTCAGTTGTTTAATTCCTTTGCCAAAACCTATCGCGGTCACGGAACAGATTTGGCCCTTGTAGCTGGTATTTTAGGCATGGACACAGATGATCCAAGAATTCCCAATAGTCTTGAAATTGCACATGAAAGAGGAATTCGAATCGCTTGGTCTATTCAAAAGGAGAGTAATGCTCCTCATCCAAATACGACGACCATCACGGTAAAAAATGAGCATAAAACTATCTCCGTCACAGGAATTTCTATTGGTGGGGGGAATATTCAGGTAACTGAGTTAAATGGCTTCGCAATTTCACTGAACATGAACACCCCAACTATTATTATCGTTCACCAAGACGTTCCTGGGATGATTGCCCATGTTACAGAAGCCCTTTCCCGCTATGATATCAATATTGCCCAAATGAACGTAACCCGCGAAAAAGCTGGTGAAAAGGCTATTATGATCATTGAAGTAGATTCTCGAAATTGTGACGAAGCGATTGAATTAATCCGTCAAATTCCCCATTTACACAATGTGAATTTCTTTCAATAAGGAGACCCCATGTTTTATTCCATTACCGAACTAGTTGAACAAGCGACCCTCCACTATGAAGGAAATGTCGCAGAATTAATGATTGCTACCGAGTTTGAACTAACTGGCCGTGAGCGAGAAGAAGTTCTGACTCTTATGACACGTAATCTTGAGGTGATGAAAGAATCTGTCCACTTAGGCCTCAATGATCAGCTTTCTCGAAGTGGCTTGACAGGAGGAGATGCTGCAAAACTAGATCGCTATATTCAATCTGGAAAAGCCCTCTCTGACTATACTGTCCTAACTGCAGCCAAAAATGCTATCGCTGTCAACGAACACAATGCAAAAATGGGCTTGGTCTGTGCTACTCCAACAGCCGGATCGGCCGGTTGTTTACCCGCTGTTCTCACTTCAGCGATTGAGAAACTCCATTTAGATGAACACCAACAATTGGAATTCTTATTAGCGGCTGGAGCCTTTGGTCTGGTTATTGCCAACAATGCATCGATTTCTGGAGCCGAGGGAGGTTGTCAAGCAGAGGTTGGGTCAGCATCTGCTATGAGCGCAGCAGCTTTAACGCTAGCAGCGGGAGGAAGTCCCTACCAAGCTAGCCAAGCTATTTGTTTCGTCATTAAAAATATGCTAGGCCTGATTTGTGATCCTGTTGCAGGACTAGTTGAGGTTCCTTGTGTCAAACGAAACGCTATGGGAGCAAGTTATGCATATATTGCGGCAGATATGGCCCTGGCAGGAATTGAATCCAAAATCCCTGTTGATGAAGTCATCGATGCTATGTATCAGGTCGGATCAAGCCTACCAACTGCCTTTAGAGAAACTGCTGAAGGTGGTCTGGCAACTACTCCAACTGGGAAACGACTACAACAAGAAATTTTCGGAGAGTAATCTATGAAGTATATATTTTTCGACTTGGATGGGACCTTAGTCGATAGTTCCGAAGGTATCGAGACCACCTTTCTACATACTTTTAACCTGCTGGAGGTTCCTGCACCTGATAAAAAGACTATTCGAACCTTTATGGGCCCTCCACTCGAGGTTACATTTACAAACCATGTTCCAAAAGAACTTGTCACAAAAGCTGTAGAAATCTATCGCACCTATTACAAAGAAAGCGGCCAACAGCAAACCTACCTCTACCCAGGTATCAAAGAACTCCTTCATCAATTAAAGGAATTGGGTTTCCACTTATTCATCACCACCTCTAAAAATCAGGAAGTGAGTCTTGAAATAGCCCATTTACTAGGAATTAGTGATTACTTTGAAGGGATTTATGGTTCTATCCCTGGATCCATGCACAAAGCTGATATCATTCAGCGTGTACTGTTGGATCATGAAATTCCAAAAGATGAGGCTTGTATCGTTGGGGATACTAAATTTGATATCATTGGAGGAAAAACCATTGGCATTCATACAATTGCAGTCAGTTGGGGTTTTGCTCCTCTAAATCAATTAAAAGAGGAAAGTCCTGATACCATCATAGATTCTCCCCTAGATTTACTCACTCATTTAAGTTAATAAAAGAGGTTTACAAAATTGTAAACCTCTTTTTTGTATAAAATCACGCCTGGGTAAGACTACACATCGGTCATCAAGGTTGACGAATACTATTGTACCTCTTTACAACTCTTTCCCGCACTTGTCAAGATAAGAAACAAAATAAAAAGAGGGTTCCCCCTCTTTTTTAGTATCCCCAAGCTGAAAGTCCTTGGTTTGAATAGGCATTATAAGCTGCTTGGATTTGATCATCAACTGTAGCAGTTGAACCCCAACCTGGCATTGTTTGGAAAAGACCACTAGCCCCAGATGGGTTTGCTGCGTTCACTTGACCATTTGATTCGCGGGCAATAATTGCTTCCCAAGTTGATGCAGGAACCCCTGTCATTTCAGCCATTCGAGCTGCTGCATAAGATCCAGTTTCTCCAGCAGTATTTCCATTTGCAAGTACAATCCCATTTCCAGAATTCGTAACAACTGGTGCCGCATTATAAGTAGCAGTAGTTGTTGTTTCTGCTGCAACTTGATTTGTAGAAGCTCCAGCTACTGGTTCCTGACTTGCTTTGGCAGTATTTACTTTGTTGATCAATGAGTTTGAACGTTCACCCAACTCAATAATTTGACCAGCATGGATCAAATCTTGATTGCTGATTTGATTCAATTCAACAAGCTTTTCGATAGTAGTGTTATTCTTAATCGCAATTTCTGATAAAGTATCACCATTTTTTACTTCGTATGTTTCAGCATTCACTACCACACCAGTAACAAAAAGTGAAAGAGCTGAGATAATAGAAGTTAATGTCCATTGGACTTTTTTTGTGTTCATCAATACATTCTCCTTTCGAACATAATACTATCTTACACATTAAATGTTACAGTTAGTTATATTTTATGTTACAAAGGTTACAAAAACATGTATTTTTCATGCAAAAAACGCTATAAATAGCGTTTTTCTTCATCTTTTTAGAAAAAACACCCTATATGTAGTGGTGGTATTCTAATATTTCAACCAAAAAATGATAGCACCAACTGCCACTATAGATAGAATAGCTATACTATCTAAGGCTTGCCATTTTAACTGCCTGTATCGGCTTCTTCCCTCTCCACTTTTATAACCTCTTGCTTCCATGGCAATTGCAAGAGCATCTGCACGTTTAAAACTTGATGCAAACAAGGGAATTAAAATCGGTATAAAAGAGCGGATTTTCTGAAAGAGATTTCCTTCTCCAAAATCAACCCCTCTAGCTCTCTGTGCATTCATAATGCGAATTGTATCATCCATCAGAGTGGGAACAAAACGGAGGCTCATAGACAACATGAGCCCAATTTCATGAGCAGGAACTTTGATCATTTTAAAAGGAGTTAACAATTTTTCTACTGCATCTGCTAAGCTTAAGGGTGTGGTTGTTAGCGTTAAAATCGTTGAAAATACAACAATGAGAATAAAACGACAAAAGATCACACCAGCTTGCGCAAGACCTTTATCCGTTACAGTCAAAAAATAAAATTGAAATAAAGTCTTACCACCAGTCGTCGCAAACAACTGAAAGAAGGTGGTGAATGCGATGATAAAGACCATAGATTTCAAGCCATTAATAAAAAAACGAAAGGGGATTTTAGCAATCAAAATTAAAGCAAGGGCCAATAAAAATAACAGGGCATTTGTCATCACATTATTAGCCCAAAACAAAATAACAATTAATAAGAAAAGTCCCAGTAACTTTGCTCTTGGATCCATACGATGGAGAATGGAATTACCTGGTACATATCGTCCTAAAATCATACTATTCATGTCCAATTAACTCCTTAAACTCCTGTAAAGTGATTGGTAAAATTGGCAAAGAAAGTCCTTTTTGACGTAAACGCCAAGCAAATTTCGTCACTTTAGGTACACCTAATTGAATATTTTCTAATCCTTCTACATCCTGAAATACATCCCTTGGGTGCCCAGACCTCACAATTCGTCCTTTTTCCAAAACATAAACAAGATTTGCGTATTCTGCCACATCTTCCATAGAATGACTAACAAGAACGATGGTCATGCCAGCTTGATGAAGTGACGCAAATAGCTTCATTAATTCCCGTCTGCCTGAGGGATCCAAGCCAGCTGTCGGCTCATCCAGTACCAAAATTTCAGGTTCCATCGCTAAAATGCCTGCAATAGCAACCCGTCTCATTTGTCCTCCAGATAATTCAAAGGGACTCCGTTCAAACAACTCTTCAGAAAGACCGACTAAAGTCAATTTCTCCTTGGCAATGCTTTCAGCTGACTCTTGGTCTACTCCAAAATTTTGAGGACCAAAAGCGACATCTTTTACCACAGTCTCAGCAAAAAGTTGACTTTCTGGAAATTGAAAAACAAGACCAACTTTCTTCCGAAGGTTCTTTAACTCTTTTTGAGAGGACTCAGAATCAATGTGTAAATCATTCATTTGCACTTCCCCTCGACTAGGTAAAAGCAGACCATTTAATAATTGGAGAATGGTTGATTTTCCACTTCCAGTATGCCCAATTAGAGCTGTATAAGAACCGCTTGGGATTTCCATATTCACATCAAAAAGAGCCGCTCCTTCAAATGGAGTTCCTTCTTGATAGGTATAACTAAGCTGTTTTAAAGCAATTCCCATAATAGTTTTTCTAGCTCTCCTTCAGTCTGATAGGTTTCTCCGACTGGAAAACCTTTTTGATGTAAAATGCTTCGCAATCGATTCGCGAAAGGTTCTTCTAGTCCAATTTCATCTAAATCATCTCGAGAAAAGAGTTCTCTTGGAGTCAGATCCAAGGTCGCTTTCCCTTTTTCAAAGAGAATAACCCGATCACTTAGGGAAACTTCCTCTAAATCATGGGTAATAGAAATAACCGTTAAACCGTATCGTTCTTTAACTTCTCGAACCGTACGAATCAGTTCCAAGCGCCCCTCAGGATCCAACATGCTGGTTGCTTCATCTAAAATAATGATTTTAGGTCGTAAAGCAATAATTCCTGCTATCGCAACCCGTTGCTTTTGTCCACCGGATAACCTAGCTGGTTCTCGATCCTTAAACTCATCCATGCGAACCATTTTCAAAGCTTCATCTACTCGTTGAACCATCTCATCTCTTGGAATCCCTTGATTTTCTAATCCAAACGCCACATCATCTTCTACAGTAGCTCCAACAAACTGGTTATCCGGATTCTGAAAAACCATACCAATCTCACTACGTTTATCCCAAACGTTTTCAGGAGTTAGCAAATCTCCAGAGATATAGATTTCACCCGATTCGGGTTCCAACAAACCATCAATCAAACGAACCACTGTTGATTTACCACTTCCGTTATGTCCGATAATGGATAACCATTCACCATGTTTCACGTGAAACGAAATATCATTTAACTGATGGTTCTCATCTGTTTTTTGGTATTTAAATGTAAGATTTCGAACTTCTATAATATTATTCATTTATCTAAAGGTATCTTTAAAGAGGTAGGCACTGCCTTTAAAGTATTCATATCCAGAGTAGACTGTAAAGATTAGCGCAACATAAAGCGTCAATTGGCCCAATAAATCCCAATGAAAGAGAAGGAAAATAATGGAAAACATTTGTGAGAAGGTTTTAATTTTTCCAGGCATAGCTGCTGGCAAAACAACTCCTCCTGTTTCAACCAATAACAGACGGAGGCCAGTAACAGCTAATTCACGGCAAATAATAACTGCCGTAATCCAAGCCGGAACCATCTTTAATTCAATCATCATGATAAAGGCAGACATGACAAGAAGCTTATCAGCCATGGGATCTGCAAATTTTCCAAAGTTACTAACAACTTTCCATTTACGAGCCAGATAACCGTCTAAATAATCGGTGATACTTGCAACCGCAAATACGATAGCTGCTGCTACATGCCAGCCATAACTTTTGCCAAATATTAGCATCAAAATAAAAATGGGAATAAACACAATTCGAATCAGTGTTAAGGCATTAGGAATATTTTCTTTTTTCATTCTAGTCTCCTTACTAGTTTACATAATAGTTTACATCTAATTGACAAAGCCGACCTCGATTTAATTCGACAAAATCATCATTCCATTCTTTTCCCATTATTTAGGAAAAATGATAAAGTCCGTCATATCACAAGCGTTGACAAAGTCTCGCCCAACCTTTACAACGTCTTGTAAAGAAATACTTTGTAAAATTTTTGGAAGGTCAAATAGATTTTCACCCGTCTCAATTGGATTAAATTGAGTAGCAATATAATCCAAGGAATTCAAACCATGTAAAAAATCACCAAACATTTCGCTTTTAATCGTATCCAAATGCTCTTGAGTCACATCGGGATCTTTCTCAAAATTCTTTATGGCAGTTCTGAACTGATGGGATATACTGACAGGTTCAGAAGTATCCATCGTTAACATCACAAAGTGAAACGAAGACTCGACTTCAATTTCTAATGTCAAGGAGTTGTCAAGTTTACCAATTTCATAAAGCGACTGAAATCGCTTGGATGTCCACCCAAACATCATTGCAAACAATAATTTGAGGATAATCTTGTAGCGATACTGGTACATAGGAGGAATTTGATTTCTTCCACGAATTCCAATTGCTAATTTTGGTGAAGCAACTTCCATCCGACTTGTCTCATTTTGAACAACTGGATTTAAGTCTACAGGTGAAATGTGAGGAAGAGGATTTGAAGAAGTTTTCATCTCAAATTCAGAAACAAGGTTCACAAGACTGTCAAGATCAAAATTTCCGACAACTACTAGATGCATGTTGGATGGTTGGTAGAATAAATCGAAATTATCCTGTAAACTCTCTTCATCAATTTGAGAGAGAGAAGCTGTAGTACCTGCAATATCTTGGGCCAATGGTGTATCTGGATAGAGATTCGCCAGCGCCCTAAAGAATAATTGATAGTCAGGACTATCTTGGTACATTTCGATTTCTTGTTGAATAATCGATTGTTCCTTCTTTAGAGAATCCTTTGAGAGATGAAGAGACTGTGTCATCTCCAGTAACAATTTCAGACTTTCATTGACATACGAGGTAGTCGAAAAGAGATAACTGGTCTGTGTAAAGCTAGTAAAAGCATTACTTTCAGCTCCCAGCCGTACAAAATGTTGTAAATAATCTTGACCGTCTTGATCTTCAAATAATTTATGTTCAAGAAAATGTGCAATCCCTGCTGGAAATTCTTTTACACCTTCTACTCCATCCATTGTAAATCTTGTGTCAACTGAACCGAATTTAGTAGAAATGATTGCATAGCTTTCATTAAAATCCGTTTTTGGAATTAAATATAACCCCAATCCATTTTGGAGAGTTGTCTGATAAACGCATTCTCCAACAGCTGGATACTCTATTTTCTCCAAATCTTTCTTTATCATTCTCTTCCTTCCATAAAATAGACCGCTTGTAATTTGAGTGATTTGGCAACAGCCATAATTTCATCTTTCGTCACCAGTTGAATGGCTTGAATCCAATCATCAATTGACAAGAACTGTTTTCCTAAAGTGGATTTTAGATAAGCTCTTTCAATCAAGGTGCCAGGTCGATCCTGCGACAATTTTGCAGCATTTATTATCATTTCTTTTGTCAAGCGCAACTCTTCACTGGTAAACTTCCCTCTCTTCAAGTCACTCACTTGACGACTCATCAGAGTCATCGTCCGGGTTCTATTTTTTCTATCAATCCCTGCATAGATACGCATAAAATGAGAAAAAATATCAAAATGGCTGGAGATAGTATAAGCCAACCCTTCTTTTTCTCGGATGACTGTAAACAATTTTGAGTGAGAGAAAGTGCCCAGTAAACCATTTAAAACAATTAAAGCAAAATGCTCTTTCTCTCCGTACTGAACAGGAAAGTGATAACCTAATTCTAAAATAGATTGATGAGTCTCTCGCTGCTCCAGTCCTTCTCTAACAACATTCGAGAAAGATTGTGTGTAAAAAAGATTGACATTAGATTTACGAGGTTGTAAACCAAAGTTACTGATCTTTTCAATGACCGCTAGTTCATTGAAATCACCCATAAAGAAAAAGTCAATCAGATTTGTTTGAAGCATTTCTTGAAATGCTTGATAAGCTGACTCTTCATCCTCATTCTGAATCTGCTGGACACTTCCATACTTACTTAGTTTCATGTCAGCTTGATCATAAAACAACCGATTCAATTGTTGGTGAGCATAATAAAAATGATTTTCAATTTCTGCTTCTAGTTCTGTGATAAGATTTTTTTTCTCTACTAAAAAAGTTTCTGAATGAAAGCATCCATTTTCTGCAAGAGGAGCATTAAGAGATACCTTTAATAAATCCAGCATCTGATCTGTCAAGACATTTTTCTTGCTCAAAAAAGCATCACGGACATAGGATAAATTAATATCAACGTAGTGTGTTTGGCCGCGTTTTGAAACAGAAGTAGAAAAATTGGCTCCATACAAGTTCGCCAACTGTTCTCTAAATTGCTGAGAAGTTGGGTAAAGTTGATTGGCTGTTTCGATCATGCGTGAGGCTAAAACACGTCCTGCTATTGTTTCTTCAGAAAGGGGGGCCGAGAATCGCACTTTTATCTCATTGGTCTTAAATTTTTCTGATTTCATAAAATGGATTCGAACACCAGTAACTAATTCCATCGTCATCCTCGTTCTAACAAATATTACTCTTCATTATATCATGAAATCCCAGTAAAATCTTTCCCA